>Ga0210059_1014966_pt1 | contig 11388 bp, 5 predicted proteins | sample Ectturendosymbi2_FD_188042 | JGI IMG/M metagenome (GOLD analysis project Ga0210059, IMG submission 188042) | Ecteinascidia turbinata endosymbiont from Florida, USA - Sample 2 (SPAdes) (version 2) | ecosystem: Host-associated > Tunicates > Ascidians > Unclassified | place: Key West, Florida... | reverse complement strand
ACAACCCAGCCAACATCAGATTTGTCAAGACATCAGAAATTTATCTGAGAACATCACATCTGATGTCATTTTAAAATATCAGAGGTGGCAACACTGGAAGCAATGACCCTGAACTTCTGGTGCAGTCTCGAGGTCGCTGCAACCGAGCTGCACCTTTGTTTTGTCACAAAGGGTAACGTGTGGTGGAAACCCACTTTTCTTCTGTTGGTTACAATCGCTGTGTTACATCACAAACATATGAAGCTATTCACGCCATTTACACCACATGTTATTGCGTCGACCGCCAGAAAAGGTTTTAATCAGTCGATTGGTAGAACGAAAGAGCAGAAAACGAGATTGCAGTGTCTACAGTTGCTAGTGCGATGCCGAAACCTGCAATGCCATCAGGAGCTATGAAAAGCGCAAAGCTTCTAAGAAGAACACACACAAGGATCTGGCAGTGATAGCTAAAACGCCGCTTCTGTATCACTTTTTCTAGCAAAACTTTCATGTAGCAACCTTAAAGCAGTGGTGTTAACCAGAGCACCTGAAAATTAAGAATAAAATCAAGGGATTGGCTTTGAAACAAGTTTAACACTAAGTCTGGCTGGCCATATTGACATGTCCTTTTTCGGGTGTTTTTGTTTGTAATCTCTGGTTTCTGCGTGTTGTTTGGGTTTTAATGTTGTTTCTTGTCTAGTCACTCTCTAGTGAATTCCTAGTAAAAATATACCCTATCATTAACAAATTCATATATTAAATTCCCTTCTCGCAGCTAACTGTATGTGAATTTCAGTAAGCACATTCTCGACTACCGGAAAAAACAAACGGGAACCTTGCTAATCAGCGAAAACAAAACTTTTACAAACGATGACGTCATGAATTACGTCATAGGGGCCTTCCAGTAAAAATTGCCCCGGTCCCCTACCCTTTAATCCGGCTCTGAGTCCATGGACCACTGACGGCAAGATACCGCTGCCAAATTTGCGGTTCATCGCACCGAAACAAGACGAGGTTCGCGTGTCGGAAGTGTGGAGCTCCTGTGTGCAAGGAACACGTTCCAATCTTCTGCCCAAACTGCGGAAAGGAAAGCGTTGCGTGCACTTTGGGTTTTGTTGTGCAGCATATTTCAACGTTGATACTGTGTGAAAGAAGTTTGTCTGCAAGCGTTGTGTATCCAAGTACTTAGCCCTTTTGCCATTGTGAGAGTAGTCAATAGCACATTAGTCTGTCAATAAAAACCCTGTTGTTGTTTTGTAGAAGGTGCGTTACTTATGAACAAGCGTTGCCGCCATTTCCATGTTTAAAATCATGTTTTTGTTTTTTTTTGATCGATTCTGAGCAGCAGATTGCCAGATATTGACGTCACAAAAATATCAGAAATATTCTGTTGACCCTGTTGTGACTTTGTAAACTGCGGTTTAACACAAAACAAGCGTTGCAACAGTTCCAGCGCTGCCATTAGGGGTACTAGGCGGCTATTTACGGCGCTAAGCCCAAGGGGGAGCCAAAATATAACTGTGTGGTTCAGAAAGTGACGAACGTACCCCAAGAAAAAGGAAATTAACATAATGAAAGTGAATGAAACACAGGACCATGCAGTTTATCAGAAGATAAAGAGAACAAACGGTGTCAGGTTTGCCGCAGAATAGTTAATAAAGACCTATTAAATCTAATTTCAGATATACTAGGCAAGCTATTTTACATTTTGTTATAAAATTTATGCATGTAATAAACTTTTCTAAAGTATAAAACGTCCTTCGTATATCTGTAATATATGTGATGGGTAGAGTAAAGATCTTTGTATAGGAGGGGTGGGCGCTGGAAAGGATCTTGCCTAGGGATCTCACAAGTCTATTAATGGTCTTTTGTAAGGATCAGCCAAGGACAGACTAAGGTTGTGAGGGGCCCTTTCTATATATATATATAACTGTCATTAATAAGGAAAAAAAATAAATGAACGAAATGAAGTACTTATATTATTGAAGCAAAAAAGCTTGATCAAAAAAAACGAATCGTTAACCAATACGGACGTCACAATATGAACGACACTCAATGATTTTAGGTCTCTATTTCTTGCTGAAGACTTGAAACCACATCGATAAATGGTCACAAAACACCGGTGCAATGTTTTGAATGTACAGTGGCACCCTGTCGACGACCACCCCACTATCACGATCACTTTAACGCGGTCTTCCCTATGTCATTACTCATTACCTTTTGTTTCACTAACGCGGCCACCACGGCGTCCAGACCGCGGTCACAGTCCAGCTGTTACAGAACTGCTAATCGAACTAAGCGTAACATGACCACCATATTTTATCGGTATCCTTTCATTGGAAAATTGGTAACCTGTCAGAAGCAATTTGCTGGAATTTTGTACTGCCGACATTGACTTTTTGCGCTGTGTGATTTTATAGCACAGTAACGATATGCTATAGCAGCAAGTAAGACAAAGTTAAATAACTTATAATCAAGGAAAGAAGTGTAGAAATGATCGCGATAATACATGGAACCGTTAGGAATGCAAGTGTGACGCGGCCAACCAAGCCCCGCTAACACGACCAATTGAGTGCCGTCCAGTAGGTGGTCGTGATAGCGGAGTTCCACTGCATGTATTTATCCAAATGAAACTTTTGAGGTAGATAAAATTTTCTTTAAAAATTATTTTCAGAAAAATCAGCTTTCCAAACCAGATGCCTACCAAAATAACACCAACCAAAATTTAACCTAACCAAAATTTTACCTTACCTACCATAATAGCCCAGTTTGACATGTCATAAATTCTGCTCATTGCGATTCAGTATTTCATATTTCTGTTCATAGTCAAAGACAAATCAGTAAGACTATTATTAAGAACAAAAGCATTCACTTATCAATAACTGTTGTTAACATTCACTTATCAATAACAAAAGCATTCACTTATCAATAACACTTATCAATAACAAAAGCATTCACTTATCAATAACACTTATCAATAATAAAAGCGTTCACTTATCAGCAATAGGATTCACTTATCAATAACAAAAGCAAGAACTTGTCAATAACTCTCACTTATCAATAACTGTTGTGAAACTCAGTTTCACTTATTACGTATGGTTTTACGTTCATTAATAAGACAAAACATTGCTGAATAGTTTTTATTTTTCTACTGCACTTAGAATATAAAGTGGCACTCAACAAAATTCTTAATCAAAGCACATCTTACCACTTACTGAAGTCGTAGATCAAAAGAGCCATTGAGTTTAGCATGAGTAAGCTTAGAGTTGCTTGAACAAAATGTGAACAGAACTAAGACATGCTTGATACGGCTTAATTTTTGTTATCAGTTACGTTTTAAATAAGTCGATATCTGCCGACTCTCCTTTTAATTATTGCGCTTATTCTGTTTACGTAAAGTTGATTATTGAGAATTGTATCAAATAATGGCTGTTCACATAAAAGGAGTATGTACCACAATGTCCAAACTTGCATCTTGGAAGTAGATAATACTTGGAAGCTCTACTTGTTTCTTGAGCATGAGTATCAAACTGTGTCTTCCTTTCTATTAACTGCGGCGATTCTTGTCTACCCATATCTTCAACTTAAGCACTGTCTGTGCACACAAAAGATGCCGTATGGCGAAATCGATTTCCATTAATTAACATCAATGCGTGCTGATTTTTGTTACTTGTGCAGTGTGCACAGACAGTGCTTAAGTTGGAAGTAAATAGTAACAAAATTGGCATTCAACTACCAGCTGACATTGTGTATTGTGTAAGGTCTTCACTCCCACACGCAACGCGCTAGACTTCAAGTATGCACCGCAGTAACAAAGAACACACTAATACATGAAAGTACACGAGGATATATATGCGGCGTAGGCTATATACCCACTCTGGCAGTCTTTCCTTATAACACCATGATTTATTATTCTCAGCTAAAATGTAATTACTTACCATTGTTGAGAGACTTGACACCACTTAATAAGTTCCCAACTTCCTTCGGGGCTGTCTGCAGGATCGATGTTCAAATGACGTGGACATGCGCATCGGAAACCAAAATAACACATGCGGATGGAATGCCTTAGTTTTTTAGACCTTGGAGTACTAACTCGTTAATGAGTGTCAACCAGACCACACTCTGAAAAATCGACCACTTTTATGGCAATGAAGCATTTCAATGAGTGAGCACAGAGAGCCTATTTCCAACTGGAGATGGTATCTTTTACAACGTATTGGGTATTGTTCACATATTAAACTTTTTACCAACTTAGGGATTATGGTCCCCTGGCTGTAGCCCAGTCAACACCCCCCTTAATCCGCCACTGGGACCAGAAAACCATGCTTTCCAGGCCATACTTCATAAAGCTCACTGCAAAATGTTAAGGGTATCCCTCTCTTCTTTTAATTTCTTGATTTTTCCTGGCTGCGCCGCTTATACCCGAGTTGCATTGTGTCGAAACCTTCACTAAATCATGTTTCCAGCAGCGGTTTTGAGGGTAGCCTGGGTGGGCCACGCCCCCCAAGATTTATGGCTGGCCACCAGTTTGGCTCTCCAGTTGTACTTAGATTTACGTTGATGTTCGTTTCCTTGTCATATACAGCAGATAACGTTCAATCAGCACAATATTAAACGATAATTTAGAAGCTCTCTAGCCTACGTTCACTATTTTCCAAGTGCATGACAAGTTGTGTTGTTGTTTGACGACCAGTAAGTGGGAGTTGACTATGACGCTACACACCGCACCACTGGTTATTCGGATCCTGCTTGAAATCTAGTCAGACCACAGTCGTGGTGGTGAAAGATTCAGTTCGCAGCTCAGAAACAGTCAAAGAAATGGTAAGATTGATCTTCTGTACATTTTCATGTGAGGTGGAATTGGATTATATTACTGACAACAGATTGTTGCTTGTCATGTAGCAAAATGTTGGTGTAAGCATTAAGAATTGGTGGCAGTTAATTTATTCAAATTTCTCCTGACTGCATTCGTGTTTTCAGCTGCCTTGATTGTGTGACTTCGACGCACGTCACGCAACTGGTTTGTAACGTCAGTTACACCCATAGGTGTCGCAGCAGGCAAATTTTTGTTGGTGCGAAGAATACACAAAAATATCATAAAAATAACAAATTTTCGTGTCGCAAACTAATTTATTTTTTTTACATGTACTTCCATTAGCTTCGAACACATGACGCTTTGGGTCTTTTACAGACCAACAATAAAGGCTACTGGGGGAATTTCGGATGTTTTCGTGTATTTTTTGTTCCGTTTGGAATCGTACCACCCGCGTTTTTTGGGGAGGGACATATGCGGGGTTTGGAAAAATTGAAATTTTTCCGACATGCAACAATTTTCTTTTGTGAGGTGAGATGAGCTTGGGAATGGTTTCTGAGTTGTTCAAACACACGCCTGTGACACTTAAAACGTTTCTGTAACCTTTGGTTATGTTGGGAACAATTTTGCCAGAGTGGGGCAAATTATATCAAAATTGTTTATTTCAAAATACACCTGAGCGCGGTTGTTATATTGACAAAATATTAAAATAGGTCATCTATTTTGAAATCTGCCATGGAGCAAAACTGCAGGCCTTTATCAAAATGCAGTTGACCCGTTGTCAACCAAAAACGTTCCAAAACAGACGAATCTTTCGATAATTGAACAGCGGTACGTTAGCAGAACTTCCATCAAGATTGGTACGACAGACACTCGTACTGATCTGTTACTTGCGAGTTAAATGGTTACACACCTTGTTTATGGCAAAGCGCAGATAGTATGAAGCCCTAGCACCGGAATTGAGATCGTTTGATAACTTTCGATAATAGACGAAAGTAAATTCGTTGTTAGTTCTCACAAGAGCGTTGTTTACTAACATTGAGATTTTCAAGCCGTTTCTACTGAAATCCCGAGCGAAAAAAGTATCTGAAAAATATGAACAATTACACAAACACCCTGGATCGGTGTTCCCAGAGACGCGGGACCAAATCCAGCTGCATCGGTTAATTGCATCAGTTTAAAGCCGGCACTGACCTTGTGTAGTAACAAGAATTTACGCTCTTCAAGGGGACCTGGCTCGTTCGGTGATGTCCGCATCTAGCAGTCCCTGCATTTCAGATATTATGAACATCATATCTTCAGAGCTGTAACGTCGTCAGGGAGGAGCGATTTATTTGCAATAAAGTCTTCTTGTTTCGATTTAAAAAAATTGGGAAGTGTTGGATTTGAGCTTTGAAGGTGACGTCATAATAGGGATAGGTTTAGGCTTTTTTGGTCCAAACCATCGGGTTCTGAGCCCCATGCCAATGAGGTAATTTTTTGTTTCTTTTCAAAAAGAAAAACGTAGGCGAAAATCCTCATCTTTAGAGCACTTGATTGAACTTTTAGTGTTCGTGGTTGGCAAGTTATGGCCAATAAAAACACAAATTTATTAATTAACCCCCTAAGTATTGCCCTGGGTATTAACGCCGATTTGTAAGAATGGAAATTATTTATACATTTCGGATCTCCGAGTAAGCACATGTAACACCGAAACGTTTCGCAACTAACGAACCAGAAATTTTTCAAAAGCGATTTCGACAAATTTATGGGGAACGTTTCCAAATGTGTCAATTCTGGTCCAACGTGCAAAACAGAATAACCCTAAAGGTTTTGCCCATTCAGACGTTTTGGAACAAATCTGCATGGAAACTTGTAAGAATTAATTCACGCAAAATTTTCGAGCGCTTTGTTTTGCTTTCATCAAGATTGGTTTTAGGTTTTGGTGCTGCAACACCGTTAACAAACTTGAAAATGATAAACACATCTCGGATCTACAAGGAAGTTTATGTGAAACGCAACTGAAACGCAACCAGTATAGTTGGAACGCGTTTTCAACAAATTTGACGGTGAAAGTTTTCGCTTCTGTCAACTTGATTCTGGTTCGACTTGGGAAAGTAGAATAAAGTTGAATGCTTTACACATTCGGATTGTTTGGAACAAAGTTTAAAGGAAAACTAGTAAATCGTAACATGCGCATGATCATTTACTACCGTGTTTTTGCTTTTACCAAATTATTTGGAAAAAAATGAAAGATAATCATGATGTACCTTAAAAGCGGAATAAAGGTTAAAGCGTGCTTGTGTGAAGATAACGCGACGCAGGAGAAGCGACGGCTAAACATTTAGAAAGCTACTTTTTGTAAATAAAGTTAGTAAATTTCCCTTTTAGAGAAGCGATGCGAAATTTCTGAACGTAATGTTTCTTCCTTTTGAAAAAAAACGCTGCACAGACCAGGAACGTCATGTTTCGTATTTTGTCAACAATTACCTGACCAGTGATGCTACATTCCGTTCGGCAGCGGAATGTAGGTCGGTGCCATAAAGTCTTATTTTGCTTGTCTCAACAGTGGAAGATTTCAAGGAAGTTGAGATTTCACTCATTTTACAGCTAGTAGAATCGCTACAATGCAGAAAATTTTGCATTGAGTGAATGAAATGATAGGCTTGGTGTAGCACTGCTACCAAGAGGTTTGGAAGATGTTTACCATCTTTCAATCTACAAATGTCAAAGAACAGCAACCGCACCCTTGGTTAGTTTCGTCTGTGAATGAAAGTCGTTTTGAAACCAGCAGCCATACAGTTTCAGTAAATGGTTTGTTAAAAATATGTCCATTTGGATAAATGGGGACTGATGTCGCAACTCATAACATTAAACGTTAGGTATTGGAAGCAGACTGAAAATGAAAATCGCGTGTGTGAAGTGGAAGTGATATAAATGCAATAACTGATGGACTGCTGTACAAGCATTGTGACGACAACCTTTCTCTTTTTACACATTTTTCTTGAAATTGTTTGAACCTATTTCCATTCGGACAACACTGACCTGTGACTAAACTGCAATCGACGACGTAAAAGGGTTTTATTGGATGAAAACTTGCGTCACGTCTAGGAATGCTCTCGTTATGCAATGAATTTCCTCATATTTTGTGATGCAAACTTGCAACTGTTAGCTTCTTTTGTTTTTATCAGATAAGTTTGACTTTGTTTCTGTTGCACCATCATTTGGCATGCGATTGCAGTGACAATGACGAAATTTCATTTTCAACCAGGACGAGGCTGTGGGGCCCAGTGGTTGCGGATATTTGTTAATGACATGAAAGCCTTACATGCCTAGGCATACCCACACTTGTGTGCATAAGAAACTCGAAAGTATTGAAAAGGCAAAGATGTTAAGTTTATTCAAAAACACTTGAAAAAATATTGAAAAACTCGAAAACATGAAGAACATGAAAAATATTGAAAGTATGTTGAGAATATGAAACCGAAAAAACGTAAAAATTATCAAAAAAGTGAAAAAACATAATAACATTAAAATGTATGAATAACTCAAAACATTGAAATGCCACCATATAAAAAACTTTGGAAAACTCAAAAATATGAAAGACATTCAAAATGTGAAAACGAAAAATATGAAAAGTATTTGAAAACATGAAAAAATTGAAAAGCACGAAAAAATTTAAAACTATTATCGTAAATCCCAAAGTGTAAGAAATATAGCTCGGGGAAACCCCAACTGTACCTGCTGCACATCCGAAAAATCATCCATGAACTAGAGTGTGAACCTCTTTCACATGCTACTCACTCCTTTCTTGTAGATATTTGCAATAATTACATTTTTCATGTACAGACTATGATGATTCTAACTGAATTAAAATATTTAACTTCCATTTTCATTGTTCCTGTCAGTTGCATTATAAACTACGAATGTTGATAACGGTAGGCTCTACTCACTTTTGTACGAATATACGAATTCTTTTAGTTTAATCTATTCTACATCCAAACGGTGCAACTATTCTTAGCCCATGTTGTTTTTAAATACAGGTTTTCTTGGATCCTGTTCATGGAACAATTGAAATTTCTGATAGACTTCTGAAAGTTATCGACACACCCCAGTTTCAGCGTTTACGAAATATCAAACAACTTGGTGGATGCCATTTTGTCTATCCAGGAGCTTGCCATACGAGATTTGAACACAGCATTGGGTACGTCAACCTAAAAGCAAGGAAAAAGTTCGAATGCACTTTGCAGTTATTGGGGTCCTATCTGTAAAATTCTTGATCCTGCATCAACCAGATGTTTCATATAAATTCTCAAATAATATTTTATATGGAATTGTTTCTAACGATTTTGGTAAATGTGGTCGTATCAACCATTTGAATTGTAATCAGCAACGTCGCTAGATTTCCGCATAGCACGGCAAAGTCCGTAGTCATTCGACTCACCCCTTTTTGCAGCAAAATATGCGTTAAAATATCAATATTTGAAAACACAACTTGCTTTAGGTGAGCCAAAAGCATTGCATTGGATTTGTGCACCAAGAAACATGCAAGGTAGCCTCAAAACTACTGATGGAAAAATGTGTTAAAAGCATCAACAGTTTTCTTGTCATTGATAATACAACATTAGATATGCAGTTTGAAACTATACTTTTAGTGGAAATTGTAATTTTTGTAGAAAACCACCCTTCTAATAAAAAACCCTGTTACACTGAATTTTACAATTATTTTCTGGCGTACAAATGTTTTCCTAATTTGTTCAAACTGTGCTAGAAAATATATTTGTTTTTTGGCACAGTAGTTTCGCGCAGCAACACACATATGAATTAACTCTTATATGTCAAATTAACCGGCTAGAGCAAAAAATAGAGGTCATTCCCAGATCCAGCCTTAGCAAAATCCCATTTGAAGAAACTTTGCGAAGTCCCACTTAGTGGCGTATACATAAACTTTTGAGGAGCATGGACACATCAATATAGAAATGATGAATGGTGTGAAAGAGGGTGGCACGGAGGGGTAATGTCAAGCTAGGGTGTCTGGGGAAATGCCGTGGTTTCACCTCTCCATCAGAGACTTTCATGTCCGTTCCACCGACATCTCCGTAACACCCAATAAAATTCATGAGTTACTGTACTATACTCAATACCTCACCTCTGGCCAAGAACCTACCGCCGGTACGGCAGGCCAACTGGCAAGTTGGTCATGTGCTAAATGACATTAGCAACACTGCTAGATATCATCAGTCAGCAAAGATAAGATATAGCAGCTGCAAAACATCATCAAATGAATAAGCGTGACAACTGAGCATTACACAAAAACTACAGCGCACCTTTGTATTATAATGCTGCACAAAAATGCCAAAGTGAAGGAAACAGGTAGGTCAGCTACAAGCAAAACAATAACACAAGAGAGCACGCAAACCAAATTGGCACACTTTAGGCCAGGGGTGTAGATCCCGTTCCCAGGCAAGTTGGATCTTTGCAGCCGGATCTGGACATTTGGGTTCCGATTGCACAGCATTAGGTTAGGGGGCAAGCGAGTTAATTTATTGCGGGACGAGCGTGGTTTGACGTGTGTGTACATAAATTTTCTCGTTTTCATGGGAGTAGGAATGGGGGTGAACAGAGGGCCTTGGCATCCCCTGGGTTTTGAATTTGGTATTTTCCTATTAAGGAAATTGGTAGAAAAATTTTTCATCTTAGTTACGAGTTGGGAAAATGAAATTTCACCACTGTTGCCTCCCCCTAAAAATGATTTTTGGCAACACCTACAAATATCCAGGATTACGTACCCTGGAAAAAGTATTTTCGACGGGAAGCCGGAAAAACTTCAGATGCCTGGAAACGGAGACAGATTCGAAGCCTGAAACATGAGTTCCAGCTCCACAGCCCTGGCTTGGCCCATTTAATTCTATGATGTAAAATAATGCCTTTGTTAAGAGAAACACAATTTTCGTGTTGTAGTGTTAGCAAAGTCTCTCAGACCTTTGTCCACAATTTTAGGCCTCTGGTAATTTCGAATCCATTGGACATAATCACCAATCTATTAAGGCGCTATTGTTGGATTATTGATCTCAAATAAGTTTAAATACTTTTAGCTTAGAAAAACTTTTTTCGCCGGAGGCCACGATCACTGGTTTGGTCTAATCCATCTTGAGGGCAATAGCGAGTGAGGGAAAGAGTATGTCTTATCAGATCTCTACGAGGGAAAGTGAATAACACTTACAGAAGACCGACTAAGCAACACACATTTGCAATTACCAACTAAACTTTACATTCAGAAGACAGGTGAGAATAGAAACAGTAACAACTATCGAACTGTATCTTACAACAACTATTAAAACTTGACCTGTCAAGTAACAAACGCCTACAACTTAAACATAATACATCTTCAAAATCAAACGCTTTCCGCTTTAACTAGCAGCTTCTGAATAAAAGTAGACCACACAGTATCGAAAACCAGTGGCCACTGACATGATTCCAGAACGAATTACCTGGTTAATGAATGAGGGTGTTAAAAACCCCACAATTCATTTTGATTTTTGCTGGCCACGAGTCCTACGCTTAAAAAATACTGTGGGCCCCGCGCCGGCATTATATAAGCAGCTTCCACAGAAGGT
>Ga0210059_1014965_pt1 | contig 11391 bp, 8 predicted proteins | sample Ectturendosymbi2_FD_188042 | JGI IMG/M metagenome (GOLD analysis project Ga0210059, IMG submission 188042) | Ecteinascidia turbinata endosymbiont from Florida, USA - Sample 2 (SPAdes) (version 2) | ecosystem: Host-associated > Tunicates > Ascidians > Unclassified | place: Key West, Florida... | reverse complement strand
GGAGGTCAAGCAAACTTAGCTTTTGTGAATACCGTCCTTGCTATGTCTATGATCGAACTCACGTAGGAACTTCGGATGTAGCTAAATGCGGCACTGTTTAGCCTAACCCCTAAACTTTTCCGTTATATATATCATGTTTTTCAAAACACTTGTCATTTCGGTGATATTTGCTTTGTCATTTTTTGCACCAGCAAGTAGAAGAACATGTGAAATCAATTCTTCAATATCTTTTTCTATTTCCAACACGTTTTCAGGTTTTCTCACCAAAGCCGCATTATAAAGAATTGCACTTTTTATCAACGATAGTTTTCGTGGGCTTCTTTTGCGGTATATTTTACCTAAATTGTGAAATATGTTTGCACTTTTTTGTGTGCCACGTTCTTGTTTGTTTTGATTACATGCTATCATTAGTTTTTGTGAAAATAAAACCTCCAGCGCATTAATCATGTTTGTATCATGACTGAAACTTTTTTTTGTTCCGATCAGCATCTGAAGCAATTCACATTTGCTAAACAAAACATTCACATCTTGACCCTCTTGACATTGAACGCCTTGTACCATAGTTCAAATTTTCAGAAATTCCTGGAAATGATTATGCTTTGTATATTTCACGTTTATCGTAAATTTTTAAATATTTTTATATGTAAATCATCTGAAAATACATGAAAATCATACATTCAATTTTAAGCTTCCTCAAACATTTTTCACAACTAAATGTCTTTTTATTTTGTTTTGCTTGATTTTTTTGTTGAGAAAGCGTTGGCAAGTGACGTCATATTCGTGAGGATTTTTGGAAATATCTTTGTTTGTCAAACAACCCAGACAGATCAAAATTGGGAATTTCGAAAGATGTACTGAGTTCCCTGAAAATCATATCTTTTGCTTTCAGTTCTTATTTTTTAAGCTGCAAAATCTTTTGTCTTTGTTGATATATATGGGCATATTTAAACACAACGGATGTTTATGCGTAGCTCACACTGGCTTGAAAGTGGAACTTCTTCGCATATGACATCCTGTTTTTTAACCAGTGCAACCATCATGAATTGCTCTCTCCATTGAAAACGTCATTGATGTGCGGCAGAACTATCAAATTTGAAAAGGAATTAAAGCACGGTGGCAACAACCTATGCAAAAAACGCTTAAAAATGGCTGACTCCATTTCACTTGCAGCAGTGTTATTTTGGTCTACTCTTTGGATAGTGCAGGAATGCCAAGTGGTTTTTTCGTGAAAGGTTTAACAAAAAGAAACAAATATTGCCTGTTTTGAAAACTATTAAGCTTTTTCTACATAGGCGAAAGTTGTCTAACGCTAAATAGTCAAGCACAATTTACTATTGTGGTTGATATGAAAGCGTGTGTTTTATATGAAAATAAAATTATTTGCTGGAAAAAGAACTGAGCCGTACAATTTAACCGATTCACACACAAAAAGTGCTACCCACGAAAAGAAAAACGGTTTAAGATTTACGTGCGTTTAGTGTAACCTATAACAAGGTTGCAACTTTGTCAGTTTTCATTAGTTTTTGAAAGTGTATAGTCAATAAAACTGCAGAACGACTTGGTATGCAAAAATGATGGTTTGCAAATGCTGCACTGTCAATGCGGAACTGAGGGTTGCAAAACACCTGATAAATGCAGATCAAAGGAACTAAAGCAAATCTAGAAAGGTTCGCCTTCACTCCTACTCGGAAAGTATGAAAATGGCAATTGTATAACGCAACTTTGTTATCTCATGAGTTGGAGAAACATTTACGGAGATGTGCGTCGAAAATGTGGATGGGAGTCTGTGCACAGGATGTCAGTTTGTTTTGACAGGTTTCACAAATTGCATTGGCACGGATGAGGCGTGTTATTTTAAAGGAAAAACATAGGAAATTTGGCAAAACGCTTCGTAACATAACAAAGTAATATGATGTTTCTAAAGAAGCAGAAATAATCATCCGTAACAACAAAGTTTGTTTCACTCGCGATTGGAATCACACTAAGAAGCTCGACGATGCTAAACAACACGATGACTATCATTTCTGGGTTGTCTGAAATCACCCCTGAACACTGCCTACGAGTGCTTGCAAGCATATACCTCCAGCCAACTTACACAGAATAAGTTCTGCCTTCAGGATTGCGTGTTAGGTGGAGATCAGCATCAGTCACCATCTCCGCAACCACCTAGTCCATGATGCACAATCCCTTGGCAAGCAGTGGCCCTCACAACTTCTATCATAACACCGCAGCGCTTCTAAGGTTTTTGAACATCCGAGAATCGTGAGGGGAAGCATGGGATCGACCAAAGCCACCAATCCAGTTCTCAAGATGACCCCCGTTGCCTGCCCGCAGTTGGGAACACAACTCTTTACGTATAGAAACACACCAAAGTGGGAAATTTGCGTGTTTTAACGATTCAGCACTCACGTACAACTGTCGCCGTCAATGAAACAACCCATCGAAGCTCGGAAACTCGAAAAGCGTTTTTAGTAAAACAATCAAGTCGTGCACCGATTTAACCCGCAACGTTCTACACCCGGCGTCATGACGCAAATCACTTCTACGAAATTTTGAAGTACGTCTGTGTATCAAAAACTGGCAACGCATAAGAACTCCCAACTGTTAAGACTTCCAGCTCTTTATTGAGAAAACATCCGCTCTTTACTTTGTTCCAAGGTTAGGTCGTGCGAGGTTTAAGACTTCCATCAGATGAAAAGGCATTCTGAGACCACTGAACAACAAACTACGAAATGAACCCTCAGTGTATTTTTTTCGAACTGAATATGGCTGTGCAAGGTGCTGGGTACATTGAACAGTGGTGTAAAAATACACAGTGTTTGGACGGGATTCGGTGGCTTTATTGTAAGTTTTATTTCAGTGAACGCATTGGTACGTTTGACAGAAAAAAATTATGTTTTGCACAAAACATCGAAAATATGTTTGAATTAGTGAAAGTGACATGTCTCGAGATAAACCTGCAAAAGTTTTTGTAGTGGATTCAACAACAGACTTTGGTAGCGCAGGTTTGAAACACTGAACATCAGCTTGACTCGTGTTCATTTTCAACTCTTTAAAATCATTACGCACCAACATGCAAACGTTTAATAACGTTAAACTATTCTTTTGCAGTCGAACAGACTGAAAAAGTATTTGGAAAACCAAAACTTACAAGGGGGTAAAATATTCAGCATTTGTGAGTAATGGGGTGGCATTACCAACATAGATGTTGTGTTAAGGTCCTGTGTATGACACTGATTGTTTCAAAGGGTGTCACCGAGATTTGTTACAGCGTCATCTTTAAAAAACTGGACAATGTAAGTTTAAATAATTTATAAGCATAGAATATCGAAATTATTGAAGTATCCATGACACCTGCTCGTTATTATTTAGCTTTTGAGTTTGACAATGTTTGCTAGTGATAAACAAATTGTGTTTACTGATGTTAAAGTCGATAGATATGGCACACTTCAAGAAAGGTAAGTTCTTGTCACAGTTAACTTTTTCAAAGTGTACGAACAAAAAATCCTCTGGTATCAAAAGTTTTAAACTGCATCTTCGATTCATTTGACGATGCAAGTTTAAATTTTAAACAACACGTGTGCATGGTGCTGGCAATTCACATGTAACTTTAATGTTTGTTTGCAATGTTTTAATTTTCAGATATGGTGTAATTTCAATCACTCTGCTTTAGATCGCAAGGTCAGACTAGAAAATCATTTTTGAAAGCGAAATGAAGTTAAACATTGTTGAAAATTTCATTTTGCCACCATGATGGGTAATTTTTGTTTTTGTTAAATGTGAATGCTTAGACACAAATCAGCAAATTTTCCATGAAATATAGTAAACGAAGTTAGCGGTGATAACGTTGATAGGCAGGAAGTCATCCGTGAAGTGTTTTCACTTGAGCGCGCTCCGCATAAATATCCGGTTTGAAATGCAATCGGTCAGTTTGAACGAAGACCAATGATGCCACACCTTGAAAGTATAAGAACCAAAAGCAATCACAATGATTTACGCGCTCAGTATCCTGTTTTCGGCGAAATAAGTGCGCCATACAAAATGTTCGATTCTGGGGTGCCAGTGCCTGTGTGATGAACTTTACGAAATGTCCAACAATCCGGGCGTACATGACGTCAATGCAAATGTTTGCTCGGTTATAGATGTGAAAAGATATAAAAAATTAAATTATTTAAATCAAAACCATTACATTTCCAATGAGCAAGTTGGAAGTTAAGGCGAGGAGGAGTTACGTACGTGGCTGGGAGAAACAACCACCACAGGTTTACTCCAAGTCTTCCCCTCACTCCTCATTAAAAACAGTCAAATAAATCCTCTCCAATTACTACCATCTTGTTTGTTTTGATACACGGGTGTCTTTCGTCGAACATTTTCGTCGGACGTCAAGGTTTTGGTGAATGTCAGTGAAATGATTAGCAAATGCGAAAATGTTTCCTTGAAATTTACAGCAGGTTGATAGGTTGACACTAACAATGGCGATTTTCACAAGTTTGATTTTTTGGCTGGAATAATGAGAAAACAATCGATGACAATTGCAGATTATGCTTTAGGTTAACTTCGTTGGCATTTCTTAGGGAGCTGCTGATCTGCTTGAGATATTGTTGGACTAGAGTTGTAAAGGGTCTCTATTTGAAGCCCGAAGGCGGCCCGAGCCCGAAATCACAAGCCCGAACGCGGTCCAAGCCCGACATTTATTTTTGAACCCCGATTCAGGCCCGAAAGCCAAATTTGCCTAGTGAGTCAAGATATGCGCAAGTGCAGGGTATAATAAACGTGGTGTACGGGTATAATAAACGTGGTGTATATAGCTGCAGATACACGGTTTTATCACACCCAAAATAGCAACAAACTTAGCTTGATAGTCGAGGATTACACTGCGGCTAGTCAAGAACAATACTGCGGAATGTAAAGCTTCTCAAGAAAAAGAGAAGCTATCATGAAACTATCCATGATGGCGCTATAGTCATAAAAGAAACTATCTAGGATAGCACTATACTGTAGGCATGAAAAGCTGGTTTGCAGGCCATCGTTTCTTGAAACAAGCTGAGAATCGCGTAAGTGATTGATCTGTTCAACGCAATGCCATCACGTGCTGAATTGCTCACCGCTTCACTCGCAGAGGTCACCGCGGCGAGCACATCAAATGTACCCCACGAAAGAACAAAATTGTTACTCTGAATGTTATAAAAATGTTTTGTATGCAGGCCCGAAATTGGCCGGAAACATTTCGACCAACTTAAGCCCGAACCCAGCCTGAAACCCTGCCCGACTCGAAAAGCCCGGCTTCTCTGGGTTTGGGTTGACCAGAAAAATTTTGAACTAGAAAAGGGTTACAGTAAAAATGAAAAAAAAGCGGAAATATAGTTCAAATCTAGTCCCAATACACATTAAACAAGCCCCAGTGCGAATCCAAACATATTCCAGTCCAATGCTCATGTTTGACATCCCACTGAATAACGTGAATGATAACGCTTCGCGTTATCATTGCATCACGCTTCGCGTTATCGTTGCATCACGGTCCTCGTACGTTTTCGGAATTTTTTCATTCTACCACGCTATTCTTCCTACTGCTTGCAAAAAGTTGCAGGAAGTTAGTTACCACTCACACTTCAACGCACTTATAATGAGATTCGTTACCACCACAACCTGTTTCATCACACATTTTGCTTCTGTTGCTTTGGTCGTTTTTTTGTTATTGTTATTTTCAGCACTGCCGTTTTTCAGGCAGCAAACTGCATTTCATGTACTAAAGTACTTTTAAACTGGAGTTTCAGATAATTCTAATATGTACACTTACACCCATTAAAGGCCTACAGAGGGCACGATCGCGCCTTTTAAAATTACTATCGGCCATATCTGGCGAACGGAGTGCGCTTGAGAGTCAGTGAAGATATCTTCGGATTCGGAAGACAGCAACCCTTTTTTTCGTATCTTTCCCGTACTTGTGGCGTCATTGTGACATCTTTTGGAGAGAAAACCTGTTTTTCACTTTGCCAAAAAATTTGTGGTATTTATTCAAAAAGTCGTGGGGCGGAAACGCAAGACGATGGAAATAACGTTTCTCCACAAAAAGTGTCAGTCGTGAGTGACCACAACTTCGCGAAAATAATTGAAAAATTAACTTTCTTTCAAAATTTATGGTGGTTTTTGCACTCTTTTGGTTTTTGAAGGGTAAATTGTGCGCAATCAACACACACGAAACGTCTGAAACTTGCGGACAAGGTTTCAATTGGTGTCTTGCAACATCTCACCAAATTTCAAGTGAATATATTCAGAGGAAAAAAGTTATGGAAGTTTTCATCAATAATTAGTTAATTGATTCCCTAGGCCCTAGGAATTAGCTAATTTAATTTGTTGTTTTTAGGCCATCATTTTCCAACCACTAACATTAGAAGGCCAATCAAGGGCTGTAAAGATGCGGATTTTCGCCTTTATTTTACATTTAAAAACAAAATTCCCCTTTTGTTGTTATCTAAGGGCCCAATGACTTCATTTGAAAATGACGTCTTTTTTCACATAAAAATTATTCGTCCCAAAATAATGATGGTTCACTTTGGTAGGATTTTTTTATAGTTTGGATCTACATACGGAGTTAGGGACGCAGGAGAGCGGGGTAATAGTGGGGGCATTGCCTCCTGCCCTTTCAAAAAGGGTGCCGAGGTGCCTTTTCATAACAATGTCATAGGAATTCCATGGTTTATCAAGATCGAATTAAAACAATTCATTGCAGCTATTCCCATCCAAAATTTCTGAATGGTTTTCTATGATTTCTGGGATTATTTCTGAGATTAACATTGTTTCTGAACAGAAACAAGCGTCTTGGTTGCGATGTTTGTTTTTTATAAATTTGCATTGCTTTCAACTCTTTTTCTTCCCCCTGGCCTACAGCTATTTGGACATCCTTGTAGGTAGTCCAAGCCAATAAACCGTTTCGAAATTGCTTACAGGGAAGCGTGAAGTGAATTTTTTAAATATTTCTGAAAATTGTTACAAAATGGCTTCCGGAAAATAAAATTTGCATTTTTCTCAACATTTTCAATAGTTAAGTTACCTTTGTTACACAAGATGCGACCCCTGTAGAGTGGCATCGTAATGTGCTTTAGATCCAGTAGATATCGTTTATGCATGGGTTCTCATTACTGAATCTGGGACCGTTCTCGCAGAAATTATGTCTGGTTAACAGCCCCTATTAATTGCCCGAATATTAATTATTTCTCAACGGTTCACACCAGGAAATACACATCATTGAAATACACAATTCTTAGTTTTATAACTTTTATTTATTACGACATACATTTTTAAATAAAACAAAACTGGTACTCACCAAAGTATGATGTTTCATAATATTCAAGCACTTCTCGGCATGTTACAATGCTCACATAACTGTCATATTTTTATTCTGCATCTTAGTAATTTGCGATAAGGAGATCAACAATCTATTCAGATCGGTTCCCTATTTAAGCAATTTACTATATAAATAAGACTAAAATTTTTCAAGTCTCACTAATCTTCTATATTAAAACCTGCTCGGTTATTTAAGCATGTATATTATTACGTGGTTCATTCAAGAAGAGTAATCATTAGGACGATTGTATTTAAAAATACACATACACATTTAACCTTTGGGTAATGGTCTGATCTCGTCACACTCACGTTTCACTCCTATTGACTTGCGTCCCGATTAGCGCGGCAAGGGATGGTAGTTCAGGCAGAAATTTATCATTAATCAGAATTTCAAAAGTTGCTGTTTTCAGTCAGAAGTTAGTTCAATCGAAAGGACTGATCCGAAGAAGCATCAAAGAAAATTTTAATGACCACTGCCAAGCTGGATTCGATCCAAGCGGGCTACAAAGGGATGTAACCGACATGCCGAGCAGGAACGGGCATACACCAAGGTGTACACGCGTGTTGAGAAGTTTCATGTGACTCGCGCCTAAGTGTGGAACGTCCACTGCGATACAAAAGGGAGCACTGCTCACCTTTCATACGGCCTCCCGAGGCAGTAAGCGGAAGAAGGTAAAACTTTCAACGGCTGAAGAAAGTAATATCGATTGATTGGACTCGGACTTGTACAGCAACTTAACAAAACAAATAGAATCTAGTCATAAATACATTTTCTTGTCCTGAACAACCTGAATAGTTTAAACTCTATTATTATAGTATAGCATTCATCACTTAAACTGGCAGAACTTCACTTTTACAGTCTGATTTTCGTAAGACAGCCTGACAAAACTTCATCCACATGACTTGAACTTCATAAAATAGTCTGACAGAACTTCGTTTGGACAAGCCTGTTTTCTGTAGTTTCGACTGACAGGGATTAACCCGGACAAGCCAAATTTGTAATCTGGTTTGACAGGGATCAACCCGGACAATGCCAATTACTCTCCTTGCCGTGATTTATTAGACCAAAAGGGGGAGAGTTGTCACAAAGACTGATTTTCAGTCCAATTGTGGCTGTATTTATACTTGCCAGTCGTCTCCTGACTTGTTAACACCCCTTTACTTCAGGTTTCTAATTGGCTATTGCTTGTTGGATCACCTGGTGATTGCCTAGTTTCAAATACTTCCAAAACTTCCGGTGCTTGTCGGTGCTTGGATTTTCACCTTCTGTTACGTCATCTTTTCCTAGTCGTAATCAGCCTCATGTGATTTCTGCTGCTTGTCTTGTGACTTCTGCTGACGTTTTGATGACGTTGTCACTGGGGTGACTTGAGGTTAGTATCCTGGAATAGTCGTTTTCAGTCAGGTCAGCTGACTAATAGTCAGTTTTGATTGGCCGTGATCCTTTTAAAATTTGCTCTGGCTGTTTAAGGCTTGAGGATGTTTCAGCAAGTTTGTTTTCTGTACAGCGATGAGTTGTTACAGGCAAACTTGCCTGTAACACCTTTTTGTAAACTCATCGGATCGATTGCTGTTTTCCGAATCCGAGGACGTTTTTGCTGAGTATCTAGCGCAATACCTTCGCGAGTTATGGCCGATGATAACTACAAAAGGTGTGATCGCGCCCTCTACGGACCTTAAACTCGACTCGGTAAGAAATTAATCTGACTCGAGTTGAATCGAACCTTTTCCAAAACGTGTCACTCAAGTGAAGCCATCAAACTATCTTTGCAAAATGTGACTCGAGTCGAGTCAAATCACTTGAAATAGTGAATCGGATTGAATCATGTTCTTGTTGACCTTAGGCTACCTATAACTGGATTTGGGCAAACACCCTTTCAAAGAACAGTATAAAATGAACTTGTGGTACTTTCGATTTCCTTCATTACAATATGTTCGCTACATCCAGAGATATATAGGATTTCTAGATATCCGTGGTTAAACCAAAGACTAAGCGCAATCCATTGAGCACCATCTATTTACATGAAAATTTCATATATAATCCAATTTCTGACTGTTGAATTTAAAGGGCCGCTAGTCTCTTGGTACTGTTTATGATGTAAATACCACTTAGAAGTATCTAACCTCCATGTTCACTAGTTGGTCAAGCTGGCAGAAACGCGCCATGTTGTTTCAACACTTACCCTCTTTACACTGCACTGTTATCGGGTTCACGTTGGATTGGGAATCCCACAAATCACTCAAGCACGAAAGTGAGTGTCTCACCGAGCTGCTTGAGCGCGCATGTTTTTATTGTGACACCGAATTCATTCATATTGTGACACCTCGTCACAATATTTTCAACCATACCCGATTCAGTGAATCCAACTAGCAGAAGTAGGTTGGGAATCCGATAATAAGGGATTCGAGCGGAAAAGTTATTGGGTGGTTTATATTAAGTCTTGTGCAACCTTTTCTGTACTTGTTTGATGCTAAAACCACTGCCGTGGAACAGATTAGCCTATTCAAGCTAATATGTAGCAAAAGCGACGGATAAATATATTAGTTTTGCCTGTAGGCTAACTACACCTAGTTAGGGAAACAATCAGCAAAATTGAATCGATTGAGCAAACTGGAAGATTATTCAGTAGGTTACAAGACATCAGATATTGGGCTGAAGGGCTATTACCCCAATACTGATTTAATAGGTTTTCATTACACCTTGGTATAGTAGTGTGATTCAACCTATGTGCAAAATATGTAGCCTAATATTGGAAGTGCATGACTTCAGTATAGGCTACACTTTGAACTTTGTATCCCAGTTATGTGGCTATGACTCCCTCAGTTCATAATGGAACACATGGAATAGCATAAAATGTGGCATAAAAGTTTGTGGAATAGGTTACAGTTGCAATTTGGTGAATTGCAGTAGCCTACCCACTGTTCGTAGATTTCTACTTACAAAGCGCTGTGAATCCTCAATTTGACACTCGTTTTTATTGTACTGCAGACAACAGACTGGTTAATGATCGTGACTGAAATCAACAAAGTGGCTTTGCAATGTAAAAACTAACTCCCATTTCCTGCCCTGTAGAAGCTGTTCAAATTCTATCAAAGTCACTTGAAGAATGCAATTACGATGCGACGCGGTTTTCATGACCTGATCGCCCAGCATTTCTCCACGATTTTCTCTGCTGGCTGTTATTTTTCGGACTACACTAAATAAAATCACATCTCGGCGATTCCTACAACACCTACAAAAAGCACCTTTGTGTGGTGGAATCAGGCTTCACCTTTTCATTTTCACCTATTCCCAGCTTTCACAATACCACAGGCCAAACCCACGAAGCAAATATTTGGGTCATTGCAGTGTAAAAACGCCCCAGTATCGAGTTCGCTAGTGCGTTCACGAAGGTAAGCCAAGGGCGACGAATCGCTCACGCGTGAATCCGATAACAAGTGCAGTGTAAAGTGGGTAACTGAAAACGTAATCCAGTAATTTACAAACACGGAACTGAAGTTAATGAGCAGACGTTTTTATGTGATTACCTTCAATCTCGCAATGCTTATAATTATACACAATTCTCTGGTCTGACTAGCTTCCAGTTTCACTTTCAATGACTATCTCTTTGAATGATTGTTGTTCTCCAGTCAATTACAACGACCAACTGGAAACACGTGTTAAAGGTGAGATGTCTAGCTTTGGCAAAAGTAGAACAGCTTAAAGTGGAACAACCTAATGTTGGTTGCACATGTTAGTCAATGAGTGTCGAGTGAGTTTCAACACCCACTCACTAAGCTGTACGCAAGAAATGCGTTGTGTATCTTGAAACATATCTCGAGTCATGAATACCTCAGAAACAAAACATACCTAAGTTACCAAACGTTCTCAGAGCTGCAGTTTAGTTTACAGCCACTATTATATTCGTATACGTATGTCGCCAGCGTGGTATAATTCACTCCAGATATTCAGAAGACTAAGGAAGATGTCCACCTTGCATTGGTTATAGGTAGAACCGTCTCCAGAAAGTCGTGAATAGGGGGGATTTACGTTTGTGCGCGGGGGGG
>Ga0210059_1014964_pt1 | contig 11391 bp, 6 predicted proteins | sample Ectturendosymbi2_FD_188042 | JGI IMG/M metagenome (GOLD analysis project Ga0210059, IMG submission 188042) | Ecteinascidia turbinata endosymbiont from Florida, USA - Sample 2 (SPAdes) (version 2) | ecosystem: Host-associated > Tunicates > Ascidians > Unclassified | place: Key West, Florida... | reverse complement strand
CATCATTAGACTATTTTTTGTTTAATATATAGAAAGGTTAACTATTTCCCTATGACAATCTGGAAAGAGAAAAATGAATAAGGTCATCGATAAAGGTTTTAGAAGCTGCCGCTTTGTTTCAACAATTGTGAAACACCCTGTAATCAGTCGAATTATGAATGTCGACAATTTAACTGAGGAAATGAAAGAGATACCAATGTCTGCTGAAATCCTTCGCCGACGTATCATTGAAATGAGGAAGATATTAAGTGACAACTTAATGATAGAGTGAAAAGTGGAAAAGATGCTTTGGAATAGGATGAATCCACGAATGTGTCTCGTCTAGCGCAGTTGATTGTGTTCGTCAGGTATACAGCCATGCGAAATTTAAGTATTACTCTTCTGCGTGGTGCTATCTGGAATATGAACAGGTGATGACATATTCTTAGCAGTGAACACGAGACTACAGAATAATGGATTATCGTGGCAGCAGTGTAATAGCATTTGTGCTGATGGGGCTGGGGCGATGGCAGGAAAAAATAAATTCTCTTAAGTAAGAGTATTGCATTGCGCCCCATATCAATTTCACGCAGTGCATTATTCACAGAGAAAATCTTGCTAGCAAAGCACTGGACCAACAATTAAAATGGGTACTCGATTTAGCGGTAAAAGTTGTTGAGGTGGTTATCGCACGGAAAAGTTCTCCCCGTTTGTACGAACTGGGGAGTGAAGTATACTTGTTTCTAACGGGAAGAAACAAGAACCTTGTATTAATCTTGCTGACCCTGACTGGTTAACAAAACTGCTCTACCTACCTTATATTTTTGAGAAGATAAACAGGTTGAACTTGTCATTGCAATCCGAATCAGTTAACATCCTCACAGTGACAAACAACATCAAAGCGTTTGAAAAGAAAATTGAACATTCGACTGGCAGAGATGAAAGTGGAAGAAATGGATATGTTTTCTGAGCTTAGCGATTTTCTCGAAGAAAACGAGTTTAGTCAAAACATTGTGAAACAATCCATCATCACATATTCATCATCTTTCTGAATGGTTTGATAAATACTTTCCCGAAGACACAACACCACTGGATACATCCATTATCGAATAGTCACCATTCATCAGATTTGATCGAAGCATTTGATGACCTGTCAAGTTTTCGCTGTTCGAAGATTGCATTCCATACTAAAATAACTTTGGCTAAATTTTGGATTTCAGTTGAAAAAGACTATCTACAAATATCAGCCCTGCAATGAATGTTCTTTCATCATTCGGAGCTACTTACTTTCATGAAAGAGCGTTTTCTGCATTATCATACATTAAAAAGAAATAGAGATCAAGACTAGAGGATTTTCGGTCTCCCGTCTGTCAAAGTACTCCACATGCGTAATATATATCGCGTTCAGAAACAATATTTGCTTGTTCGTGTCGTTTTTTCACCTCGAATTGATTTGTGGTATTCTAAACACAGAGTCCATGATTCTCATTAGACAGAATACATACAGTAGTTTACTATTGTATGTGCTAAGTTTCATACTATTTTGCGCAAGAAAACTGTTACTATTAAAATAGTAGTGTTAAAATTAATATTCAAATAATACACTAATATATTTTCCACAAATTTATACGCTTGCGAAATGTTTGGGTCGCAAGAATGTCAGAACTATTTTTTAGGGTCGCGGCAAAAAGTATTTGCGGACTCCTGTTCTACTCAACAAGAGGGCTTCTAGGCCCAACATTACATGATCATTCAGTGTGTATGCATAGCACTGCCCAGCGTTTACACACTGTTCATCTCCTAGACAAGAGTTTGTATTTTGATGTTATTTTCTCTGTGTAACAAAAAAAACGTCCTGATGGAAATACGTGTGTGACAGTCCCTTTCAGTAGCTTATGTGGCATTACAACTGCGCAAGGATAGAATCGTCATTGCAAACTGCTCTGGCGTGATAAGCTAAGATAAACAGTCTGATATGAAGATTTCACGCTGGAAGTAGCACTTTTTTATATTTGCAAAGGAGGTGTAATCAACTGTGACCAAGCCCGTCTTTATAGAGTTCTTCGCATGACTGAAACTCAACGCAGAAAATTAAACTTTGCATGGGAAGATGTATTGCATTTCTGTAATTGGAGCAAGCGCTCCGTTCAACAATACCTCATGATCACCGACGACTCAGCGGCTTTTGGAGGATCGAAAGCGGCTCAGGGACTTTTGCAAAATCCAATCTTCTGCAAATGACGTGGGTAACTGAAAACGTGAAATGTTTTATTGTCTGGAACTTCGATTGCAAATGTTAGCATGATGTAACCGTTAGTGTTGGAACAACATCGTTGGCCTCAGCCGACACCAGTCACCAACATTGCATCCGTCCAGTAAAAAGCAGCTGAAACCAGTTTCATAATCGCGAACAATGCGCTAGGAAAGGGGAAGCTGAAGGCAATGGAAATTTACAGTGAAACCGCGAACTTAGATTAGAAAGCAACAGTTAGTGATAGGTGGAAAAATGTTGATCGACGGGGTTATTTTTCGGGAGAACATGAAGTCAGTCGCATTACCAACGCTTTTGTGTCTCATTGCACTGCATGTTGAGACTTATTTTGTTATATGCTGAGTATTAAAGAGATTTTGTGCGAAGCTCTGCAGCGCAAACGAAGAGTTTGCACAAAAGCTTCTCACGCCACGACCTACTTTTGATTTCTAATGCAAGAGGGAGCGACATGGTTATCAACTAATTTCATCGTTGTGCATATGTGTAATTGTGACGTGTCGTTGTCGATTTGCTGTCTCATGTATGTGTCAAATTTGATTTGGGAAATTTGCATGACGAAAGAGTGTTGGACAACAATGATGAAATTTTTGTAAATGAAAACATTTCATTGGATAACTTCCGCATGCTTTCAAAAAAACAACAAGGCTAAATGTTTCGCATTGTTTCATAGCCTAATGGCGCGACATGACAACGAAGTAGTCATTTTTCAAGCTACGTGTCACATACTGACCAACGAACTCCGGGAAAACAATAAGGAAGCTAAACTCACATGGGATAAAAACGCTGGCGCTTTGTTTGTGAAACGTGAAATTACTTTCTTGCAAGTTAATCGCAATACGACCGAGTTTTTTACTTACTATGAGGCAGGTGCTCGTCGTACAACAGCCCACATGGTCTACAGCAAGATTCGTCTGTACTGCGTGTCACGATTGAAGACCTTGCAGTGTTTGCAAACGTTTATTTGTTCAGTTTCGCCAAAACTGCTCAGCTACGCATTATAACTGTATCCATCGCTTCTCACCGTATTTTCACTGCAAACAAACCCTATTGGAGGAACATGGCCGGCCAGTACTAGATAGTTAGGACTTAGAAGTTCACGGCTTTTGACACTACGTGTCGAACGGTCTGGATTTCAGGATGTGCTCTACCTCGGTCAGTTTGAAAATGCACATTGACAAAACCAATTACGTTTCTTTCTTAAATTAAATATAGCTTATTCCAGTTGGGCCTCAGGAGTCTTTTCATATTTGCGTTTCTTCGCGTAGCGATTTGGAATAAGATCCGAACGTGATTTTACAGAATCCTAAGTTTGGAGTTGTTGCTGCAGAGGACCCCTCAACACCACAACATCTATTGCTTTTGAATGAATTAATGAATTTATTTTGGCAGAAGACTCGAAGTCCATAGTACAAACACACACTATCTACACAAAGGAGGTTGATAGAAACAGACAAAATAGAATGTTTTACAACGGCATTGGAGGCAGAACCACAGGGTTACAGACATTCGCTAACCCGCAACACGTGGTAGGCTACAACACCACTGCAGAGTAGGACGCTAATTCCTAAACTGGTGGAGGCCAGGTAAAGTGCGAATGCGTTGTGGTACAGAACGCCCTCAAACGAACAAATGCTGCAACGTCCGAGCACTCAGTCACAAAGTAAAATACGCTTACAGTTTTCAAAGAATAAGGACAAATATAAGCAATCTTACTGCATCAAAACACACAACCATACACTGTTAGACTTTCTGCATCTTTCGAGAAACAGGTACACGTTTTTAGTCATAAATGCTCCACTGGACTTGGATGAGCCAATATATTGCGCAATTTATTTGATAACAAAATAAATTCATTGCCCGGAGACTTTTCTGATTATTTTTGTTCGAAATTTTACGAACTTTCAGTAAACGAAGAATGTTGAAAAACTGTTGCTGCAGTGCTGTCCGCCCTTTTTCACTTGACATAAATTTTTGAAGTAGGCTGCCTTGTAAGCACTTTTTTAAAGAAAACTGTAGATCCTAAATTTCACAAGCCTCTAGTATAGGATTTCCGTTGAGTAATTAAAATTAGCATTAGGTCAGGGATATTTTCACACGTTATCATTAAAAATTGTGTTGCTTTTGGGATCAAAGACCCATTGATGAATTTCCTCATGCCAGAACCAGGATGTCTTGTAATTTTGTTCAGGTTAGAACATAATTGTGATCTTTACTTTTTCGACGTTAGTGGATGCAATACTTCAAACTCTATTTCTATTAAAATCGCCATAATTTATACAAATGGCTAAACGTTTCCTTTGGGGTTGAAATATATGCTTTATGCATGCAGTGGATAGAAATAAACGCACAAAATTTTCAAAATAACACCGAAGCCACATGCAGTAAGTTCCATGAAGTGGAAATTGACTGAAGTCACATCTTGGTTATTCTCCGAGTCCAACAGTGCCTTGAAGGTCACACCTTACAACTTTTTCACATCTTATGTTTATTTGAAATTCACTGGTTGCAATGCGAGGTTGCGTGTTTAGACAATATTTTATGCATAACCGCTGTCTCGGTCGGCCGCCGAGCGATCCGCAAGTTTTCGTGCGGCAGTGCCTCTTGAAAACGTAACGAACGTGGTGCCTTCAGATTGCCTAGCATTTAACCTATTCATATTGTTTTTCCTGCGAAGAATGCAAACGATGTACACACGATTTAACACACTTCAATTTGTGGGTGCACCTGTAAGTATTTTTTCATAACTGTCGGAGGTATTCTTGAACTTGAAGTGTACTGACTTTGAAAATATTTGCGCCATTGTCTGTATTTATTGCATTGCCAGCGCAAGTATATCAGATGTTCAACATGAACCACGTCCGAGTTAAATTTACTCCAGCAACAAACATGACTCCGGTCAGTTTGGTGTGACTGTCACTCCTGATGCTGTTTTTGAACATAATTATAAAACTTGAGAATTCGTGACTGGCATTACTTTAAAAATATTGCAACATTTTTTCAAAAATCAGGCAGGTATAACTTTCTTTTCTCACGTCTCACACCCAGCGTTAAATCAAAGCAACATTTTTTACACAATAAAGGGTGTAGTGCAGTGGTTCCAAAACTATGGTACGTGTGACACTTGTGGCTCGCGAAGTTCTTCCAGGTGGTACACGAAAAACTTAATATGACTCTAACTCAAGGTAAGTTTCGTTTCCGACGGGGGAATATTTCACACATTTTTTCTGTTCCAATCGGTTGATCGGTCAGAAAACGCTGCTGAACTGACAACGCTAGTCATTTTGGTCAAAGCAACAGTAGTGAACAGCGCACCAGAAATTTTGTACTATTATTTTTCGACAACCTACGTGGTTGGCTAAAAATTCTTCTGATCACACAGCGTAGGGTATTTGAATGTATGGAGCTTCAATCAAATACGATTTGGACATATATTATGAAGGAATTAAGTAGGTATGCCGCTATGCATCAAGTCAAGCGGTCGAGAACAAATAGGCAGTCTGTGCGTCAACCAACCAGAGAGGATGTCAGTTCATCACAGGTTGAACTAATCGTATAATTCCTCTGCACGTGCGTTTGGTTCTTGCTTTGCGGTAACATCTTGGTTAGAACAAAAATTGCAGTTATTTCGTTAATAAAACACATATTGAACTATTGATGGGTGGGAAATCCGAATAATTGGACAAAATTCTTTGCTAAGAAGACAGATGTTTGACATGTATTTGTTCCTCTTCGACAGGGTAATAAGGATGTGAATATTTTTGTGATAAACAGCAAACATTATGCGATGCACAGTGCAATTCAAGCTTCGGTTCAACCAAACATAGATAACCTGAAATACATTACAAAAGTTAAAGAAGTCTGGCGTTTCTTCAGTTTTTACATCATCATTTATTGGGAGCTCCGTTCTACAAACCTTAAAATGCTTTAATCCGTTATTTTATAACAAGGGTAGCCAACCAGTCAGAGACCAAGAGCCACATTTCTTACTGTGTTACCGCAAAGAGCCACATCACACACATGGGCACACGTGAACATCACCCCATCTCTTCTTCGCTCAAACACATACCTTTGCTCAGCTAGATTTGTTGTGAATGTCACACATTAACATGACAATGACAGAACTTTACTAGCCATTTATTGTAATGCATGCTATTTAGTGGGACTTCTGGTAATTACGCACGAGCCGCCTGAAACCGGGCAAAGCGCCGGGTTGGCTATGGCCACCCCTAGTGTGTACGATTCGTCGCTGAGCTTGTGACAAGCTCCAGTAGCAGTTTTCCTACCCTACAATGCACACCTGATAGATAAAAGCTACCTCATAGCAGTAGTCAAAAGAAACATTTGAAAAATTATACCTGCAACTGGGAATTGATCCGGGAGGTTTGCTAGTTGCACGACCGCAAGCAACAATCACGCTGAATTAGGAAGTAGGAGCATTGTTGATTTGTGCTATTATTGTACCTTAGATATTTACGGCTAATGGTTCTGCAATGAACAAGCTGCATTCTCTTAAATTTGATTTCGTAAAAATTTGATGCAAAACTTTCGTGTCGCAAAGGTTGTAGTGCGAATTCTAAAAAAGAATTTCTTTCCAGTACAACTTCAAGTAGTGACTTTGAGATCTGTACAACATGTTGAGGGTATTGTTTTTCCATCCATTTGTTCTCCTAATTGATAAAAGTGAGTCAGATTTCATTAAAATTCTTGGCTAGCAAATAACGTCAGCATCGATGCGAGGAAATTATTTCAGAAGTTTCGGGATTATTTTCTTTCTCTTCGATTTATAAAACTTGAAAAGACGTAATGATATAATATTTACGCTGTGAAACCGCAGGTCAAAGTTGTCTTCATCAAAATCGTTGCTCAAAATAATGCACTATCAATTCCTGAATGTGGTTTTATAAAAAACGTGCGGCGGCAGTTCTGCCACCTTTGAAACTTTAGGAGTCTAACAAGATGCGAAGCAATAGGAAGGATATGTCGAACTCTACAACTAACGCAGTTTTTCACGTTTTGGTGATGCTCAACATGCCGGAATAACACGTTTATAACGAAATGCAGTGGATTTTCTACTAAAAACACATGTCAACATTGCAGCTTTGCTAAGCTTTATTCGGGCTTGTTTTTCAAAGAACATTCGCTCTGACAGGGTCTCCCACATATCGACTTGCCGATTATTTATACCACAGGTTTTTGAACTTCTGGAAAGAAGCACACAAGTATGTATTAAAGTAACAAACAGGTTAAAAGTTTGTGCAGAAGTATTTGGGGGTTTGGCTATTCATGAAAGTCAAGATGTCATAAATTTTTCACTCACAAGCTTTTGCACAGTTAAGACTGCGTATTAAGCGGAAAGGTGTAGAATGTGGCAGTTTCAGTTATTTTTACCCTCTCTAAATGTTGTGTCAAACTGACTGACTTGCTTAGAGACATGCAAATCTTTACTCTGGTTTGAAAATTGTGGCTTTACTTGACACTTATTTGATGTGAATTGCATTGCTGTGTGCGTTTGCTATAAACAAACGAACATTTGTTGCAAACGTCGAATGGTTTGCAATAGCTTCTACCTTTTATAACACTGCACCAAACGCTTGTTCAACATTGGCCATTGTCATGTTATAACAACATTCGTAAAATAACATTGTCAAAATAAGAACTTTCCTTCCTTTCAACTGTAAACCTAAAATTAAAAGAATATTACTTTTGCAAATATGATTGAAATACTTTTTTTTACCAAACGATTCAACTGAGCAGCGTTGCTGCGCGATGAGGAATTTTGTAAAGTTGAAGATTATTTTGCCGTACCCCGTGCTGTAGTTTTTGATAAACTATTTACAAACGGTGAAAGCTCATAGAGTGAAATCTACATTCAGTGCAACCAAATGGATATCGCGACTTTCACGCCCGGTGAAGCAAGATAATATGTTTGCCGAACTAGACCATCTGGCTAATCGTTTTTCTTCAATAGCAACACTACTCATTTTCTTTAACCCTACATTCGTATAAAACATGTGATTTTTGTGAATCACATTATTTTAACGAAACCATTTGCCAAATCACTCCGCGCAATTTCGTCTGACTTGTGGTTTAAATGTTAAATGATTGAGAAGAAACTAAAACTTGTTGATGTCACTGTTGAGCGATTTTGGAATTCGCTGAGCCGCTTGGAATTCGCTGAGCCTTGGAATTCGCTGCTTGGAATTCGCTGAGCCGCACAAACACCTTACAGTTTGTATTACAACCAGTCGTTTTCATGGAATGAACATAAATCGGCATCTTCTGTGAATTTCTCTCTGTGGTAAATTTGAAATATCCCGTGCAGTCGTTTTTAGTTATTGCTATGGACACGCTTTAACAAACTTGCAAAAGCAGTGAAACCAATTAGATGTCAACTAATACCGCCGGGCTTCACGCGTGGTGCATGTAGTCCTGCCTAAACTAATTAAAGCCGAAGACGCAGAGTACAGTGATGATTGACAGCACAATAGAATGCCGCACTCGTGGCGAACACTCGATTCCCTCACACGGATCAGATGTGACGTCACCTGCTGAAACTTACATTGTTGTTAATGGCAAAGACCCTTCATATCTCCAAAATTTTGTACTTTTGTACGACAAAAAAAGATTTTTGTCTGGTTGCAAGGAACCCACACTACGGTTCGCAAGCCGAAATTGCTCCAAGGGAAAAATAAAAATCTTCAAACTAACATTAGGGCTACATTGTCACAAATTTGATTACAACAACAAATTTAACGAAAAATAACATGATTAGAATACAGTGCATCACAAACTTCATTTTACGTATTTAAATGTCTATAATAATGTAGAAAATGTCGGTGGTAGGACATTTTAAACAGGGTGGAATAAAATGCCCAATTTAATTGGGGAATATTTCAAAGTTTCCAAAAGAGTCGCTTGCCGCGTGTTTGAGATCCTAACGTAATACTTTTGATTTTGTGCCAAACAGCATGTTTATTCAGAGCATATGGATCCAATGCTTGCACACTTTAACGAAGGCAGCAGTGTGTTCAATTCGCTGCCGCTCATCATTCGTCACGTTTAGGTTCTTGAAGTATTCGCAAGCAAGTTAATTATGGGCAAACATCAAACAGTTTGCTTCAGTGCCCTCACAAACAATAGACTTGATCAACTTTGTGCAATCGAAGTTTTTGTTCACACAGCGATTGTTACCAAAACTCTTGCTTATTCCTTAGTGACGCACCTAGCCAGTATAAAAAATTCCACTGTTCCGGGTGTTATTAATGTTTCTTGATACAATGAACTCAATAGCTTAACTGTAAGGCTGTTATTTAAACTGCGGTTAGCTTTTACTGTCATAGTTCATTGTGTCTAAACAAAAGCAGGCATGTGCATTTAACAACAACAACTTGAAACTTGGATTTGCTTCAGGCGAGCTAACCAACAGTAATACCGGCCACAGACCACAGTGCGTGCTGTGCATAGAAACCTGGCACCAAAAAAAAATTCCAGAAGACCTGGCCATAGTTTCCAAAGAGGTTAATGAGGCTGTATCACAGTGAAAGCAGAATTTGATTTTTTAAGTGCGATTCAACGACATTTCATAGCACATAAATAAAGAAATATATTTCGTTTTCAAGCCACAAATTTTGTTTCAGATATGTAAGAAAATCAATCACAGGCCGGTCTACGATATATTCGTACTTCGATTTTGGCCTAAAAAACAACAGTTTTCGGTTGCCTTACCAACACCCTAGCTCCTCCACCGATTGCGTTAGAGAGCTGTTCAAGGGCTCAACCGGATCGGCCAGTCTAGTAGATTGCACTCGAAAAAAATTTTTTGGTTGGGAGACGCGGATTTTTTGTGAGTGACGTCATAAGTGAAGTAGCTTTAGGGTCATTTTGGCACATGTTGCCTGGCCTAGCGTCCAACCGCTAGGCCAAAGTGTTTCGCTGAAGTTTTCATTGGAAACTAGGCTCGAGTCCGAGTCTTTTGAGCCTTCGATCGACTTTCTAGCGTTTCTGGTTCAAAATTTATGATCTAAAATAAACAAACAAAGTAATTAATTAATTAGCTAATTAGTCTAATATTTTTACTAACTTACATCATAACTTTTGAACCCGAAACCCCACCAGGTCGTCCAAAGTATCAAAAGACTCGGATTGTAGCCTAGTTTCCAGTAAAAACTTCAGCGAAATACTACCACCTAACGGTTGGGGCCCAGGGCCAGGCAAAGTGGGCAAAGGTGGCCTAAAAGTCCTCCACTTATGACGTCACTCACAGACAACCTGCACCAAAGCTTGGATTCTATTGGATTATATCATATTTCGCTCGATCATTGTTTCACTCTCATTGAAACAAAGACGCACAAACAAACCTTATGGTGATCGGGTCATTGTACTCGATACACCAAGCACCGTTTCCAAAATACTGAATTCGTCCTTACGAATGAGTATACAGCATTTTTAAAGTGCCTTGAGGGGTAAAGCCTTTGCCCCTTCAGATAGACAATGGATATTTGTTTCTTTCTAGCGAGGCGGTTCGTTCGCTGAAAGCATAGGTGCAGGCAGTGAGCTTGAAAATTAAACATGTGCGTCAGACACTGATGAAGTAGGAGGCACAGAACAAGAAAATATTTTAGCTTCTCTTTACAGCTTCCAAGAAAATTAGCTTTGTCCTTTCTGTTTGATGCAATCAGAGTCGGATTAAAGCAGTGCTTCCCAACCTGTTTCACCCCCGTACCATTTCGAGGTTTTATGCTGTGCTCGCGTACCACCTACATAAGTTACGCGCGCTGAAGGCGGTCAAAAAATTTCCCCACCTTTTATGACGTCATAACCACGAATTTGACCTACGCGAGGTGCAATAACAAAATCTAGTAAACTAGGGTAGGGGGGACAGTGGCAATTTTTTTAAAGGGTAGGGGGGCCAGTGGCAATTTTTAGTGGATGGCCTCTATGACGTAACTCATGACGTCATCGTTTGTGAAAGTAAAAGGTTGGGGGCCAGTGGCAATTTTTAGTGGAGGGCCCCTATGACGTAACTCATGACGTCATCGTTTGTAAAAGTTATGTTTTCGCTGATTAGCAAGGTTCCCGTTTGTTTTTTTCCGGTAGTCGAGAATGTGCTTACTCAAATTTACATACAGCTAGCTGCGAGA
>Ga0210059_1014963_pt1 | contig 11392 bp, 8 predicted proteins | sample Ectturendosymbi2_FD_188042 | JGI IMG/M metagenome (GOLD analysis project Ga0210059, IMG submission 188042) | Ecteinascidia turbinata endosymbiont from Florida, USA - Sample 2 (SPAdes) (version 2) | ecosystem: Host-associated > Tunicates > Ascidians > Unclassified | place: Key West, Florida... | reverse complement strand
GCCCGTAACCAGCTTGGGACACTAGGCGAGGCGAAGAGTTTTCTGAGGGGCCTGAACTTTTTATACAATGTCTAATAGTTTTAAACAATGTCCAACAAATTTTTATAGGTGGCGAAAAATTTTAAGTGGGGCTTCGCTCCCCCTGGTTACGGGCTTGATGAACATCGTTCCGAGCAGTTAAAACACTTCGGCGCCAAGGAAGTACGATACAGTTCAAAATGTACCATGTTCTTTTAAGCAGATCACCAGCATCAGAAACGTATTTCACTTTGTTTCTCGTCAAAAGGGCCACGCAAAATTATTTTCACAACGTTCAAGTGCCTTGCTATTGTTGCGTAATGAGGTACGGGACTCGGACTTTCTTCGCTTCTTTATTCTTACTTGAGGTGAAGCTTTTCCGGCGTAATGGTTTTACATGTGGCAAGGGTTTGGGCAGGTAATTTAGCTGTGCTTGTATTTTCGCATTCCTCAATATTAGAATTTGTTAGGGGGGTATACAATCAAGCAGTTGCCCCGGGGCCCGGGCATCACAAGACCTCTGCACGCCCCTGAACTAGACCAAGTTTACAGATCATGATGAAAGTTGCAAACCAGCGCTTCACAACACGAGCCGGCTTTAGGCCTGTTTCACCTATTTTTATTTAAACAGTTCGCGGACCTTAAGAGGGCCCCGGGCAAGTGTTGACAGAGTCAACGTTCATCTTTATACATTTTCAATTATTGTAAGCAACTTTGTGTAGAAACGGCGGCTCTTTATTGGTCCGCCCCGGGCGGCACTTAGCCTCGCTACGCCACTGTGTGGGACTATCCTGGCTGAATGAATGCCAAACCGGGACATTTTGGTTGATTGACCGGGACAAAGCCCTTAAAACCGGGACTGTCACGGGTAAAACGGGACGTTTGGTATGCCTACCTTGAGGTGACGAATTCGGCAAATTCTACTGTATTATGCTGTTGCCGGATCCGATTCAGATTGAAAATTTCCAAAACACAAAACAGGATTAGATCCAGATTCAAAAAATCAGACTCCGCACACATCTACAGCACAGCCAAGTTTGTTAATAACTAGTGCTAATGCCAAAAACCTTTCTAAAAGAAACACTTTAACATCCCCTCAAACTATATTGAAAATCCACGACTCAGTTACCGAAGATTCGTGTTGCGCATTCGGGATCGGTATGCGCAACGAAGCAGAACGGTAATAATCCAATTGAGGAGCCAAGTGCACACACCTGATAAATGACAATATTCAGTTGAAACGAAGGTGCACTCACATGCAGGCCCGTAACCAGGGTGAGCAGGTGGGCTTCCCCCTGGGGGAATGTGTTAGACAGTTTAAAAAACATTGGCCCGTCTTAGAAAGCTCTTCGCCCCCTCTGGTGTCCCAAGCTGGTTACGGGCCTGCTCACATGCCGCAGCAAAGAAATATCGGGAGAAAATCCATTCAATCCCTTCGGACACAAACTTGCAAACGACTAGAAAACCATTCTGCCATTCGATCTGTTTTTTTTCCGACTCCAAACGCGAGCAACTGGCTGTGCTTGTGCTTCTTTGATCAACAAAGCTTAGTGAAAGTAGCACGCTTCTTTCTTTTGATGTGACATAGATTTCAGACAGAAGGTAGAAAATACAGATGATGATGTCATTTAGCACAAAGAACAGCAGTGCCTGATCTAAATTTTAGAAACTCGGTATGCGCCACAGTAAAATCAGTGCCGACGTTACAAGACGTCGAACAGCTTTTGTGGGGCAACACTTCGCATAAAACTGTGTCCGCCGCATTTGGCGTTGTTTGAGCAGGATCTTTGCCGGTTGATGCTCAACAAAGTACAAATATTAATATTATTTACAAATCCGAACGTGAACAAAGTTTGCTTTATTTAACAATTAATTTTACTCTTTAAGTCGAAGATGCTCCCTTCAAGAAGTCCACGCTTTAAAAATCTAATGAACGTGCAACTTAAAAACCGTTGTTTCACTAAAAAATGTTTAAGACCGCTTAGCAAAACCAGAAAAAAATGTATGCGCATGAAACGAAGCGGCAAAAGCAACCGAGTTTTGTTAATTGTGACTGAATCACGAGGGAGCAGCTGCATAATGTCAGGTGCATGTCCCTTCAACACAATAACGCGAAGACCATATATGAAAATTAACTAAAGAGCAGCCGCTTCAACGCATAGCAACGTGAGAGAGCATACGATACTCTCTCTCTCTCTTGTTTCCTGTTGAGACAGCTAAGAGTAACTATTACCATTGTTATCACTACTGCTTAGCTGCGGTACACAACATGTAACATTGCTAGGGATACTGAAAAAGTGCGATTAAGTACGAACAGGTAAAAAGGATGAGCATATACACAGTACATCGAGATGCCACCAATGTTATAAGCTAAACCGTGGTACAGGCTGAAGATGGTGTTACAATCAATGCCTTTTGGTGAAACGGCCGCTATTAGCTTGTAATACTGAGAATTGGCGAAGTATTTAGCAGTTTCACGTAAACTGCCCCTGTATTCTCACAACAAATGTAAGTACATATGATGTGAATACATATTATGAAGCAGCTGTTACCATCAACAACTCCCGAGAAAACAAAAAACAACCGATTAGCTTCACTACGCGGCATCGCCAACAAAAAACTTCTAACATTCGGACCATTTTTGTTTGACGACAAACATTTTCCAACGGAGCATAAGCTGCAACGGAGTTGGGTAAAAATCCGCACAAACAAAAATTGATCACGGAGAAAATGGAGATGAATCTTTTGTCAATGAACGCAACGCGGGTTTGCGAAAAAAATAAATTAGAAGTCCTGTTTTAAAACATCTATTGCACACGACCAGTCGAAAACGAAGCCGTTCACATCGCAGCGACGTTGATGAGTGACGTTTTGACAAGAAGCAGACTGTCCACAAGATGGGGTTAGGATTTCCACACCAAAAAAAACGAAACAACTATATCGCAAGTGTATCGCTAATATGCATCAGGTAGGAACTTTAACCCTAAGGTATGGCGCACGTTTGGACAGAAACCGCTGCTCGGTCAGGTGCGTTTCTTTGGCGAAATACGACGCGTCTGGCACGCTTACTTATTTTGCTATTTGCATTCGTGTTTGATGCAAGAGTAGTCGAGCTGAGAATTCGCAGGTAGCATGTTCCGCCAACAGATTTAGCGTTACTGAAAATCCTGCGCCCTTGCAATAATGCTCAAAAATTGCTCTATTAGCCAGCGACTAGATTGTAACGATACCATGCTTAGCAAATAAGTTCCATAGGATCATTTACCCTTTTTGCAACAAACTTAAGTGCCTACGGTGTGCGACGTTTTAAAATAGAATTCCGTTCCTGGTTGAAAGTTGACTACTTCTTTGTTAAGATGACCTGCATGAGCAAAAGCTTTGCATCGACTGCAAAGATAACGTTTGGCGAAAAAAAGCCCATCCGGTAAAAGTGCTGCCCGACCGTTCGCCACACCGTTGGGATAAAGTTGCTACTGAAACATCAGGGCTCTCATTCGTCGCTGGCAGGCACGCTCTGTTCGCTTTTCTCTGCTTCGTCTTCCCGAGCCTCGTCGCTGGCTCCATCGCGAGTGGTGGTAGCAGAAGAAAGCATCCTGCTCTGCATTTCTAGGTCGTTCTCGAGCTGCTTTTGCTTCGCACTCTCCTCATGTTCCGCCTGAGTGAAAGATACCTTTGCGGAACTGCGCTGAACACACTGGTCAGACCAGGACGCACATATTTTTGCGCCTGGAGGCGAAGCAACGCTTTTGTTTCTGCAGAATTGCGAATATTACATTTTTTGCATTTGTTGGATTACCCGACTGCAAGCCTCTGCTAGATTCATATTAATTATATATTCATATTATTATCCAGGCGGTAGTTATGGGCAGCTTCGTCCACCTTGACAAAACGCACGCAACCAACGCTATCTTCTTTTCCCCCTCACCTTGCTTTGCTCCATGATGCGGGCGGTGTTAATCGCACAGCAAACGTCGTCACCGTCCGCGTTGCTTTCGAAAGTGTAGCAGAGCGCTTCCGACGACGTCGACGAGCGAGCGATGAAACCAAGCAGGCGCGGATTGTCAGCGAGTGTCTTCGCGCGCAGAACATTCGCAGCGGGGAACGTTTCGCGATTGAGCTGCAAGTGAAAATATATCCTTCAGTCCTTAATCAGTGAAACGGAAAAAAGGGCTGCGTGAACTTCTTGGGTTTGGTCCCTAGTAACTTGCTACCCTATCGCCGTGACATTGGCGCAGATTTCCAGTGAAGTGACGCGCTGAACAAACGCACAAGAAGCATGAAATATCATCGGGACCGAAGACGCTTTTCCGAAAAAGTGAAGATTGGAAGTACGGCTTTCCACGGACAGCTTCACGTCATAACACCAGCTCTTATCAGCATTAGTCCAACCAGAAAGAACATCAGATTGCAATGTGCCGCCACTTAGATGAAAAACGATATATCTCACGCAAAAACATGCCATCATCGCACGCTGGAAATTCAAACAACGCTGATTCAAGCAAATAAAAGCCTATGTTGGCGCAGATATATCAGAAACACAAAAATCTTCTAAAAATGTTATCCATGTTGTTTTGTGAAAGGTAAAATCAGCATACACATATACACAGTGACGGGCAAGTCGGTTGCAACAATGGTTATGGAAAGTGGAAACGACTTTGTAATTCCAAGGATTATATATCTAAGTTACAACATGATTGATAGGATTTTTACCATCCAGGCTCGTTGTTTTGCTGATGGTCGAGGTGCGTCAGTCAATAAAACATCCGCTTATTAAATCCAAAGACCAAAATCGGCTGGCATCTACTGTATTTGCGAACGACCAGTGAAGCTTTCAAAGCGTGTGATTGACACAAGAAGCCGACTTCCTGGCCACACGGTATAAAACCTCGCACCTGGGTTGCGGGATCCACCAATCGGACGGCTGTATCGGATATCACCAGATGCAGTTCGTTCATGCGGAACATCTTGTGGTAAGCTCGGGCAGCCATGACTTGACAGATTGTTTCGGAAATGGTACTGTCAGAAAGGGCGTCGGCGCCAACCTGTACAAGCAAAAATCAAAATCGTTTCCATCAACAACTTCATTTTATTCTGCAGCAGGTAGAATTTATTGTTACAACCGACCGGGCAATCAAAAATCGGAACAACGTCAAAACATTTTAAAGCAGTATTTTCCAAAATATATCGAAATAAAGTGTTGTTTTATTATAAATTATAGAAGGGTAATACCGGTCAACCATAGATAGGCCCGAATTTGTGTAAAATTCAGCTGGTCTGAAAATAAATTTTAAAACCCCTTCAGATATCAGAATTAAATGATAAATGTAGTTCAAGTTAATGGCGATTCAAACCACAGAACTTTACGACAGGAGACATGGCCAAATTGAGTTTTGGGCACTTTTATGGCACTTTCCAAAATCTAACATGAACATGTACGAGGGTATACGAAGAAGACAACTGGCACATCATTACTCTGGTCACAAAGTGAAAGCATCCTGAAAGCGAACGAAGTTTCACTTCGACTTTTCGCGAAGGATCATCTTTATCAGCAACGAACCGTTTCATCGAAGCGTTTCATGCGATTCACGATATTGAAAAAGTTTTTGAACAAAAATAGATCGCAGCAAGGAACAACTTGAAACTGATACCACGACACCCAACCCCTTTCTTAAAGGTACGCTAGTGGCAAGGTGAATCCACGGGCTGATGTGCAAAGCGCTTTGAAGTACACTCAATTCAGCCCAAGCAAAACCATCTAACGGTGATATAACGAATCATTCATTTGACACCGTCGGTTGGATAGATCTATAGATATAAGCGTGCTATTGAGTTTTAGTTAAACCTCTGTCATATATGTTCTTTGCCAATACATTACTCATCGTTAGTTCGTCAGTTTTCACTTAAGAAAATGGTTTAGTGCTATTTGTGAATAATGCCGATCACTGCAATTGCTTTGGGCGCTATTCTGTGGTAATGGTATCAAACTATAAAATCTTGTTAAGTCATTTGGGCGATTACTAGACCTTTACTAAGCCCTATTCACCAAGCGATTAAGCTGACCAGTTGAACTGTTTTAATTACATGTTACAAACTGGTGAGTCTGAGCGGCAGCATGGCGAGCAAGCACTGCAACCCGCCCCACGTCGGCCAGACGAAATTCAATGCGAGAAAGCAGCAGACACCCGCAAAGAACTGAAGAAAAGACGGAAACAGATCCCACACGAATTTCCCAACTAACAAAATAAGTATCATTCATAACAACATTGAAAAGAGCCATTTTACCCGTCTGCAGCCAAGAAATCGTACGATGAACATTGCTTTGAAAGAAGCATCCTCTTCCTCCAGTCCAACAACTGAAGGTTGATCTGCTGAGAACGGATTTTCTCGAGCCTGACTTGGTTCAGTTGCTTCATCGCTTTCCTTATTTTCTAAGTTAAGCTGGAACAAAGCAAGGGAGGATCAAAAGGGAAAGGGCAGCCATGTGAACACCACTGCAGCCTTATCACAGTCTAAACAAATTTTATCAGATCAATGCGAAACATCAAAAGGGCAGCGTTTCTTCCTAACAGGTTTTTGTCACGGAATCGGCGATTCTACGCCGAGAGCATACCGAGTGCTTTTCGAAAAAAGCGAAAGGATCTTAGACACAGTGGCTGACTTCCGTTAAGTTTATATTACTCTGATGCAGGGTTTTATTTAAGGCGTTTTAGGGACCCGATTCGGGTCCCTAGAATCAGAGAAAATTATGATCGGGTCCCTAAAATCATAGAAATCGGGTCCCTGCAGATCCATACCGGGTACCTAACATTTTCCTAAAAAAAACCTGCTCTGATGTGAATACTACTAACGATTCTTGTTTGGCATTTTAAGTGCACGTCCTGCTTTAATACAGTATTGATAAGACTTTCTAAAAAACATTTGCTGAAAAAACAAATGCTAAAAACATTTTACTGATGCGGCCACGATATAATGCAAACGATGTAGAAAACACAGAACACAGTCTTTGTGAACTGTTGCCACATGTGTGCACACCCATGCGTGTGAAAACAACGCCGATTTTGCTTGGGCGCATGCTGAACACGCAAAAATGCTAATTTTCTGCTTTCCCACGATTAACGAGTCTTTACAAAACGTGCAGGTTATGTGAACAGCACCGATCGATCACAACAGCACATGGGAGTGAGATACTCCTCGCTTTTCTTTGAAAGAATAATCACGGCAAAGCTTTTATCACTACGCAATAGGTTTCTTTCTGGATCCTATTCCATCGCGTACCCAAAGCTAGGCAACTTTCAATTAGGTGGAGCAAGCAAGTCTGCCTAAACACTAATTCTACATCGACAGACAATTCCACTCTGTTCCAATATACAAATAGCTTTCCTACAACATGAAACTGAAGAACCATTAAACGCAACTACCTGATCAACGCTGGGCGGCTTCACTTCAGGCATTGGTGATGGAAGATCAAAAAGTATGGGCTCACTGGAATCCATCATCAGCTCAAGACTCGCGTCTCCGCTAGCGCCACCTGCGGATCCTAGAGGCTCATAGGAGCTGGGGTTCGATTCCACTTTGTTCTCCTTCACAGGCTTCTCGTCAGGCGTCATGAGCGACGACGCGGCTTGCTTCAACCTTTCGAAAACGGACGGCCGGAAAGACTCGTGTTTAGATTCGAACGAAGAGGTCTGATGCGTCGATGGAAGTTTTTCCGCCGCTGCTGCACCGCCATCACTTGCGGCAACGCGTTGCTTTGCTAAAATCAAAAGTAACTCGCATTGCTTGTAAGAAAAGAAAGTGGCTTAGATTACACAATATACACCTTCTGCACATTCCACAATTGGAAAAGATTAGTCAGGTGATGCAGAATGCTTTCATAAACGTAAAATCGAACTGGCCTGAGATCATCAGCAAAATCAGTTCGTTTTAAGAAGGCAATTCGGTATTCACCCATAGTGAGCTTGTTGTTGAAGGCGATGGTTACTGGAAAATGTATGCAGAAGACTTCTAAAAGTCAACAAAATCAGACATTGTCCAAAAGCATGCTAACAACATTTCTGGCAAAAACGGCAAATATGTCCAATAGATGGAAAAACGGCACGCTTGAAAAAAATGTGGAGTTGCTGAGAGCAAAATAATTATTTCCTGTCCCTTGACATCTCAGTACTAAGACCCTTGACATCTCAGTGCTAAGACCAACTGCCATCCATCCAGTTAGGCTTCACGGCGTGAAATTACTGAGATGCCGTTGAATGAAATCGCAAAATTGTGCTCACCTGTCGTTAACTCCAGACTAGCAGAAGGCGCAGGCGACTCGACTGGCTGTGTGTTGCTCGACTGCAAGGCTTGCATGGCTGCTTGTCTCGGATTATCATGCAAGTACAAACCCGCAGCAATATTCCTGATTGTCGCCATCCATTCCTCTCGCTGATGCTTGCTTTCCGCTTGCAAGAGAATAGAATGCTTTCCGTCGGATCCGGACACCTGTGACGAAAACGCTGCGACCATTACACCCAGTCTGGAAGCATCGAATGTCTTGTCTACGGAGTATAGATGCAGGTACCTAAGCCCAATGTGTTTTGAGAAAAGAAGCATTTCACCGCGATTCTCTGCCACGCTATAAAATCGTCAGACTGCAACCGGAAGCACACAACTGGAATAGAAGTTCGCACCTGAACAATTGAACACAACAGCCAGAAAAAAAGAACTAAACTCTTAAAAACCATGAACGCACACTCGGCATAGACCCTCTTTCACTGGATCTATCCACATAGAGATGTCGCGTCAAGCCGGGTTAGTCGGTTTCGAAAGCAGTCTCCCGGTTAGTCAGTATGCTTTGCGATGTAGTTTTGCATTTTAATATTGACTAACAATCAGTTTCTCATAATGCTTACCAAGAATTATGCGTTCAGCGCCAAATCATCGTTTAGGCTTCTATCTTACTTATTTTTGTAGAAAAAACTTTGTTGAAGTATAAAGCGACTAATTATTTGCAACCTGCTAATTTTTGCTTTATAAACAGCTGGTGATTTGTAGCGGCAAAGCCAGGCCCTGGTTAGTTTCAGTTTCAGTCATTTGCACACGACTGCAACAAAATCCGTTGTCAAGCTTTCCAACCTATCTGCTCTAATTTCTTTTTTCGATGATCTAAGTTCTTGTAGACCACTAAGCAACTCTGCTTAGAAATGGAAGTCTACTTCAGTTTCATTGTGAGTGGTCAGCGGCGCCAATCTCTGCTACCTGTGCCGGGGACCACGCGGCTGCTTTTGTAATGAACGTTGCATTGCAGGCGAGTCAGTGGCAGCACCACGTAACGCCGAGGACGAAGCTGGACAGGGAGCAATATCTTTTAAGGCTTCGGTATGGCCCGACCGTCAATCGAACCTACCGGTTTTAGTGATGTGTGCTCAACTAACTGTACTACTTAGCCAGTGAGAAATGGTTAATACGAATTTGAAAATCGAACCGACGTTACCAACGTGCTAATTGAACCACGCTGCACTGTGTAGTTGATCTATCTATGCACATTACACGACGTTGCTAATGCAATTACATGCGGTGGTGTTTTTTCAAAAGGGAACATCAGAACTGGTTGAAAGCAGTTATTCCTCTCAATCCATCACTAAAAATTGCCCGGAGTATGTTGGAACAAACCACAAATGTCCTATTTGCGAGCACGAACAACAGCGATCTGACAAGTCATTTCATAAAAGATTAAACTGGACAACTAGCTCTGAGAAAAGTACTCCTGCGGAAAACGGAAGTGTGATTGGTTTATGAATAAACTAGTCGGATGCTTATTCAACGGTTTCATTTTCCTTTAACTAAATATCACACTTTTACTCTGTTTTTCCTTGGTGGCAAATGACGTACAGACTTCGTTTACTGGAATCTCAATGAACATCAGCTAAACAATGTCAAGCGTGGACCGAAGGTGACGCGGTTGCTTGGAACGTTCAGGTTTACAGTCATGAAGCTATAGTAGACGTACAGTCGTACACTATTCTTGGTGTTGAGTAGAGCGGCATATCCTGGTAACTGCGACATCAAAAAACTCAACAGCGCAAAGTTAAAATTATCTTTAATTTTTTCCAACACTAGCACTTTCAAAATGCAGCTACTTTAAAATGTGAAATTGAAGAAAAATTTGCTAAAATACTGCTGTTGATTCTGTACACAATGCATCAAGGCACTACTTATGCCATCTGCAACCGAAGTACTCAGGTGTGGGCAAGGTATGAGCGTTTAATATTTCACGTTTCATTCTATCGCACTTATACAAAAATATACACTCCGACGAGCAAGGCCGTCCAGAGACACAAAACAAGACAAACACGCAGATAGTCATGTTGGACGAAGTCGCTCGATCAGGCCCGTAACCAGGGGGGAGTAGGGGGGGAAAAGTCCCCTAGAAAATTTTTCGCCCCCTCTGAAAAAATGTGTTGGACATAGTTTAAAACTATTGGACATATAGTTCAAAAATGTGGGCTCCTCTCGGAAAACTCTTCACCCCTCCTGGTGTCCCAAGATGGTTACGGGCCTGCGTACGATACCAACACGTAGCGTATAGGACGCAGTATGAGATGACGGGTAGTTCTCAAGTCAGACACTTCACAATTACATCACCCAATCACTCTGTCTCCCTACACACAGCACACAACATCCGTTAAACGAGCATTTTGATACGGGAAATACGTCTGTAGGTATTATGTAATTACAATAAGAAGCCAGACAACGCACACTTTAGCACGATTACGCAAAGTACTTGCGAATAATTATTTACCTGCATAACATGCCTTCTATCATCAGCATCAACAGCATGCGCGGAACAACCATCCAAGTCGAGAAAAAGTTGACCGGCAAGTTCGCTCTTCGACTGCATCATCAAATTCCCTCCTTGTGTGAAAAAGTAACTTCTTTGCCAGTGTGACAAGAGACCGCCCCGGCTGCAATATATCAGCGTGACAATAAAGAAAACCTGAACCGGGGTGCAAAGAAAACTGTAGCAGCACACTGCACAATCCTCTCTACGAGGACGGGCATAAAGCCAATACAGACATGACACGGATATACAACATATCTGTTCAGAACAGCCGCAGATTTTCGACAGTTGTATTTGCCATTAAGCGTCCGGCTGCTTTCAGGGATTTTCGGAAAAATAGACGCCTAAACGCACGTGGATGTGCGCGGGAATTTCTCCGGTCCGGTATGCTCTACAGACCCGGTAAAAGTCTCAAAAAACGCGACAAGTCTTCTAGTCTGCACTCGAAAAAAATTTTTTGCTTGGGGGATGCGGGTTGTCTGTGAGTGACGTCATAAGTGGAGGACTTTTAGACCACCTTGGCCCACTTTGCCTGGCCCTGGGCGCCAACCGTTA
>Ga0210059_1014962_pt1 | contig 11392 bp, 8 predicted proteins | sample Ectturendosymbi2_FD_188042 | JGI IMG/M metagenome (GOLD analysis project Ga0210059, IMG submission 188042) | Ecteinascidia turbinata endosymbiont from Florida, USA - Sample 2 (SPAdes) (version 2) | ecosystem: Host-associated > Tunicates > Ascidians > Unclassified | place: Key West, Florida... | reverse complement strand
CTTTGAAGTATATTGGTCCGAAAATTTGGTCTAATATTCCGGAAAAATTGAAATCGTCTTCGCCTTATTCATCTGGCAAAAAATATAAAAAAGTCCTGCTATCTTGTCAAACTTCCTGTTGATCTTCGTTTTATATGCTTGTCACATTCTGTAATATTGCGCTGATGCCACTATTTTCCCTCCTATCTACCTCTATAGTTACTCACCCTACCCCTGTACATAGGCATGCTTTTCCCCACTGTTTTTTGTTGCTGTTTTTCCGCTTATTTTACCTGACGTTGATTTGACGCTTTTTATTAATTTTATTGCTTCTTGTAAAACGTCTTCAATTAAAATTTGGTTTGTGTTAGCAGCAGGGCAGGCTGAGAACTTGACCCAGGTGGTCTTTCGCCAGCCCTTTGTGATTCAACATATTAGAACACGATTACTAAGCTGCGAAATGTGAAATTTCTTATTTTTTGTATTTTTTCATCACTATATAATCAACTAATGATCTTTGATGTTATTGTATTTCTTCTTGCTGCTTCGTATTATTTCGTGATTTGAGTCACCATAATGCATGATTAAACCATACCGTACTGCAATTGTTTCTATCTTGCCTTTCTTTGTGATGAACTTCGATTGGCGAAACCAACCGCCTGATAGAGAAATCATCACAAATTTTTCTTTCCAACTATAAATAGAGGCTCAGTTCAATTCATCTTGAATGAAAACCGCACAATCTAGCCTTTACTTCAAACCCTGCCCCGTGCAGTTTACATATAGAAAGCTTTTCCATGTTCTACTGTACGAAGAATTTCGGAGGCATGAATGATAAAGTTGTGAGACAGCACGAACGCAAATACCAGGTGTTGTATGCATTTGTGCCAATTCATCCTGATTGGTAGGCAGAATGTCGTTATTGCAACAGGAGATTTTATGAATTGCAGCAAATATATGGAGGCCGCAGCAAATCGACTGTCGCTTCAATCAATCATCTGTGTCAAAATGTAATTTTATTGGCGCCAATCGCAAGTCGTTTTGTCTACCAGCCTGGAAAAAGGTGCACAAAGCCATGCTTGTGCAAAGAGCGTGCGCACAGTTCATTGTGCAAAGAGCGTACGCACAGTTCATAAAGTTTTTGCCCAAAATTGTGTTGCAGAGCATGCGTTTTCTTTCAACAAACATTTCACTCTGTTCTACTATTTGATGCTTTGATACAGATATTCACTTTTTTTCTCAACACATGAAACGTCTCTAAAGTAATGGTTTGGAAATTCTTTCACGAAGTTGGTTATAATGGAACAAAAAGGCCTTGCCTGCGCTGATGGATATTGCAATGGTGAAATAGGTCACGGTGGATGTTCGTAAGTACTGCTGCCTTTTTCAAAAACGGCGGGACATATATGCACAATATTTCTACGATTTGGCAAAAGATAGGTTATATAACATACTTGAACTCCTTTCAGCGGTTCTGTTTCATGAGTGTTCAAACCTCATCAAACCTTGGAACGCCATCTCGTTATTTGTGCCATCGGCGCTCCATGCTGCTGATCACTGGTGATGTTGGTTCGTGATCGCTGTGCACAACTGGATCTCACCAGTCTTTTTACACGGACATAACTAATGTAAGTTTTAATCGGAGGAAGCTGAATCAAGTGCTTGGAAACGCCATCACATTTCGCTGCCTGCTTCGCATAGATGCGAGACAGTGCAAGTAGAACCAAAGTGAGGAAGAACGTATTGTTTTTGTATATGTTTTAAATAAATATTGTATTTCAGCAATCTCACGATGGGAGCGGTTAGTAACAGCACTTGCACTGATACAGTGACAGTCAACAGCAAAGCACTCGTTAAGATATATACATTTTTAGAGGAGTTATTCTATCTTTTAGTTCTTTCAGTCAGGTCAACCGCTTGGACACATTTTGCTCTCTTTGATTCAGAGGAAATAAGCAGCTTTGATAAAAAATTTATTTTGGCTGTACTTTGGTGCAAGCAAGTGACACCTTCGGAAACTCTGTGTAAAACTTTGCGAGTTCGATGAAATCATTCTCAAGTTTTAGAAGAATTCCTGGAATTTTCTGCAGAAACAGACAGAAAATGAATTCCTTGAATTAAAGTCTTAAAACATACACATGCTGCACAGACAGTTTGGTCAAAGCGGTTACGAGTTGAACCCTACGCACTGACAGACGCAGGCACAGCTTCAAGGTGCTATGCCGCTGCATAGGGATTACAACAGTTACAATTCATTTCTTTATGCATCTGTTAGAATAGGTGAACCTATTCAACTGAACTTCGTTCAGTCGGTTTTGATTTAATAGAAGAGTTAATAAAGTGTTTTGAAAACATGGCATCCCTTCTGTAATGACTGATTCCTTCCTATCATCATGCTGGCAATTGCTACAAAATTTAGGTGTATTTTAAGCAGCTTCAGTTTGTTGTTTTTCCTGGTTTCGATTTATTATTTTTTTTAAATAAGATTTTTGCTCCACTAAAGTATATTCAGTGTTAATCTGGTGCGAAGACAATTTGACTTCAACAATAGGTAACATTGCGCGATGATTTAACATACATTATTAAATTACTATTTTTCATTGCATCAGTTCGTGCGAATAGAATTAGACGTTATTCCAATTCAATGATTAAAATGTGCGCTTTTGGCAATGCGTGTTTTTAAGATCAGCAATAAATAAATCTTGAGCTACTATTTGCTTTTATCAATGTTGTCTTTCTGTTTGTACCTACAGTGTAGTTTGTACCCTGTATATGTATATTTGTCAACCTTAGTAGGTAATAGTTAGTGCTTGGATTGTTTTAATTTATAATGCCTGAGCTTGTCACTATTTAAGATGAACTTATTTATCTTGCGTTATTCGACGATTGTTCTTTTCTTTAACATGATGATTTAGGTAACCTCGATGTCTGCTTTTAGTGACGACATTGAAGTCTAACCATAAATGTTTTGAGACCATGTATTGTCTTAAAAGTGACGATTGTGGAGCAAATACAAGCATATATGAAATCGAAGAAGCGTCTCCGAACTACTTAAAGTAAGACAGTTCATTTCATTGGTAAATACTGTATGATGCAATAATTACAGGTACTAATTTAATAACTCGCAAAGTAAGTGCTCCTTTGTGAAAACACCGGCAAGCAACAAGAGCATTTGCAGAGGGTGAAATTAATCATCAGTTTATATTGAAGCTCTATTTTCCAAGAGTGAGGAAATTTAAAAGTTGCTGCAAGTGTTCTTAGCAAGTACTAGACCTATTTGCGACTTTTATCTTCAGCAAAGTGATAGGTTTGAGGGATTTAATGCGCGTTTATGAAAATATAAATAAAAACAGTAGAACAAAAAGGAGACCGAAAAAAGAAAATGAAAATAATGCACGCTTTGAAAAAAGTAATTGTCTACTTTGCAAAAACCTAATAAAATTAGAATTTGCTATTTATTTAATGACAAGTGACAAAACCAGTGGGGCAATATATGGCCCAATTTCGCTTCCAAACACGATCTTAGAGTTATTACGTCCCGTCCCTCTTTCCTTCCAATCAACAAATACGAAAAATGGGTATGTTGGCGCTGTTTTTCTGACAGACTTCCTCAAACGCCACATCTGGATCCGCCACTTTATAAAGGGCATGTTTTGAGAACCTATTGTGCATATACTTGGAAGCTCTACTTGTTTCTTGAGCATCAGTATCAACCTGTGTCTTCCTTAACATTGTCACGTTTGTAGAACAACCTAGCTACGACTACCTTGATATTTGTGAAGATAAGTGGCTCAACGAAATCAGCGCTAGCATCAACAAGCACAGAATTATTTTGCCCCCATTAAATGATAGACTTGCCCTTGTTTAGACGTTGCTCTTGTCATCACTTGTTTTGGCGCGCCATTTTTTCTTCTCTCATTTATTGCTCTTTCCTCCCGCTGTGTGTTTTAACTTATTGTTACTAGTTGGTCTTGACTTATCACACCTAGTGTCTTTTGCTACTTGTTTGTGCTTACTCTAAATGCTTATTTACAGTAGGGTACTGTCAACGTTAGCTCAACATGTTTTTCACGCAACCTTTGTCTTTGTTTTGTAATAATCACTGCTTTGCGTACTTCCACTCGTTTTTACTTTTAATTTACTTGGACTGAAGATCCCGTATGGCGAAATCGATTTCCATAACATCAATGCGTGCTGATTTTTGTTACTTGTGCAGTGTGCACAGACAATGCCTATTGTGCATATTTGCAAACCGTGGTATCTAAATCAACCAGAACAAATGTTTTTATGTAAGCGGTCGAATGGCAAACTTTTGAATTTGGTAAAGTTTGACATCCACATTTTATGTCTCTCTCAATGATTTTCTTTCGATGCTGATGTAGCTGCAGAAATTACCTCATCGTAAAATCATGCCTTTCATACGAGGGCTTATTCATAACCCCATGGGCCTTAAAACGATAAATAACGTTTGATTGCAAAGTCTATACCATTCCTTAGCATGACAAAACAAACATACGCTTCTAATAACAGTGTATTGCCCGTGTCGGTCATTCTCAAAGCAAGATAATTTGTGTAAAACAATCAAATTAACCTGAACGTTCCAGCTTATTTTATTGCCAGTCAAGCGTTCTTAATCAAATGGGTGCCAGCAGATACCAGCAGACAGACAAGGGTTTTGGTAACATTGAAGGTATGAATATGCCAATGCACCAGGCGCGTTAAAATGCGTACGGGTTTAGGGCTTTAAAACCAAAACCCTATTAACTTGCATGTGCAGATGTGCGTTCGTGAACTAATTATCGCTTTCATCTGTTTCGGGTTTTAAGATGAGGCGTCAATTTCTTTTACACACAACGGGCTTTTCATTTGTTATTTTGAAAACCATTAGGTTTGATTCTTTTATTTAAAAATGGTATACTTTGGGCTGTAACTGCGCAGTGAGAAAAAATACATAAATCAATTGTCAACAGATTTAATTTCGGCGAACATACGCAAATCATTTTATTCATAACTTCTGATTTTTGCTTACAACATTCAACAATCTTCTGCCTACAATTAGATTACCTTTAAAGCCTTAAAGTCATTTAAAGAATCCAGGTAAATAGATGCAAACAACAATCTTTTCAGAAAGCAAAAAACTCGGAGGCAACATAGTTAGCTCCAATGAGTATCATGAACAACGAACAAGGTGTGGAAAAGAAAATTTATAATTGTTTTATTGTATGTGGTTCCTGGCTCTTCTCCAAAGACGTATCTTTTAAAGTGTATTAGGCTGCACTAGTTTTCGTCAAGTTTATGTTCAGTAGATAATTTTGTTCAAGAAGTACTTTTGAGTTAAACTTGACTTCTGCTCGGAAGCGGCGACTGGTCAGTTATTAGTTGAAATGCTCCCGCTCTTGTCACTCACAGTGACTGTTCATCTTGTTTCCAGCACTTGCGCATCACTTCCATATCCTTGCGGCGATCAACGCTCTCCGATATTGCCAGAAGATGCACCGCTCGCAACCAAATCGATACCGCAATCGACACAACCTCTAGATTTACGTACCTCAGCAGCAACAATTGGGCAACCGATGGACTTGTCTACTCAAGGTTGCAAACGTGATGTTGCGTATCTTTCTTCGCCAGGTGAGGACGAACCGCTGGATTTATCATTCCGCGTCGAGCCAGTGAATCTATCTGTTCGTAGCAGTGCAGTGGCTGAGAATAGTTCGATTCATTCGTCATGTACCGAGTCTTGGGAAGCGTATAACTTAAGCGCAGAAGAAGCTGATGGCATTCATCGCGATGTACTGAGTAATGTTCAAGTTACCGACAAGTCCCTTGATCCTGGTGACGATCTGAGCGCCGAGCCGCCATTAATATCTGGCGATCATGGAACTCCGGCCATCAACTCACCTCCAACTCCAGTAGCCGGGGTGGGAAAAACTTCGGAGCATTTTGCAGAACGATGTTCTTCCGAGGTCGTTCGCGAAAAGATCAAGCAAGTTGAGAAACAGGTAGGAACGCCAGTGACAAGACAAGGCAACTTAAACGGTTATTAAAGACGATTTGGAAGTACTTCAGCTCCGGGTAAAGATTCCCAAGCAAGGGTGCTCACACTATTGGGGATCCAAGCTTTTCGCGTGGCTGTAGTAAAAATTCGGACTACATTGTTAAAAAGATGTCAAAAGTATGCAGCAATTTTACCATTAATTTTTACAAGCCAAATTTTTTAAACATCTGGATATTCAATCAAGAAACTTTGTCTTCTATCCGAAATTACGAAAAGGGTGTATAACAATAACATAACAAAAGTTTTTAGGTTTTCGGCTTGTGAAAATCTAAGGAGCTACTACAGATAAAAGTGATTTCTTGAGAAATTGTACGTATGGTTGTGGCATTCGCAGCTTCAATCAATATGAAATATCAATGAGTGTTCTTGTACTGCACGTCAGGGTTGGAATGACGTACAATGCAGCTGTAGCTTCCCAAAACGGTATTGCTTCTGTGTCAGAAAACTTTTGAAACCTTACACTTAAACCGTTAAATTGCTTAAGATAACCATTGTTTTGTTTTATCAATTATTGCATAGTATATGCAGGGTTTTTTTTAAGGTGCTTTAGGGATCCGATTCGGGTCCCCAGAATTGAAAATCGGGTCCCTAGAATCAGAGAAAATCATCATCCGGTCCCTAGAATCAAAGAAAATCGGGTCCCTAGAATCAGAGAAATCGGGTCCCTACAGATTCATATCGGGTACCTAATATTTTCCTTAAAAAAAACCTGGTACATGTTAAAACTCTTAGAACATCAGCAGCGAATACAACAGTGATCTTCCGTAAAATAATCTTCAAATAAAAAGAACACTCAGTAACTCACGCGTGCGACTCCTATAACAATAGTGGGAAAAAAACACATTTTTTCGTCACTATGAACAAAATGCTGAACGTCCATACTAAAAATCAACGGTTATCAATAGTTACTACTGTCTTAACCGAACAAAGGGGTATGTAATTGAATAACTGTGGTCTTGTTACACCCTGACTTTATGGTTAGAGTTGATATTCCAGAAGTGGTTCACTACTTTGTTTTACGATAGACTTTTGATGCAGGAGAAGGAAGGTTCGACACTACAAGCAAAAGCAACAAAAAGCACTCGAGCTGGGTAAGCTTGGTTTGTACAGTTAAACAATTATAGTACACCAGTGAATGTGCAAAACTCGCTGATTACTGTGGTTGCTTTGTGTCGTTCCGTATATTTTTTATTAGACGAAAGGCATTTACATATTGGTGTCGGTTTGCAATCTTCAAAAAGATTGGAAGAGGAAATATGGTACTTGGAGAGAATTTTTTGTCAACTCATTGAGCGGATTAGATTTGCTCGCGACATATGTGAAATAATTAATTTCTAGCAGCTATCGTAAGGTTTTTACTTGTTATTGTTCAGCCTCGACAATGCAACACAGAAGAAGAGTAGCCAAAAATGCATTTTTGTTTCAAATGGGTTGAAGGAGGTGAATTTTAAGTTAGTAGCCGTGGCAAAAAATAGAGCCTATGGTACGGTTACGTGCAGAGGTTCATGCACAATCTTTTATTTGCAGTGGTGATGCAACTCAGCAAAAGAAACGGTACAATACGAGAGGCCAAAAAAAACAACAAAAGTCATTACGCATCAACACACTTCCACAAGACGATTTGTTGGAGTCAAGTTCTTTTCAGCAAGTACACGTGGTAAAGCTATAAGTGCAATCTGACTATAGTCTGTGCTCAAAAGGCAAACGTGATATTATTCACTCTACACCTTAGCTATCGAAATCTTGAGTCAGCTTGCTGAAATACGAGAAACTAATCTCCCAATAAACTTCCGCTGCTGGATCCCTGTATGACAATGAGTGAATGCAGTCATAATTGGGGCGCTGTTAGAGTGTTTTGCTCCTCTCAGTGTTGACTGTGTGGTAACATCTACTCTGTAATGAGCTGTGACTAATCGTTTTTGTGCTCTTGTGTTGTTTGATGTACCCTGGCGATATGGACCATGAGCCTTCGGTAAACCCATAAAACAATAAATAAATAAATTAAACCACTGGCAAGGTTGGCTAACCGATGAAAATTGGTGAAATCAGCGGTTTGAATTTCGTGGCAGGCCTTTGTTGCAGCCACAATGCTGCGTCGCCATGAGCCACCCAAAGAGAGACTCGAACCGACGGCCCTGCGCGCAACAGCAACAATAGAGTCCTCCCCGCTCGACAAGGTAGCTGTACCATTGCTGCCACGTACCCAACGCTACATGTGGCGAATCACCACGCCACACCGACAGAGGATAAAATTGCCCTTGTTTTCATCAAATGTCTGCAATCTTCTATCTAATAGTAAGTCAGTTCTACGAACGACACATAGATAACAAGTCAACGATGTACGCGCTGGAAACTAAACACTTAATACCGCCGTGGCGACTCGGGCAAATGTGGAACTGTCGGCTATAGTTTCGGTGTGTGGGCATGCAACAGTGCGTGAGAGTAGTTTCGGGGAATTTACGTTGTGAAATAAGTCCAAGTGGACAATGTTCTCATAGAACAAAACAAGCTCTAGTCTCGCGGCAAGCTTCTGAGGAATCTGCCTGCTTGATTCTTTCTGCTTTGATGCTTTTGTGATTATTCGTATCTGTTCGGCCCATAGAGTCTGGAAGTGGAGCTCAAAACCACTCGTGACTGCATATGAGAGTACAACAATATAAGACTCATTTCAGATCAATAGCAAGCATAAGTCGAATTCTTGGAAGGGTTTGGGTTCATGAACATTGAACAGATACCACGTATCAAAAACTAAAATCTTTAAATGTTGCTAACCCCGTGCACTCCCTTGTGAAAAGGGGTTTGAACTTGCACTGAGGGTATAATCCTCTGCAGGCATCCCTGGTAGAAGACAGCTGCTTTAGTTTCCGGTGCAATACTTATTTCAACAAATGTGGTAATATTTCGCATGCGTGATTGTTGATTACGCCATTTCAATGCATATCGCCTCATTAATCAAACAGTAAATTTTGGTAAACAGAACGTCGAGGATATAGTTCCATTTTTACCGTGTAAGCTTTCTGTTTCTAAAGAACAACCTAACATACGTTGAATGTGTGCAGACAAAAGATGCTGGGACGGATTCTCACCAATTACAGGAACAAGAAAAACGCTCCACCGTCAAGTACGGAAATGACCGAAGGCATTTATTGTTTTTAAGCTCATCTTGATTTTTAGGAAAACAAGTTGACAAAAATATTAGTGAATGACTGCCGAAAAGGAGCTATCCTCCACAATATCATACGTGTCTTACTGCAACACTGTTAAAATCCGCAAGTTTTTATTCATTAATGTTTTCACAAAACCTTTTTCTTTATTTCGACCCAACATCAGAACAAGTCATTAGTTCAACAAAAAATCGAATTCACGTAAATGCAAGCATCCTCAGTCCTGAAATCTACAAGCAAAGGCTTACAAGTGAAATGCTGAACTAAAGCATGAGCAGAGAAAGCAAGCAAATTTCGAACTAAAACAAATCAAGATGTTTTATTTAGTTTAAATTTTATTTTTATAGATTTCTTACTTCATTTCTTTGATTTTCAAAACATTTGTCACTATTAAAAATTATTACTACTCACATTGCGTTTATGCGTGTACTTGTCACACGAACCCTTACTATTTTAAAACGATATTCGTATGTTTATAACCTTCATTTTTAAGGGCGTTTCATTACAAGCAATTCCTGTCAACAGTAAGCGAATTCTCTTATACATTCACTGCCTTCTTCTAGAACAAAAATTCAAAGAAGCTGCAAGGCGCTGAATGACCACAAAAATGAAATGAAGAAACTCGAAATTGGCAGCACAGCAGAGGAAGCCTTCGCGGTATCGACCGTCCCTGCCTCCACAAACGTACCAACCAGCTCTGCTACTAACCTGATGCCCAGACTGGGACGTCTTGCAAAGCAGCGCAGACACCTGATCAACAGTGGTGTGAGTCGGTCGACGAGATATGGAGCTGGTGATGCACAGCAAAACAGTCGAGAGGCAGGAGGAACAGATGACCCAACTACAATAAATTGCAAGTGCGGCAATTTCAACCTACGAATTCTAATAGCAATAATTCTATGGTATTTTAATAAGATTTCAGGACTGCGGATGCGTAGAGTTACGTGAAAGTCTGATTTCATATTTTTAGAAACATTACTGATCGATTCGGTTTAGTCTCCTTTCCGGAGATTATATAGTTACTTGAATACAAATTCTACAACGCATCTGCAGTTGAAGAGTTTTTCGCACAACATTAACTCGCTTAAAACTAAGATGGTCCTTGATTCCATGAAGCATTCATGTTCCGTAGACTTCATTTTGTTGTAGAAAGCTTGGCAGGATTTTGCACATCACAAAAATATCCATTTGACTAAAAGTTTCTTGGCATACTGTAAAAAAGCTTGTTGCATGGACGTTATTTATAGGTTTTGAAGCAAGGCCATGTTCTTCGTATAAAAGCATCTTTACAGTTTAATTGATCAATAAAAACGTCTACTATATTATCCGCTTGGGCAAGTTTACTATCTTTGCAGGCTATTGGTCTTCACTGTGCACCTTGAAGCACGAGAACTTTCTTCTCGCTTTTCGATTTTGTCATGTCTGCGAGCGAAGGATTAAAAATAGCGCAGTGTTAAAAGTTCCTGTCTCTCAGTGGTAAGGTTGGGTGTTCGATTCACAGTCACTGAGTGAATTGCCGTGGCGCTCCTTGGGCAAGAGCGTTCACCTTAACCACCCCGGCAAGAAGCACAATTCAGGCTTCGGCCTGCCGCCAATGCCGTCACCTAAATTAACAAAATAAAGGATTAAAAAACGTCTTCAAACCAACTGTTTAAGCTGTTTTATCCGTATACACCAAGCGTTTTACCCATTTTGTGTCTGCAGAAGCAGGTCTAGTTTAGTCCACATTAGATGTTTTATCTGAAATAGGGTCATTGCTTTTGTCTTTGGGAGTCATTTTCAACAAGTCTTTCGAAGACCCATCGCTTTTGGCTTCGCGGGCCACTGTTTGCCCATCTCTGCATTACAGAAAATGGAGCAAACCCCACTGAAAGTTTGTAAACCGTTTCATAGGCTCCCAGATGGCAGTCGGGTATCAGTCAGTGGCACTTCTGAAATTATGAAATGTAGATGTTACGATAGAATAATTAACGTCACTTTTTTCAGTGCCGCGAGATAGCCGTGAAAAAGCTGGAAACGCCGAGTTGTTCTGCGTCAAGCGCAACTTCGTCATTTTGTCACATCGATGTTTTCGGCTACTTACTATGCTCTTTTTGTTACACTGAAGGCAATCGCTATCTTCAAAACCTAGAATGTTGGGACGAAGACCTAAAACGATGAAGCAATGCGTCAAAACACGATTGCAAAAAGCAAG
>Ga0210059_1014961_pt1 | contig 11392 bp, 7 predicted proteins | sample Ectturendosymbi2_FD_188042 | JGI IMG/M metagenome (GOLD analysis project Ga0210059, IMG submission 188042) | Ecteinascidia turbinata endosymbiont from Florida, USA - Sample 2 (SPAdes) (version 2) | ecosystem: Host-associated > Tunicates > Ascidians > Unclassified | place: Key West, Florida... | reverse complement strand
AGTACTTGGCGATTCCAGCCACTTCTGCTTCTTCTGAGCGTTCGTTCTCGAAAGCGGGATTAACCATTGGCAAACTCAGAACAAGGCTGACAGGACAGCATATTGATGAAATCAATGTTCTTCATTGCAATTCTTCACTGCTGTGATTTTTATCAATGAAATTTTCAATAAAAATAAAAGTAAAAAAATCTTGTCGAGAATTCTAGAATAGGATTCGAAATTCTGGATTCGGAAATAAATTTTAGAATAATTCTAGAATAAGCAATTATTCTAATTTGGGCATCCCTAGTCAAATGATGCTAAGGCAAAAATTACACTTACTTTCATGATTCACTTAGGAGCTTTTAAAGTGGATCAGAATTACTTCAGCTTTTGAAAATATGTGCAGTCATAATGAAGCTGAAATGCTAATAAAAATGACAATGGCACCACCAGGAAGTCTGCAAAATTTCCAAGTTTCCTCAATTTTCAGAGCATGAAACGTTTGGATTGCTATCCTGGGTGATTTATGAGTGGCCGTAAGTTGATTTGAACTTTGTCAGTAGTCAAGCAAATTTTAATCCATTGTGTTTTTGCCAACATGCTATTTCACAAGAGATGGAGTTGACATTATTTTAAAAAATTCATACAGATGGTTTGAACTTCCACAATTTCCTTAACATTGTCCTGTTCAAAGAAGAAAATATTGTTTGTTCATACTGAAGGAAAAAGTTGATGCTTTGCACAAATTATAAACTTTTGGTTCAACCAACTTTCTGTGCCAACATCCTCTAGAACTCTGTGCATTTACTTCAAATTGCTTTCTTGCTTCAAAAATCTATTACATTATTTGAAAGATTTTAATACACACTCCACTCTAAAGAGGTCTTTACAACAAATGAAAAACTGTGATATCACTACAGTCAAAACCTCTATTATAGAAGCTTTGTCTATGATGATATTCACACCATGCCTACACCCCCCAAAAAGTAACAAAATTTATCTACATGCATCTCATAAGCAAAAAAATAATAGAAAGTTTTAAGATGTTTTTTAATCTTAATTCCAAATACAATCGTAAAAATGCATGGAGGGTATTTTACTGGTGAGTGCATCTTTGCTGAGGATTAGGTGGCAACTCAACTCTATGCTTATCATCGTCGTAAGTCTCTTTTCGATGATGTGAATGGCATTTGTGGTTAGGATCGAGGTCAGTTAACTTGTACTCCTCAGCTTCAGGATGATCTGCGACAGAAAAAGACTTTCTTTCAGGCAACAATGCTTCAATTTCTTTCACATCAATGTTCATATCATTGAGGTTTTCTGGCATTTCCACTTGGAAAAATATGATTAAGTCTCCACGATCATGATCAGATTTGTAAACAGGCATTCCTTCACCCTTCACTATTCTTTTACAGCCAGGTGACAACACAGTCTCTGATGATACAAGCAGGTTACGGCCATCAAGATGCGTTACAACAAACCTTGCACCACAGAGAGCTTCATTTATTCCTATTTTTTTTGTCATGTACAAATCAGGTCCAAAGCGTTTAAAAATAGGATGAGGTTTTTGTCGTAAAACAATATAGGCTGCTGGTGTCTTAGATCCAGACACATTGCGCTCCGCACATTTTATGTATTCACCATCAAACATTCCTTTTTCAAGTACAACAAAGGTATTGTCCTCTTGTGTAATCATTTTGGAACCATTACAGTCAGGGCAGGGTTTTGGTAACAAAATCATGCTATGGCATTTGGAACATGGTTGCTCTTGTCCAAAGTTTCCACAATGAGAACAAATTAATGCATCATGCCCAAGGCCAGAGCAAGACTTGCAAAGTATATTCCTTTTTAAATCCACTTTTATTGTTCTACCTTTAAAGAAGTCATCCAATGTTACTTCAACCTCTTTGCAAACATCTTGAGGATTTCTGTTCAACAAATGTTTTTCATAATTTTTAACAGATTGATTTTGTAAAACTTCATCCGTGAAAAAAAATTTTGAATCGAAATGTAGGGTATCTAGATTAAAAGGATTGTACATCACTCTTTTTTGAGGGTCCTTCAAAGTATTGTAAGCATTTTGCAATTCTTTGAACTTCAGTGAACTTGCTGGAAGCTTGTCTTTCATCTTATTCCAAGCTTTTTCAATATCTTCAGTAGTGCATGTGGTTTGCAACCCTAAAATTTTATAATAGGCAGGAATATGCACACTAGCATCTGGTGGGTTAGCCATGCTGGCAAAAAATAAGGATCGTTAACTAAGTTGAAAAACTGCTTTCACAAAATGTGTAAACCACTTTCAGGAACAGCACAAAAACTGCAATATACATGTATATGGCAGTGTCTTTTTTGCCATAAGCAGCAAAAGTACTGCTGCAACTATTTTGGCATTAGGTGAAGCCAATTGGTTGAACTGGTCATGTGATAAGGACAATACGCTTGGATTAGCATATCATCCTTGTCATGCAACCTGAAACCCTAAAGCTTAATCCAAAACCCTAACCCAAATGGTAAACCTGTTTGGTTTTCAAAACTTTGAAGTACATAAAAAGCACTCCTGTCAAAATTGTGTCATCTCTGCAAGCAAAGCCAAAGTAACAATGCTGAAAGCCTAACTGACAACCACTCACACAGCAGGAACCGACACTCACCACTGGACCAGGTTCACTGTATTGAAAGCGTCATGAACCCAGCATTTGTGGACAAAGCTGGATACAGTTGAATGTCAAAATAGCCCCAGAAGAACTTTTGCTGCTGATGGCAAAATAGACACTACCTACCACAAAACAATAAGGAAAGCCACACAAAGTGCTAAGCTGTATACTGTATTTATTCGATTGTAAACCGCGGCTCACAAAGTTTGTTTTCGTCATTTCATGAGGTTTATAATCAAGCGCAGCTTACAATCACAGGTGGCTGATATTTTTCATTCATTTACCCTTTCGAAAGCTATAGATGATGCTCAGTCTTTCCTGACAAACATTTTGATGACCTATCTCTCTTTTTACATTATATTCTCTTCAGTATTACGTACATGTCCATCACAAAAGAATCTGTTTTTTTTCACTGAATCATTTTAGTCATTTTTAGTTGAGACATTTTTGTCAGAAATATATGTTATTTTTCCATGTTAACTCTATCTTCCTAAATTTTAATTTATCCTGGTCATTGTTTGATTACAATCAGTTTTTTTTAAGGTGTTTTAGGCAGACCTGATTGAAGTCCCTAGAACTGAAAATCGGGTCTCTAGAACCAGAGAAAATTATCATTGGATACCTACAGGTCCATACCAGGTACCTAACATTTTCCTTAAAAAAAAACTGGCTAAATACCATTTTTTTCTTTTTTGCTTTAATTCTATTCGTCTTTGGTTTTGAGTGGTTTTTGATTGTGTTTTGTCAGTTTGTGCTGGCATGTTTATTTGTTTCTTTCTTGTTCTTGGGTGTTCTCTTTATTCTTTTCCTTTTCATAAAAACAATATTTTGGAATGTTATAGTTGACTGCTGTGGAGTGATACTAATGTTCATATTCTTTTACATAAATACTGCCAGCAGTTCCCATATGTTTTGGGAAGGTGCATGACTGATAAACGCATGGTACGGATGGCTATTACCCAGCAAAATGCTCCAAGAACTGTTTAACCACAACATTGTTACAAGACTTTTCACAGTGTCACTGTTGAACTCTGACAAACAAAGCTTCATGGTTTCCATCTGTGTTGAGATCTCCTGAACATTCCTTGGTAGATGGGAAGACATGCTATTCGTTGCTTTGCTTGCTTTTTGTCATTATTATTCATTGATGTTGCTAATTGTTGTCAAATTTTATATGGCTTTAATGCAGTCTAGCTATGTAACGGAAGGTTTTGGGATGGTTTCACTTCTGCTACTTCAGCTTTTTTATAACCTGTGACTTGTTGCCACCATCTGTAGACCCACCACGTGGCTGTGTCAATACATCTTCCAAGCGTGTTAGCCTATGCCGCTTACGAATCCTTTAACCTACTGGACTGTTATTTTTGTTTGCTACATCACTGTACATGTGGTAGTTTGTTTTGCTTAGTTGTTCCTGCTGTGACCTTTTCCTTTCCTATGTACTATGTAAAGTGGGCAGTTAGGGTTGCAATTTTTCAATTAGATTCCCTTAATTGGTAACTTTACTGTTTGTGGGTTTTCTATTTTGTACTTCATGTACTCCACAGAGCTGATGTCTACTTCGTAGCATATATTCTGCAAGATCTTAGTGTCTGATTCATTGCTGGGAAAGGATTTCTTTCGATAGACAGTGAGATCCTACAGGTTTACATCATTGTGTTTACCTCACAAACATCTTGGATCGTAGCAAGAAAGCTCCCTAACAGGGTTCCCAGATATTTCCATGGTATATGACCAAAATCTTTATAAAAAATGGCTGTTTTTTTTAACTTTATAGCTAAAAATGAAAAATGCTTTGACTATGGTAATTTATAGTCAATTATAAGGGCATGTTTTTTTAAGGTGTTTTAGGGACCCGATTTGGGTCCCTAAAATCAGAGAAAATTATCATCGGGTTTGTAGAATCAGAGAAAATCGGGTCCCTAGAATCTGAGAAATCGGGTCCCTACTGGTCCATACCGGGTACCTAAGATTTTCCTTAAAAAAAACCTGATAAGGAACTCAACATACTTGGAGGGCAGTATATTTTTTGCCAAAAAAATCTGGTTGTGTCGAAGATGCAGGCTTAAACGCTAAAATAACAACTTCAACCACGAACTTAAAATTGCATGTCACAACTCTCGCTTCTCTTTGTCTTAGTAAAACTTCCAACCATGTATTAAATACGTCGATGAATATTTCAAATCTGACCAATTTGTGTTCAACAGTTTTAAATTGACTTTTTAATCCAGGGACAAAATTAGAATTATCTTGATCTTGTGCTCCAAATGTATGAACAAGAAATGAAATCCATGAACTGCATTAAAGTTGTCATTGATGATTATAATCATTTACATGCTAAAAAGTGAAAACCATCATTAAGTCCAGAATATGAACAATAGGGCATTGGATCACTTGAGAACAACCACGAAGTCATATGAGCAATCACTGTTTTTAGGTCTGCCAGAAACACTTGTACAAAATGCAGGTGTACTGACTGCAGGTCCGCAACCAGAAAAAGGTGGCAACCGAGCAATTTCCCCCCAAAATTTTTAAAAAACAATGTATTTGTTAGGCACAGCAACAACAACAAGTTACATCATTTTCCCCCTCTTGGACCTTGAAAATATCAGCTGATTGTAGCCAGCCCTGAATGACTGCAAGGGCTAAATAATTACTACAAACTTCCTAGCAATACCAGGTTAAAGTAGATGTAGTTTTAAGAGTAATAAGTTTTAGCAGTAAAATCTAACCAAAAATGCAAAATTCTTAGTAGTATAACCAGGTTCTTTTAACGTGTTTTAGGAAAATTATCATCGGGTCCCTAGAATCAGAGAAAATCTGGTCCATTAAGAGTTAGAGAAATCGGGCCCTTACAGGTCCACAACAGGTACCTAACATTTTCCTAAAATAACTTCTATAACATTATCATTGATAATGATATCATTATCAACAGGGCCGGCCCAGCAGGTGCGGGGCCAAATGCAAGACTTAGACGCGAGGCCCTTCTGAGCAGTGCTTTATAATGTCATCGTGCTCAGTCAACCGTGCTACGACCTTTTTGAGAAAATGGTTAATATGATACAAACGAATATTGCAAACGTTTCGATAACTCCTATTATCATTGCAAACTTGGCCTATATGAATATCAAAAAACACGGCGAATTATTGGAATTGAATCTGTATGTAGATGATATGTAGACACAAAGCATTCTTTTCATTTGGTGGGGTGTGGGCATGGCTAATGTGTCCCCTAACTACATCCATGTTTATGACAAATATGCTACTGTGGTGGACATAAGACAGTGCACCACTACGACTCGTAATTAAGCCTAAAATTCAAAAGGAAGCTCTGCAATGGAGATTTGAACAGCGAACGCAAGTGGAAAGTTACGTAGTTACCTCAATCAAACCAAACAAGTGAACTGAACCTACAATGCAATATACTTCACTCTTGTAAGAGTGAACGCCACTTTAGTTCGAAGGACCAAGCCCTTAGCCATAGGGCGAGGCATTCGCGGAGAGGGCCCCCAAGTTTTTTTGTGCCTCTCCTTAATTTTGTTGCGTCCAGAAAAATTTGTCTTAAACATAATAAAAACAAAAATATTGTCTCGAAAAATGTGTTTTTCCCCCAAACCTTAAAACCTGACTACATGCCTGCAAAGAATGAGCGACGTGGAAAAAGTTGCTAACATAAACTGATTAACCCTTCTCACTTTCGGCAACCACAAGTGCAGACGCATTCTTGTATAAGGATAAGATCTGGGCGCACGATCAATTGCACTCTGTATGATGCAATACACAAAAAAAACACGCTTCACTAATGAGCAAACCATACATCTGCCCACCAAAGTTCCCCAAAAGCCCAATTTTATAGTCATTCTTAATGCATGGACTTGGATACCAATGCAATCTGTTCTTCATGAATTAGAAATGTTTCACAACTATCACGTCACAGAATTTAGAAAAAATGCACCAAACGCATTATATAATAATGCGCATGGTTGATTGATCAAATAGAAGCATTATTATAGCCACCCAATATGATAAGCAGGAACGAAGGTGCTGGATGACATTCACAATTTTTGCTTGCGTAGTCAAGACGCCCTGAAGCTTTCATTCAGTAGTGAAGCTGGGGGTGTCTTTAATGTTGATGTACTTGGAATTTCAAGTAGTGTTTTTTTACCTGTTTACACTCGTAAACAGCCAAACACAATGATTGAAAGTTTGGTGGAGCGGCAAATGATAAATGTGATGACTTGAATCCAACAAGCAAACCTTTATTTAGTCTTTGTTCAGTTTCAAACCATTCACAATTCAGGCTTAGGCCTGCCGCCAGTTGCCGTCACCAACATTAAAATTAACAAACGAACACTTGCATGAAAGTGACAACTGGATTTTTCATGCTCAGCTATGCGCACACTTGCACTGGACCAAAAATGTTGTTTTTTTTTTAGAAAAAAGTCAGATAACTCAATAGTCAACAAACGTGTTGAAACCTCTGTACCTGAATTTTCAGGAATTTCACCTGAGTTTTCGACAAATCAAAAATTTTGGAGGTGCACTTGCCCCTCAGCTCTGCACCACTGAATGGACAACGCGACATATAAACCTTGAAAACAGTTTACAAAAAAACAAAATATCTAATTTTTCCAGCTGAGTGTACCAGCCATTTCAGTTGCATCACCTCTTCATGTTCATTGGATAATTTACGTTGTAAACAATAACTTGAAAAAGTCCTGCCTGCTACATCTTAGGAACATTCATAATTCAAATCTAAACTATCTGGGCTTTCAGCGATTGGAAAATCTCGCTTAGCTGTTGAAATTGGTTTGGGTCAAGACGCAGGATCTCAAAGTTTGATACAAACTAACATTAGGGTCATCAGAAATGAAAAAGTTTGGGGACACAGTGAAAAAAAAGTTTGGCGCACCAGACATTTTTCCCAACGCGAAGACCCCAGCGTGCAATTTTTTTGAGAACAACGACCAACAAGCTTTTTGGCACAACTAGCATTTCATACTACTCAACTTCTTTTGGGCGACTGCCCAGACAGGCTGACACGGTTACGGTTCAGTGCCGACCAAGCAAAAAATGCAAAATATAACACCTTTTGCTGCTATGGTTGAATGGCCAACTGTTGGAGTGTTCGGACTCGAATAGGTCTTCGTCTACAGGCTTAACCTTTCATTTTTGTGTCAATGTTCGTTCTAACGGGAGCATTGTTTGCTAAAAATGAGATTTTATATGCCGTTTCTACTGAATTTGAGTGCATGGAATTTTTGACAAAAATGAACTACTATCCAAACACCTGGTGCGGGGCCCCCAGAGAGGTGCGGGTCCCCCAGAGGCGTGGGGCCACCAGAGGTGCAGAGCCCCCAGAGGCGCGAGGCCCAATGCAACCGCATCGGTTGCATCGACTTGAGGCCGGCCCTGATTATCAGTCAAACAACTGAGTACAGCAGTCTCGTATTCAGATACAAGTAAAACAGCTAAGAATGGTAACCAGGCATGAGGCTCCTACCACTGACTGAAACGCTTGTGCAAAATCTACCGCCTGAAAGGGCTAAACTATCGTATTTTTCAGAGCATAAGGCCCACCGGTTATAAACCATCGTCATGATCCTGGCCAGGTTTGCCAGGTAGTCATAAAAAGCTTAATAGCACCAAAAAAAGGTTGCCTGTAAAAGGCGGAGCTTGGTTTCGTAGGTTTGATGACGTAACCGGAGTCCTTAAAACCGATATTTTGCTTTGAACAATGAGAACTAAACGGAAGCAAAAATAATTGCACTACAATAGGTGATGTTACACTACGGTAAAAAAAGTTTGTTTTGAAATTTGATATTTTTTGGTTATCTGAGTTTCACAACGGTTCGAGGACAAAAAAATAGGTTTCAACAGTTGTGAATTTATCAAATTTTAAACATCGCAAACTTCCATGCATTGTATGGGGGAAACGCATATTAAATTGCGATTATATAACATTTACCCTTCACTTTTTTTCCTCTTTTTGCTTTTGCAACGCAACTTTTTTCCACTCCGGTTACGTCATTGAACCTCCGGAACCAAGCTCCGCTATTTACGGAGCTCCGCCTTTTACAGGTAACCCAAAAAAAGCCAAAACACTGTACACGATAAACACAAAACGCCTTTAAAACGCACAAGCGCTCGTTTAAAAAGCAATATATACATATTTTGTAAATAAAAAGAATAAATCTCACTCCGTTAATTAACTTCTCGAAACTTTGGTCTTGCTGAAGAGTAACCTGAGCTGAAACTGCAAACGTAAAAGTATGCAGCAATAAAAAAAAAATTATGGATTCTCGGATTTCTCGTGCAGAGTTTCTAATAAAAATTTTGCATTATGTGTCCAGAAAAACAGTGTCACGAAATCTGACAGTGCTCAGAAATCTGCCATATCGAAATAAAAAATGTAATTGACCAAAAAGGTTAAAAAACAAATTTCATTTGGCGTTTTTCAAAAATAAAAATAAGCCAAAGGAGTTGAAAAAAAGCCACAAATTACACATTTGGCCTCATAAAAGCAAAACTGCTAAGGCACAGTATCAAAAATTGAATGCTAGCTGTTCTTTTTTCAGACATAAGGCGCACCGGATTATAAAGCACATTAAATGAAGCAGAACTTATATCAATAAAACTGTGTAGCAGAACAATTACATTGTTCTCTACATGTCAAAAAACTTAAAGTCACAACAACCGAACTTGAAGGACAAGCTGGAAACTAAAGTAAAAAACTACCGAACAACTGCTAGATTGTGCAGTTACTGGAAGGCTGCTGGACAGCTACTGAAAGGCTGAAAATACAGCGGTTTCAACCAAAGAAATTCGAAAACAATGAAGCATGAAGAATGTCAACAACAAGCCAAGGTTCACAATGAAAGAAAAGCTAAACATACTGTGAAATTAACTAAGGAAACCCGGAAACCAAGAACTGCGAAGAACGCCGGAAGTAAATGCGACCTGCTGGGTCGACTGACAAACGAGACTGATAAACAGACATGACAAAGCAAACAAGACCGGAAATGTCCAGTGAAAGGATGCACCAATCATGTTCTGATTCATATCCGTCGCCTAGACAACGGATGTGCGTCAATCAGAATTGTAACATGATTGGTTGGAACTGGGTATAAATAGGTCTGATTTTACAAGATTGAATCAGAACTTGGTCTAACACCAATTGACTTTGTTCTCTCTCTGGCAGTCTGCCCCGTGACACGAGCTCAAGGTGAAGCTTTGACACTCTGCGTCGCAAAACCAGAGTGAGGCGAAGCCCTTACGCTCTGCTCAGTAAAACCAAAATACGGCGAAGCTATGTCGCTTTGTTTCATATAGTGCAAACTTCTATCGAACTAGCCTAAAGCGCTACCTTAGGAAATAGTTGAAGATGATACGCATCACGTCATAACATCCTGTAAGAAAGACGGAGCCTCAAAAGGCGGGACAATAAACGACTGACACTCTACATAAAAACAATAGACGCGCTGAGAAGTCAGTCAGTATTAGTATTTCGTTCAAACTGAAGTACTTATCAAACTGTGGTTGGTCGGGACTTTCCTTGCGTTCCTGTTGAGTTGCATTGAGAATTGGAGAGTTGATTCACGTACCAATCGTTGCATTATTGGTGAGTTACTCTGTTTCTTGTATACATAATTTAGTGAAATAATAAAAGTCCATACAAAACGCTCATTAGTGATATTTTACAAAGTATTTCGGTATTTAGATAGAGGACAGAAGCTTGGGGGGACTAAGTAATCTGAGAATTATGAGTGTCTCCCCTGACTTAACTGCTAGAGCGAACCCATGTATTAGCAATAGTTAAGTCTAAAGCACTCGGTTTGCAAGGCCTCAACTGAGACCCCAAAACCACGTGTACATTTGTCAGTTTTTTTACAACTGCGGCAGATTTTTTGCAGGTAACCATTGCCTTCGTATTGAAGATTGTTTCTTTCTCTGACAAAAAGAAAGTATTAGATGCTTGCGAAAGGCATTGTTGGGACGCAGCATGCTGCAGCAGAATTAGCGAAGTTCGGGATTACCGGTGTAGTTGACTAGCATTGAAATGGTGTAGCGCCTTCCCGCTGATTTTATGGCTCTATGTATAATTCCTATATTTGCTATTTTTTATTGTCAAGTTTTTATATTTTCACGTTTTTCATAATTTCCATATTTGTACGTTAAACTGATATTCACAACTGTTCCAAATTTCCGTTTATGCTGACACACTCAGAATTTTCGCAACAGCGTAGGTCGGTTAGAAAACGCAGAAAGGCCGTAAAGCCTATAGCAGTAGGCCACGTCAAAGTGACTGATCAGCCATGATGTATTATTTGCTCTCTGTATACAACTCTTGCGAGCAAAATTTTTCCTCAAGAGAGTTTCAAGGCAATTTTTAACTTGAAAAAGTCTGCATTACCCAAAACAAAAAAAATTCACCAACGTGTTTTAACAGAGTGCTTTGAAAAGCACTTCGCAAAAAAGACATGGGTCTGTTTGGATTCTCAAGAAAGAAACTTTTTAGCACTCCCTCACCTCTTTTGAAAAAGCCTATGGGTTTCATAACAAAACTCTTGGAAAAACAGTTCAAAGATAGTCCTTAGCAAAGTACTCCCAACCTCTCGTTGCAGAGTTTACGCGCTGAGGTGTCATTGGTGCGTGCACATTTTTTATTGAATTCAGTATAAATTTTAAACGGGGTAGAGGGCAAATTGTTTTCTCCATCTCGCAAACAACATAACAACAAAGAAAGCTTAGCCACT
>Ga0210059_1014960_pt1 | contig 11393 bp, 8 predicted proteins | sample Ectturendosymbi2_FD_188042 | JGI IMG/M metagenome (GOLD analysis project Ga0210059, IMG submission 188042) | Ecteinascidia turbinata endosymbiont from Florida, USA - Sample 2 (SPAdes) (version 2) | ecosystem: Host-associated > Tunicates > Ascidians > Unclassified | place: Key West, Florida... | reverse complement strand
AGAACAACTCAATCCTCGTGAGAGGCAATTCCAGATGCCAGCAGAGTACCAAACTCTGATTGTGCATGACTCAGAAGAGGATGACGAGGAAAGGATTTTAGAACTTGGGCAGCGTGTCCTCTTTCGGCACTTGCGTTATGCTCCCTTGTGGCTTTTTGATGGCACTTTTGTTGCTGTTCCGGGGACTTACAGTCAGCTTTACTCTTTCCATGCAACGATTGGCAACAACTTTCCAGCGTGCCTCCATGCACTCCTTCCAAACAAAGAAGAAACCCCGTATCGCAGACTTCTAGATGCCCTGGGAAGCCAAATGGTCCAGTCCTGGCAGAATCCTGCTCGACTTTGAACAAGCTCTACTCGATGCATTTAGACAAGCCTTGCCCAGTGCGCAGCTTCAGGGTTGCTACTTTCACTTCTTGCAGTGCTTGGTACGCAAAGGATTCAGGCAACAATTTGACCTTGACTTGGATGTCAAGCTCCCAATCATTTTTTATATCAAGTCACTGTTTTTCTTCTTTTCCAACCGAAAGATGCGTTTGAGACTTGCTGCACTTATATTGGGACCCGAATATTACCCCAACAACATCATGTATCCATAGATTCTGAGATAGACATTAGCCTTGACAAGGAAGCAGAACAACGATCAAATCGCAAACGAATAAGAAGCATTTCAGAGACACCTCTACTATGTCATAATCAACTACATCTAAGCGATTTTGTTCCAGTTTGAAAAGTGCGAAAGTTACAACTGTATAATGCGCAATTTAGATCGGCTTTTCAAATCAAAAGAAGAAAGCTTGATATTATCGCTAATTAAATAATTTAACTACTAAAAAGTCATAAACACTCTTGTTCACGTGTGTTTCCAGATTTGTGTATGTTATTCGATAGAACTATCGCGTTGTGTCACGTTTCTTTTTCGTTCTTCCTTGTGTATATTTACTGTTAATGCGTACTTTAATTATCGCACTCTTCATGCTTTTACACTGCAAGAGTAATCGATTGTAGAAATGACCGCCCATAACCATTTAGTAAGCTGAAGGTACTTTTACGTGAAGTTTAATACCCGATAGCGATAAAATATCACGGAATGTTACTGACATACATGGACACGCCCCGGATATTTTCTAGGCCGTGCATAGCACCAGCCGTATTTGCGTGCGAGTCTATTGTCACTTTCGCGATCTTCACCAATAAAAATATGCAAAGTATCCCCGTTACATATACTGGTATTTTCGGCATTGAGTTTCAGTTCCGGTACTTCTCGACTTGGTATCTGGTCTCTTCCTTTCAGAAATACCTTGCGCTTCTATTTGGCATTGTGCTGCGAAAATTTTATATGAATTAACTGGCATAATGAGATGCTGCAAACATTTCTCATGACCATTGGTCGATCTCTATCTCTTGAATTAGTGTTAAACCCCAGGTTAATTTAAAGCTATTTGCAACGAATTAAAGCTCATGGGTAAATTTCGCATTGCACGTACTATTTAAAGTTCAAATATAGTAGTACAAAACAACAAAACTGTGTTTGATAAAATACTGAGCTAAGTTTGGTGAAGCTGATAGTACCTTAGGGAATGTCTGTCTATAGAAGCAGTATTTTCCCTAAGTTAACCCTGAGGTAACAGTCTATAGATGACAGATGTGCTCAGGTCATTTTTCCATTACAGTGTCCTGAAGCGGGATTAATGATTAAGGTTGTAAATCAATCGCCACCCTTATTTTCATCCCTCCATCTGTAGTGAGACAGGTCTACAATGCTTTGTGCCACGATTTTCTTCAGAACGATCAGCGCTTTAATAAGCTGCTTGATTACTTTGAAAACCCTGTGGGTGTATTGTCAAGGGGACGTGAATTACACTTAGAGTTATGGAATTAATACGATGTTGCTGCGGAAGAGAGACCACAAACTGAGGTGAGAGTTGGAAAAATGGCATGAACAACCATTTATTGTGCAAGCATCCTGCAATATTGAAGCTACGTAAGGCTCGGAAAGAAGACATAAAACTCAGAAAGTTTCCATTAATCCATGGACTGGCTGGATTGATGGAAAATAAGAACAACGAATACGAGATCTTATGCCAGAGAGCCGGCAATACTGTGAATAAATATCCTGATTTGAGCCGGAGGAGAACAGCAACGTTTTATAACGTCTCACAGCCTTACAGTGAAGTGAAGGATGTGCTGTGCGTGTATGCCTGTACTTGTGCATTTGCATAATTTGGCCTTCATGAAAATCTAAGTAAGATTTGAGATGGAGGAAATTTCCTGGTAGACAAAAATTGCATTTTCCAGGGTTGATGTTAGGTTAAGGGCTCGCGTTTGGAATAGACAGTAAAGGAAAGTAGGTAATAGAGGAAAGCGCATCAGAGCAAAGTAGGCAGAAGAGGAAAATATCAAGTAGAGCAAATATGCGGTAGAAAAAATCTCTCTGCACCGGTCAGGTTTCACCCATGGTCTGTTGCAGCCATCTCTGCTACCCCTGCGTCCTGGGTATAGTGGCCGCATTAATATTTGCGACACCAGGGCCAACGGTATTTATAGAACCAGCAAGTGATGTACCCAGGATGAGTATTTCTATTTGCACCTATTTGGCCGACGTTTTACGAGTTGGGCGAAAATTTGTCAGGATATTTTTGAACTCATGTGAAAATTTGCAAACTTTCAAGTTTACGCAATATTTTGCGAAAGCCTCGATTCCTACATTATCTCAGTTTTGCTCGTCTGTGGCTGTCAACGCCCCCAAATCCTGCGGTCAAGCGCGATGTTTTCTTTGCTTGGACCACGCAAATACCAACGCTGGACAGGTTGCTTAGTGTAAACCACAGTGCGTTAATTTTTTTTATATCAAGTTACTGTTTTTCTTCTTTTCCAACCGAAAGATGCGTTTGGAAGAAATTGTCGATTATTATCTGGAAGATTTTTTTTTATGAGTTCTACAGAAACTCTCTCAGGTGCGCTTTCGCTAGGCCTGCTTTGTGATGTGCACAACGGTCAACGTTACAAAATTTTTTGTTAAGTCAACTACGACACGCAAGCGAAGACAGATAAAATTAAGACACTGTGCTACTGTTGTTGGATTCAAACTCCTGAACATTGTTCTTCCTGTCCCTTCGTTTTCTGCTTAACATCTACATTATATTTGCTGTTTTCAAATCATAAGCATTTATGACAGATGTTTTTCGGAAGCATCTTTCGGCAAAACGCAAACAGAAGAAATAGGCTTTCTTTAAGAATCGTTGTTTTGCTGAGAGTCGTGGATCATTTAGTTTTATCTCATTCTGTGGATCGACAGTGAAAAGTGCGCATTGAACATTAAACAATCTTTAATACTCGTAACATCGAATTCAAACACGGTTTATACATACTGTAATAACTCTGTACTTTCTCACTAGCATCTTTGCCTAGACACAAAGTTGTAACTGTTTGGGGACCATCCGAGTGTACGGGAAGGATCTTCACCAAACGGATTGAGATAGCAATGTACATACACCTTACCATTCTCGCACGTATTTTTTATGTTGTCACCGGTTTCAACTGGCTACTCTCCTTTCACTGACCTAATAACTGAGTGACGGATTTAAGAAGCGCGGGGCCCTAGGCCATCTTAGCTTTTGGGACCCCACGCAAGTGTGACCCATCTTGCCTTTGTCTCAAAAGCGTGAAAATATATCCCCCTAATGTGTAGTGCCCCCTCAAAAATCTACCTTTTGTGGTGCTGATTTGGTTTTAAGATTGCCTTAGATCAGCTATGTCCAACCGAAATGGCATACTGAGCCAAAAATTATGTCATTATCTTAACCGGAGCCGCAGATTGAATGACATATTAATGAGGGCCGCACACGGAATGACTTACTGTGATCTTAGCAAACTAAATTTAGCTTAAACTAATATACTGAAAGCGTGCGAACCTAACTGCAATGGTAACAGGCGTGATAATGTGGCGCTGAGGACCACCTGCATCAAAAATGTCAAATTCAAGATTACCAAAATTAGGACAGGTTGGCAGTATGTAGGATACTTTTACTACAGCGTAAACCTAAACTGAGCCGAACAAAACCTTCGCCTGGGCCGCATGAGGCCCGATGGCCACGGGTTGGACATAGCTGCCTTAGATCTTCACTTGAAAAAGCCTTTCCTACGTTCTTCTGAAGATCAAATGGCATTGTGATCTTTTCATGGAATTTGTAGCTCTTTCGTGTAGTTCAGAAGTTCTCTTCGTTAAATCTCAGTGATTTCTAGCGTTTTTTGTAGGTTTGTTTTTCGTATATATGCATTTTCATGCGGGACTGTGTTGCCCCCCTAGAAAATATCGTCTAATTGTCGATCTGATTAGCTATACGCCAACTTCTTTGTTATAGTAACCACATATTTTATGGACTAAACAAGCGCAATCCATACAGTGGACACAAGGTTTGTTTATGCCGTTTTTAAGTTGTCATCTTGCAAGCAACAAAATATAGTGTTTTTTAGTCCTCCGTGCTAGAGGCTAATGGTAAACAGCATGAAGACAAGCTTTGCACAGCAACGTATTTTCGCAACACCCTCAGCTAATCATATGAAGTAAGCCCAATGCAAACATGTTTTGCCAAGTAAAAACTCACGAGAAACTGTTCTAGCTGATTTAACTCACGGATAGAGCTTCAACAAGCAATCTCTGTCGGGGGGCGGTCTAGTTGGTAACAATCAAACGTAACAATCAATACTGACAATATTGCTTTTCATCGGAGTTCTGCATTTGGCGGTCGTACGTTGTTGCGAGATTTTTGTCAGTGGAAGGTTGAACATCAAGAAAGTATTGTTATTTCTTTTTCATTCTGTTCTTGTAACCATAGATGTAGCCAGGGGGTGCCAAGGGGGCCATGCCCTTCCACAAATTTTTAGCATATCTTGTCATTTTCTGCTTTGAAAGGCAGTGTCCCGAACAAAATGCTATTGCTCGCTTGAAGACAAAGTATTTGTCCCCCAAAAAAATTTGTGCTGACTACCAGGGATGTAGCGCTAACAAAAGAAGTGTGGGAATGCACCCAAAAAATAGCCAATTTGAAACATATTCACACTCATTTTAAAGCAAAGCGTGAAAAACGTGTGGGAACGCCGTTCCCACGCGTTCCCCCCGCTACACCCCTTATGACTGCGCTACTGCTTGTAACCACTTTCATAGAGACGGCCTGCGTCTATTTCGCGCACAGCCATATTCCTCAGTAACACGCCTTTTCACACAGCAATTTCTTACTTGATGTTCAATCTTCCATTGACAAAAAGCGCGCAACAACGCAAGACCGGCGGTCACTGCAGAACTCCGATGAAAAGCAGTATTGTCATTCTTATATTGCGTAGCAAAGAATATCCTGTTGTTACTGTAGGCTACTAATAAGAGTCTACTTCTACACGGTTGCCTTTTCGCTCGTTTCAAGGTAAATTGTGAAGTTATGCCTCTGCGCAGTTTCGCAAATTTTAAGTTAATATTGAGTCGTTATAGAAAGGAGTTGCGCGGGGTCCCAAAAGCGCGGGGCCCTAGGCCAGGGTCTATTTAGCCTATGCGTAAATCCGTCACTGTCTGCACCGGAATACTGATTACAAACGTTCCCTTTCTTCCCGTAGAAGCATACCGACAGGCTCACTGCCTCTCCCCCTGAGAAAGCAGTTTACGGAATTTCAGAAACAACAACCGCATGCGACATTCACTGGCTGCGCATGAAACATGACCTGCAATGCAAGTAGACACCCCATCGAAGTGTCCGCGTACTTTCCTGAGCAGTCGTGCATCCTGTTGTACAAGCTGTTTCCAGACAGGATAGAATTGTTTATAAGTCGATGTCTCGCAAAGAAATTAATAACTGCCTAACCGAGTAAGTCATCTGTGAAAGTTTGAGTTGAGCCCGCTGAACACATGGTCTCAAGCGTACCAAAACAACCATCATCCAAATGCAAAAACACTGCAAACAATTTGTAGAGCTCGTTAGATGCGAAATGGTTATGACAGCCCGGGCAGAGTTTCATTTTAGCTGGGTTTATAGTTTTTCTGCCACGCCCAGATCCTTGCGGATCTGAGCAACCCATCCACTAAGAGAGACCGGTTACGAACCAGCACCCCCTGTGCATTTGTGTTGATCACCTAGCAGCTCCTTCCCACATATACGCAACACCACGAGTTGAAACTGGATAGTAGCAAAGCTAATTTAACTGTTGAGGGGCATCGACTCGATAAACTTCCGGTTTCTTCAATGCCATGCTGGCGTCCTTGCACTAATTTGTGTTTTTTTCTTGCTGAATATTAATTATCGCCAAATATAATCAACTCAACTCAAGCGAGAAGAGTTAGCCCGTAAATTAAATCAAACAGATTGGCTTGCTGATACAGTTTTACGTTTTCTGTATGCGTTGGGTGCGAAACCATCGGGCTTGCTGGGATAACTTTGCTTTTCCATCCCATGGTAACTTGTGGCTGTCCCATCCCATGAGATTCCCACGAATCCAGTTATACGAAGTACATTATATCATGTGCATGTCTAATATCAGCTTTTGCCTAGCTCAGCTTTCGCGGCTGAAACACCACAAAACGTCCAATTAGTAGGGCCAATAAAAATTGGGTGACCTTTATTTAGTTGCCACCTAAAAAGGGCCCAACAATCATATTTTAGGGGGCCTCGCATCGCTACAGCACTGTACACCTCTACGTGAAGTATTTAATCTGCTGTCAGCATGTAACAATGGTATTCGACATCAGAAAATTCCTGACAAATGACGCAAAATTACTAACAATGGGTCAAATTTCAAGTCCATTGCCCCATGACATGGAACACTCCTCATGGGAATCTCACATATCTATGCAAATGCCTTGAAATCGTAAGCACATGTACATCTGCTGTTTGAAACAAAACATCTTGCGATCTTTTTGCATGCTAGTTTTTCTTTCACTGTTGCTAGAACTGGTTTATTCTTACTCTGTCTACCAGTTTAAAATTCATTCTTGTAGAAAACATGTTTTTAATGTTCTCTTCTGCATCAGAGTTTAAAATGTGAAAATATTTGCAGCGGTGGGCTTAAGGTTGGGGGACCCGAGGCAAGGCTGAAAAGGGGGCCCTCTGATCACGTAACCAAACTCAGCCAACCGTGATAAGACTTTTTGACCAAGCCTGGGAAGGGGATGAGGGGGCCAACCAAGGATACGTTCCTGAGACTACGACATGACTGACTTAACAGAAAATGCAAAAGGTTATTCAGGATACTCAACTTTGAAAACACTGAAAGTTGGGAAGACAAAGCCAGCAATAGCAACACACAAAAGTTAAGCGATAGCGAGTGGTCACGGCCCCCCACTTCTCCAGTTTTGCGCACCATTTCTCTGCATGCATCATCAGTAAACTATAAAGTTTGTAACACACTTTCCTCCCGGAAAAAAACGCTTGATTTCCTGGGTTTTTCACAGCGATTGTCCTTAAAGGACTCTATGAAACCAAAGGTAACAAACAAGCAGATTCAAAATACTAAATTTGTTTTAAATTTCATCCTTTCAACTACATTCAAGAACATGACATATATACAAAAGCATCCACTCTGAGACTTGTTTGGGAAAGCTTTGAGGCTGAATGAGTCAGTTCAGATGCTGTTGGGGCCCGTTTGAAAGCAAGGTACTTACACACTACAGTTGTTATTGGTGGCCCCTATGCAAGCGGAGTACTTACACATTACAGCTGCTGTTGGCGGCCCCTTTGAAAGCAGAGTACTTACGTATGATCTGCTGCAGAGTATAGTATATGAGTGGTTATTAAGTTTTTCACCAAAAATGAGGAAAATTTACGCGCGAAGCACCTCGAGTGGGGGCCTTGAAAGAGGGGACGAAGCAAGTGCCTCCCCTCTTCCCTTTAAATCAGCCACAAAGTATTTGCAATGATGTTAGTTTTGCGAAGGAAGTTAAGCAATTGGAACTATCGGCTTATCTTGAAATTCTGATCACAAAACATTATTTTAGAACCAAACAACAACAGCTTGTTGCCAAAAAGCTCATTTACTGACTTGTACAACACATCGACTGCTTTGGTGTGTATAGTGCACAAGAGAAACATGGCAAACAGTTTGATTTATCGAGTTGATCACAGCTGCAACTCTGTTGAGTAATGTACCAAGTATTAAAAAATATCTCCATTCTTTGACAAAATGCTTTTCCTACCTGGCTCGATAACAGCAGGATTATATGTTATCGCCATGGGCGGCTGCAGAAATTTTTCCATGAAGGGACAACGTCGAATTGTGCTTATCATTTTCAAGTTGCTGACGACGCAGTGCAAATGGACGTTAAGAAAACGCTTTATGCTTTCTACACCACAAGGGTAATGCCCCGTGTTAGGGCAACAGCTGCCAAAATACGCTTCGTTGTCAGCAATAGCCAGGTATATTACGATAATTAGACAATAGGCTATCTGCAGTTTTTCCAAGCAGGGTAGGCCTACTTCTTTTCAAAGAAGCATTACCAAGGTCTTAACGAAACCACAAATTATGACTTTATTTTACATATAGCAAGACTTGTTAGCGTCACTTAGAAACAAGAGCTGCAAACGATTGAGATCTAGTTCAAGAGATCAATCGCCCTTCACTAAAACCTTGCTTGTCTTTGCTGATTTTTTCACGGTGAATGCTCATCATTACTTAACCGGACAAGCGTTCATCTGACATTCCCGATCGAAGTCACGTTTTCACTCTTCGCCAAGTGTGAAATGATCATTTTTAACGGAAGATAAGCAAGAAAGTTAAGACACTCGCAAAACTGTTTTCCAGCAGTGACAATAGACCTGTATGTTGACACGACTATCGCACAACTTATAGAGCAGATGAATTATGAAAACTTGCCACAGAAAATATATTTCTGCGCTCAGTTCTCACTCTGATTATCGCAATGGACAGATGGCACCATTAGCAAACACAGGGTCGATAAAGCTCATAGTGAACTGAGATTTTTCTCTTGTTGCCGTATTTGGCCAAGGCTTTCGATCAGAAACAAAATTTTTCAATATTTTTCTTAGAATACTTTTTATGATAAATTTTGTCTGCTATTTACTGACAAAACTAGCAAAATAGCAAGTTAGTTGCCTTGCATAAAGCAACACTTAGTTTTGGAATGAAACAATATTTGCCACGTGAAATACTTGACTGACTTGATATTTGTTGACAAATCGCAACTGGCAGTAATCAATAAAGTTGAGATGAACATAATTCGACTCAAACAATACAACGGAAAACGTGTGAAAAAGCATTTCTTTCAACTTTGACCACCAACATAAATTTTTCTCAACAAGATATTTTTCAGGCAATCAAAAGGAACTATTTATCAAAGTAACCCCACTGATCCAACAATATTCCCATAATTAAAGGTTAACGGGTACTACAGTAGACTAACCGTCTGTATCTTCAAATTCTGAAGCAACCCTGAAGGTTTGTCAAAAGCTCAAAGTGCAGCAAGCACTGCTGCCAACAGCCATGCCGGGTACGAACTCATTTGCTGAACGCAGCTGAATAGAAAAGCTGAGAATGAACAACGCAAAGAATTCTTAGGATCTTCTTTTTTCTTTTTGTGTTTAAGTTTTGTTTTTCTTAACTAAGTTTGCGATATGCCACATCCTACTCATTCTTACGAAATTGAAAGGCAATGGCCTTTTGCTGTTGATGTCAAATATTGATTAAATATAAGCTCATAAGGAAAAAGTTTCATTGCGTCACTCTTCGCTTAACCTCTGTTTTTTTACACATCACGACAACGTGTTAGATTAATGAACAGCAGTTGTTAGACTGATAAGTAGTTGATTGTTACCAAAAGAGCAACATGAGGGAATCCGCCAGAAATGGGTCAGATCGGTGTGTGTGGACTCAGGTGGATTATCGACTGTGGATTTTGAAAACTTTCAGCTCCAGCTCGTTTATTTTGATGTTAACAGAAAATTTTAGTGGTGGATGCTCCGAAAATGTTCACACCGTACATTTCTACGTCAGCCATGTGCGAAGGTATATTATCATGATCGCTTGGAATTCTCTGCATCACTGCCATGTTTATCAAATTAAGGAAAATAACTTAGAATAATAAGAAAAAAAACTATTCTCGAGTTTCTTTCAATACAGGAAAACCAACCAGATCCCAACGTGGATGGTTAATCTATACACGGTTGCTGTTGTTTAACTCATAATAATCTTTTTGTGCAATATAGCACAAATGCATTCAAGCTGTACACAATACAAGCTAAATTGTTGCACTTTTTATCGATTCATAGCTATGATCGATATATCTAAATAACGCAAGTATAGACACTACTTTTCACGTAAAATTTAGCCCTTCAAAAAGTATTCACAACAGATTTCGCAATTTGTGCGTCTTACGTTTTGGTGATCCATGTATCATATCGGAAATTTCGCTATCAGCTTGTTGGAGAAACTGAAACAGCAACGATTTGGAAGCAAATTTACTCAATTTTGGTGTACCGGACAATCCAGTTGGTTCGAAGTGCTACTACTCAAGCTTTAAGTCATGCTTATTTGTTAAAAGCAAAATATCGAGTTTATAATTCTGCAGTTCTAAAATTGCAAATCGTGTATCTTACGAACAGAACACGAATTTCCGTTCCCATGCGTGAGCCATCGCATCGACTGAAACTTCATTTCCCGTATAAGAACGACTGCACGTCTCGTTCTCAGCCTGTTTAATATTGCGATACACATTCCAGCGCTGCACGAACCCACAACTGTCGTGACACACACCCATCTCCAGCTATCAGCAAACATTTATAATATACTTGAAATACAAACGTTTTTGCGCAACGTTTGCAAATGCAACTTCTTGAAAAGAAATCAAAAGGCAATTCTGGTGGTGACATATCTGATACTCTGGAAGTGTCTGACTATCGACAACCAAAACCAGTGAAAGACACGCCGCACGTAGTGATATCTCTAAATTTCCTCATGATTATCCAACCAAGTCTACGGGAGCACCTCAAGCATACAGATGAAAATTCCCACTCACGGTCATTTTTTACTTGGTTTGGCAAAAACCAATGGGCTGAATTAATCTTCTTTCGAGCGAGTTGTTGAAACCACTGCTAGGCCGCAGTAGATCTCGGGGCAGGTGTTGAGCAGCCATCCAATTGTCTCATCGTCCAGCACCGCCAGGCCATGCAGTCTATGGGGAGGTTGGTGGATTGGACATTGGAGGACAACATGGTCGACGGTTTGTTCTCCTGCGCCACACTCACAGGCCGCAGAAATAGGCCATACCCATTTGTGTGGGCAGGAGTGGAAACGTCCGACACTGGTGCGGAGGCGGTTAAGCCGGACCCAGGCTCTTCTTGGGAGGGCCAACGGGCTGAATATTCTCAAAGAACGGGATGCGCTGTTCTGTTTTGCGT
>Ga0210059_1014959_pt1 | contig 11393 bp, 8 predicted proteins | sample Ectturendosymbi2_FD_188042 | JGI IMG/M metagenome (GOLD analysis project Ga0210059, IMG submission 188042) | Ecteinascidia turbinata endosymbiont from Florida, USA - Sample 2 (SPAdes) (version 2) | ecosystem: Host-associated > Tunicates > Ascidians > Unclassified | place: Key West, Florida... | reverse complement strand
GAAATACGCGAAAAATTCCTTCTGAATCATTACAGAAAATCCGTACAAAATTCTGAGGTTGCAGGACATGTGTGGGTAGAGTTAAAACTGTAGTTACGAACCACTTACGTAAGATGTTTCGAAGTCACACACAAGGCAGCAGAACGCACTATTGCAGCCAGGATAAATTCTGATAAATTAACTGAAACCAATTCTTAATGCTTTCACAAACATTTACTACTGGGACAAGCAACCATCTGCCGGCAGTTATTTAATCCAGTTCCATCTCACACTGAAATGCACGAAAGATCAACCTTCGCATTTCTGCATCTGTTTCTTCGTTTCGAAATGAATTGTTCCACACCACGATCGCGGTCTGACTAAATTTCACGCAGGATCCGAGCATCTGCTGGACTACAGTACTGGTGTGTGTCGTCATAAACAACTCTAGCAACCCGACCGACAAAAAGAACAGCACAGCTTATCACGCATTTGGGAAATATTGAATGCAGGCTACAGGGTTTCTAAATTATCGTTTAAATATTGCTGGCCGAAAGTTATCTACTGCATATGCCTAGGGTTGTCAGATGGCTGGTATTTCACCGGTCTTGCCGGTATTTTACTGCTAATTTAGCAAAGGCCGTTATTTTGAAAATCAGTGTCTGAAACCGGTTTTGTGAAAATAAAATAATTTGCCGTAACTTCAATTGGAACTAACGCAGATATTATCAAATCATAATGACTATTGTAGTGAATCTTGTCAGGATAGTTTCTTCAGCGAAGTTTATTTGCTGCTGTTGACGCAATCCTTGGTGCGATTATCAAGTCACACCCACATCGAAATGTAACAAATCAGCCAAAATAGGGCAAATTATTAATTGTGGCTTAACAATACTGATTGTCTCTGTTTTCCCTGTGCTGCTTACAAATTACGACACAGCTCAGGTCTGGCACTGTTGACAAAATGGCCGGTACTTTTACAAGACGCATTTGGCAACCGTACATATGTCAACCAAACGAACTTAAACGGGAAATTAAGAAAAAATCTGGGGGGCCAAGCAAAAATCTCTGGAGGCTATGGCCCACCCAGGCCTCCCCTTAGAATCGCCACTGGCACGGCATTGTCTTAATCTAATATATAGAGCAAACTGAAAATTTTATGTTGTGTTGTTTCAGACCCTGTGATTGTGGCATGAAGCAAAATAGGTGGGCAGTACATGCGGTTACTGCTAAAGGAAAATTTTTTAAATTGAGCATTGTCCTGAAATGGTTTAGCTGACCGACTGAACGACCATGACATTCTGCGCGTTTCAGCCACTGCCTTTGTCTATTTTGTTTAAAAATTCTATTGTGAAGCAATTCTCCACCGCCAGAGTGATCCAGTTGGCGTTTGGATAGAAATGGAGAGAACAACTGCTTCGTTAGCATTTGTAAGGCTGCTCAATTTTTCCTTAGTTACAAAGCCAACACAAGCAGACCGTTCAATAAAAGACAGATGTTGTGATCTCCGTGGGCGTCGCAAGCTAGAGGGGGGCAGATCTTGAAATTTTACATTTTTTTATTACATTTTTAGCAAAAAAAGGTCGTTTCCTTAGTTTCGAGGAGGAAAAATGAAATGTCGCCAGTTTGACCCCCCTGTAAATATTGTTATGGTTACCTCTAGAAAAATCCGCTATTGCCCCCTTGGCAAAACGCTTCCGACACCCATGGTGACCTCCGCCAGGTTTCAGAAACTCTTGCCAACATTTCATCTTGTGGTTCATAAATATGGTAACTGCTGTCTATATCTCAGTAGTTTTTAACGGCGCTGTGCTGCTACTATTGTTTGATGAAATCGATATAATTCTAATACTTCAACGCGGCATTGCAATCTAGAGTTGACACACAATGAGCAATGCAGGTATGATGAATCAAACTAAGAAGCTAGCCAATGACAAAGAACAAGGCAGAGTTACTTCTGCACTTTTTTGCAACTTCTATTATTTGTACGAGTCTACAGGGTATACTTAACAATTGAGAAATTCGTACGCAAAAATGAAAAAATAGGATTATTGAAGGTATTTTATAGATACCACAGTTGTATTTTCATGTTTGAAAAATACATCAAGCATTCATATCCCATCAAAGTGGAACTTCCGCTAACATGAGATGTTAACAGTGTATAGTATATAGGAACATTTTTATATCTATTTTCAACGTGGAAACAGAATTGAATTCGAGGAGTGCTCTGGACTGTGTGAAAAAAATGAAGTTCCCACCTCCCAGTTATTCTCTTATTTCCAAAGACATCTTGAAGCAAGACACAAAATGTTTCTCCCAAAATATTGTTCGTTTAGTCAGGGTTTCTTTTAAGGAAAATGTTATGTACCCGGTATGGATCTGTTGGGACCCGATTTCTCTGATTCTAAGGACCCGATTTTTTCTGATTTTAGGGACCCGATGATAATTTACTCTGATTCTAGGGACCCGATTTGAAATTCTAGGGACTCGAATCGGGTCCCTAAAACGCCTAAAAAAAAACTCGTTTAGTACAAGAAACAAATGCCGTCAGCTTAGCATAAGTAGTTCAACACCGTGTGACCAATGGTGAGATAAGTGTAAAAACAAGAAAAATGTTATAAATAGAATTCTAATCGTGTGTTGTTTTGACAGCAAATGTCGATGAAAATGTTGCAATTTGAAATTTCGAAAAATCGTTTGCAAATTCTGATTTTTACCACACTCACAAGCTAACTCAGTGTGCTCCGATTGTCTGTCTAACTAAACCACTCCAGAATCTAGCAGAAATCCTAATTACAAAGTTGGCGGCCTTGAGCATTAACCACGTTCGAAAGATCATGAACGATGCGAACAGTCTTGGCTTGGCTTTTCAACTCAGGCACTTCCAAAACTCAAAATATTTTTCTCCCAAAAGATCTGCAATTAACGTGGAGTAAACCTTACGCTGTCGTTTAATTATCCAACTGAGCTGATATGTTATTGTTTCAGTTCGTCAATGTAGACGATCTGGAAGAGAGATATTTTGTCTTCTAAATTTCGAAAATCTTGCTTTGCAATTTAGTAAAACAAGGCTTGCTTCTTCACTGAATTACTGATGTTTCTCTCATACAATTTTGTGCTTTTTGGTGTTTTGACCCCTCTTCCGACACAATATTATCAAGGAATTCTCCATTGCCCGTTAGACTGGAGCCATCTAAAAGGTTTGTAACTAGACTTTAGGCTTTCAAATGCAGTTCTGGAAATAAGGATTTTTGTCACAGATATTGACGAATGTTCGTCGAATCGATCTGTTTGCGGCGATATCGGAGTTTTGTGCACTAATGCTTTGGGCTCGTATACGTGCACTTGCGCAGCAGGTTTTGAAACAGTCGGAGACAGATGTCAAAGTAAGTACAGACACTAATGAGAACAAGCCGAAATTTTTGCTCTTCACTGCAGAGTTGTAAGTCGGCCGGGATTTTCGGGTCGGGCCGGTTCGGGCTTAAGTTTGTCAAAATGTTTTGGGCCGATTTCGGGCCTGCATAAAACGTTTTTGTAACATTCAGAGTAACGATTTTCCTTATGACATACATTTGTTGGGTTCACGGCGGTGACTTCTGTGAGTGAAGTAATCGTTATTTTACATCAGCTAATTATATTTGCAAACACTGCTGCGTTCTTTTATTCTCGGCTCGGATTAGTCTCACACTCTTTTCGCGAGAGCGATAGCGGTGAGGTAATTAGCACGTGTGATGATAGCATGTGTGTCGAAGAAATCAATAATTCACGCAATTCTTGGCTTGTTTCAAGAAACGATGGCCTATAAACCATGCAGCTTTCCATGCTAATAGAGCTAACTTGGATATTTTTTTCATGTCTTTAGCGCTATTGTGGATAGTTTGGTGATAGTTTCTTATTTCTTGAGAAGCATTGCATTCTGCATTGTTGACGTTGACTAATAAGAGAAGTTTGTACTTGTTCAAGACAATTTTTTAATCAAGGTAGTAGACCAAAACATTTCGGATGTGGATAAATTGTGGACCTGCAGCTATACCCTCACACTACATTTTTTGATACTCCGCAGTTTCGCATATTTTGACTCAATCGGTAAATTTGGCTTTCGGGCGTAAATCGGGCTTCTTTAATAATGGTCTGTCTCGGGCCGGGTTCGGGTTTCAAAATGAGGCCCGTTTGCAACTCTGTTCCACTGACTGCAACTTTTGCAAACCAAAAATGTGATGTATTTTTATGTTTCTCGATGACTTCTTTGGTAAGCTGCACACGTCAACTATTAACGAATTTATAGTGCATTGGCTTAAGTCAAGGAATGGATTAGTGTTGACTTGCACAGAAATTTCGTGTTTTCCTTAAAACTGGGAATTTTCTTAATTTCTGCAGTGATATGGCAACTACTCGCCACAGAGGCTTAAAATACGCAGTTTTGTCGTACATGTCAGCAAATGGCTTGCACTGGAGTTATATCTGCCTCTGCCTACAACATGAAAATAAGGAAACTAGTTGCACTCGACAAGCAATGTCAAAATTGTTTTAGACCCATAACAAAGCAAAAATAAACTTGAGAGAAGGGCTTGTAAATTGCAACAGTCAAGCGCACCTGTGAAGTCCTTGTCTAGAAGCAACCAAAAAAAGGGGCTTTTGTCGCTTTCTTATCATTTCATATATTCCTTCCTGCACTAATTGTGCCGCCTTTCTCTTCACTTCCTGTCACGTGTCCTACTCCGCAGTCCGACTTCACTGCTGCAATTTTTAGGACACTATAAAAGGTTCATATTTAGATTATTTATTCATTTTTCTGTGAGCTCCATCGTAATGTTTTTACCATAACTGACGATACTCTTCTAACGAAGGTAGTTAGTGGTGTTTCCATCTTATAATATTGCAGAAAGCAGACTCAGATGAACACCAATTTTAACGGTATTGCAAGGGAGACAGCGTACGATGATGTATGACCTCTACTCGTCTAACATCACTTAGAATCATAGGAAATTCATGGGGTTATAGAGAGTCAGTTTGCGCATTGCCCAGTCCAAAACGGTGATCTTCATTGATAGAAGTTTTGCTGTTGAAGTTTTACTGGACCTTTTTCAGATGACAATTAAGAGGTTTCCAATTTTCATTAATTTCCTAATTTGAAACTTTCGGGTGTTTTAGCCACTTGTCTGTAGAAGCTGGACATTAGACATGCATACGATGTACTATACTTCTTATTGCTAGTTTCATGGTAATCCCAATTGAATGGTATGGAACAGCAACAAGCTTCCTTAGGATGGGAAAGAAGAACTTGACCCATTGACACATGACAGCCCAACTCCTTTCAACATTGCATGTGATGTTTTTCATTAGGTTAGAAAACACAAAATAAGAGAAGAGTCACGGTTTTGCACCACAAGACAAGCATTAAAAACAAATAATTGTGAGATGACTCTAAAAACCGTGGCATTATATTGTTTTCAGGTATTTCTTTTGGTTCATTCTAGATTTTTTTTAAAATCTGCACTCAAGTGAGTGCTTTTGTTTCGCACAGCTGTTTAGCTGTATTTGAAGAAAAAGTGTGGAAAAATTGGGCAGCCAATATGTTTGACTGAATAGAAACTTCCATTTGTTAAATGCAACGTTTTCATCAACATGATAGAAAAACATTGTACTGTGATGCATGTACACCATTCGTATAGGCAAAAACCTAGTGACGCTGCACGAAATCGCATCATCTTCATTGGCATACAATGATTGGGAAACTATAGGCACCAACCAAACAAGACCAACAAACCTAACTGCTCATAATTGGATGGAGCGTATTAACTCTACTTATTTCACCCCGTGGTGATGCTCCTTCACAAACAGTACGATTTCTTAAAAATAGTTAAGCTTTCCATCATTTATTTACCACTTTCATTCAACTTCACTTTTTTACAGAAAGGATTCTCGATTTCACTAATGTAGCTTCAAAGAAATATTCGCTGTCAACAGCTACGGATATAACATGGTTGAGAGCCGTTCTGTACGGAGCTTGTGTTTACTGGTTCTGGATGTGATTGTGTTGATTATTGTACGGGTAAAGTCTGCTTGTATAGTTTGTTTACTCAAACTTGATATGCTTAGCTTGCTATTTTCTCACGCATATTTTCTCATGTTACTTTCTCACACTGTTCGCATTCGTTAATTTTTTGCTTGCTTTATCTCAAAAAAAGGTAAGCAATAGCAGTATTCGCTGATTTGATCCGGACGTCCTTGTTTTGTGCAAAAGAACATGATAATATTTTAGTACATATTGGGTCAGTCCGACCACACAGCTCTTCCACTGAATACTGATCATAAGAAAAAACTGTTTTATGGTTACAAAGATTACAACCTTGATATAGGTGACCAGGTATGACTATCGCATTTACGGTGTTTAGTATGTGCCTCAGATCCTTCCAATCCTGTGTCAGTTCCTTTTTCATAAGCTTTATACTTTTTTCATATTCGTTTAGGAAATTGTGAGATCTACAGTTTTGCTTCTTTATAAATCCATTTCGGTTAAAGTTCCTGCGATTATGCTAACAAGCCCATCAAAAGAAAGTTCAAACCAAAGAAAAGATGAGCAACTCATCCTAAAATGTTACGGCACAAGTCTGCAGATCCTACGAGGGGACTGTCCAGCACTGTTCCGGTACCTAATATCCATAAAATGTCCGGTGGAACTTGAATCTCTGGGTGGGTGTTGCATGTAGAGTATTAAGAGGACTATTGATTTATAACAAGGTTGTCATCTATAGCGTGGTTAGCATTACACATATGCCAACTAAACGATTTATAATGAACGCAAAACTTTTCAGTCGTTCACAAGTACAATTTTCCAAAAAAAATACTGTAAATGGATACATTTTTTGCAGCACTTTCAAGGGGGCATAAACAACTATCGCGCCGCCCTGCAAAATTTCTCGCGGAGGCCCTTCTTTCTTTTGAGCGAGTTCTTTTATCCACTGCTTGGCCGCGCTAGATTTCGGGGAAGGTGTTGAGCAGCCATTCGGTTGTCTCATCGTCCAGAACCGTCAGACCGTGCAGTGCATGGGGAAGTCGATGGATTGGATATTGGAGGACGACATGGTCGACGATTTGTTCTTCTGCGCCACACTCACAGGCAACAGAGGAGGCCATATCCCATTTGTACAAGCAGGAACGGAAACGTCCAACACCGGTGCGGAGGCGGTTAAGCCAGACCCACGCTCTGCTTGGGAGGGTCATTCCGGGGGGTGCCGGTGTCGGGGATGAAAATGCGGAGTCTTGTGGGGCTGTCCGTCCACTCCGCAGGTTTTTCTTAATCAGCAAGATAGGCAGTAGGCATTGAGCCAACAAGAAGTTCTGAATCTTGCAACCATAACCGTCGACCATGTTGTCCTCCAATGTCCAATCCTTCGACCTCCGCATGGACTGCATGGCCTAAAGGTTTTGGACGATGAGACAGTTGAATGGCTGCTCAACACCTGCCCCGAGATCTAGTGCTGCCAAGCAGTGGTTTCAACAAACTCGCTCAAAAGAAAAACCTTTTGCGAAATTTGCAGTTATGCAATCACCAGGGACGGATTTACGCGTAGGCCAAATAGGCCATGGCCTAGGGCCCCGCGCTTTTTGGGGCCCCGCGCAACTCCTTCCTATAAAGACTCATTACTAACTTAAAGTTTGGGAAAGTGCGCAGAGGCATAGTTTCACAAGTTACTTTGAAAGGAGCGAAAATGCTAACTTCAAGACCCTTATTATTACAGTACCAACACGATAATATTGTTTGTTACGCAGTGCAAGAATGACAATACTGCTTTTTATCGGAGTTCTGCGGAGTGCAGTGTCTGTCGGCCATGCGTTAGAATCTTATGTTACGGCAGTCCGAAATTGCGAAAAACTCATTGATAACTTCGCTTGTCTGAAGGCACGTAAAAAGCTTAGACTTTTGGATATGTTGGCGGCAAACATTTTGCATCGGTCGATGCAGATAATTACATATTTGCCCTCTTCTTCATGGATACAAGTGATTGTGCTAGTGAGGGCTACCTGTGTTAACGGTTTTAAATGTGCTTTGCAGAAAGTCATAGAGCAATGGTGTAGCCAGACATTTTGACTGGAGTGATAAAAAACATGGATACCTCGATTTGGTCATGAATATAAAGAATATTCATAAAGTAACGTCATTTTGCTCCAGTGGCCCACGTGTCCCTCTTGGCTACGCCCCTGTCTTACAGTATACATTGTTGTTCTGTATAGGCTCGTGTTTTATCGCAAAGGTAGAGTTTTACAGATTTCTAAATTTCGCTATTTAATTCATTTTTTGAGTTTCCGTTGTTGAAGTTGTTGTAGCAGTAAATCATTTAGTCACTTCTGAAATGCAGCACAGTGGTCTCTAGTAGAAGGCGCGTAACCAGGGAGAGGGACATTTGGGCCATTCCCCCCGAAAATTTCGTAACATTGCATAGCAAGTTTGACATTTGCAAAAACATTCGAAGAATAAAGATGAAATTTCATGTTTCAATCATGAAAATGTTATTTTCTAATTCTGCAAAATTTCAGAAATGCAGTGTGTGTGTACTGTTTATGCATTGATTCTTGCTTATCTTCTGAGGAAGAGAGTTTACATAGTCTCTCGAAACGTCAACAATAAATACTATATTGTTATCACATCAGTTGGGCAAACTTTGTAGGCAGGGGGCTATGACAGAAACAGCATACTATGTTGACAGTGTGTTTGCTTTACGTTTGCCTGGGTTTATTGCAGGCTACTATTTAAGAGTTTTTGCATTTTATGTTCAGTTCCTAACCGTCGCTGGAATTTCACAGCCAATCTCTAACGGCGCAAGGGAAATTCGAGCTTCACAAGGACCTATTCTTTAGGTTGTTGTTGTTTTTTGCGTTTTTCAAGGTGTTTTCTTTTCTTTTTATCCAGTATGGACATCCAACATCCACAACATCGTGAGGTTCACTGTCATTTCTTAACTTTTCTCTGAGTTTTGGATAGTGGGCCCGTTCAGCTAAGCATTGTCCCCCCCCCTTGATTCAAACCCCCCAGTTACGCCACTGGATTAAAACACTATATTTTGTATTGCTTGGAAAATGACTGCTTAAAAACAGCATAAGTAAAATCTGTGTCCACTAAATGGATTGTGCTTGTTAGCTCGATGAAATAGGCTGTGTGTTTACTATAACTGAGGAGTTTACGCACAATTAAACAGATCGACAACCAGACGATATTTTCGAGGGCGGCACTATTGTCCCGCATGAAAATGCACATCCCGAAAAAAACCTGCAAAATTCGCTTGAAGTCACGGAAGTTTAGCCAAGATAACTTCAACTGCAAGCAAGAGCTATAAATTCCAAGAAACAATCACATTGCCATTTGTTGTTGAGAGAATTGTAGCAAAGGCTTTAATTTCTATTGAAGATCTAAGGCAATCGCAGAAACAAAGTCGGCACAACAAAAGATAAAAATTTAAATTTTTAGGGGTCATACACATCAGAGGGGCACATATTCACGTTTTTAAGACAAGCGACCATATAGGTCACACCTGCATGGGCCCCAAAAACTAAGATGGCCTAGGGCCCCGCGCTCCCTTAATCCGTCCCTAGCAATCATAGTGAAACTTTGTGAGCTTAAAAGGCATAACTGGTAGCAAAAGCACTCAGATAAGACTAAAGAACTTTTAGCATGCTCCATAATGTAACACAAAGTGTTAAGTTACAAAGACCAGACTTGGAAAGCTGCTGGGCTGAAGCTATGCTCAAATTGTTTATCGCTAAGCATTGTTCTACTGCATAAGAACATGCAACCATTTGAAAGAGATTGTCAGGAACTATGTGTCATAAAAAAAACGAGGCAAGCTGCAGTGCGGTTGCTCAAAATGTTGACTGAAAGAAAAATGTGGCCAAGACCGGCATTTTCAACCCATGCTTTTTGAGAGCGAGTGCAAGACAAGAAACTAATGTATTGTATAATTTTATTGGTTTCTTTTAATCATGTTAAAAATAACAGATTTTTAACAGAAATTCACTGCTTTTAGAAAATTTTAGCTGAAAATTTGTGACAAGACTTTCTAGCGGTGTTTTGTAACACCATTTAGCAAATTTAGGTCACAACCATCTGGCAGTACTGGAGGTCAGCACGATACACTCAAGATTGTCATGTCACGATGCGAACTGGAAAGTGCATGCAGAGAGTAAAGCTATAGAGCACGGATGCCTTCCCCAAACACTTTATGATTTAACAGGACTTGAGATGTTTTTTAAACTTAGGGCCCCGCGCTACCTTAATCCGGCACTGCTTGTCTGCAGTTGTGCAATGGGTCTCCTGTAGGACGATGATGAAAGCCTTGTTCTTATGGGGTAGCTGCTCAATGACGAAGATCTTGTTTTCAGTGAGCCCCTCGGTGTTCAGCTGGAGTATGTTGGGTCGTGGGTCATCTTCGTCAGTATTTCTGCTGCCGCGCCCTGAGAAGGGCGTTGTTTGACCCATCCCACGCTGAACACATCCAGCGCGAGTAGCAGTGGTTGCTCTCATGATGACAGATTTGGCAAGCATTTCAGGAAATGCCGCAACAGGGAGGGCCACGTGAAGGCATCTGTTCTCCTCCCCGCCGAGGCCCTGTAAGTATGCAACTGTAGAAAGATTGCTAAAAATTACTTAATCAAAAAAATGTATCGTTTTTTGAATACTCCCCATAGCCACTAATTTGTTTTTTTTTGTTTATCTGAGGTTTAACGTCCGCATTGCGTGGAATAATAGGCTACACAAGAAATACGAGAAATGCGAAAAACTTTACACACAAATCAGTGCAAAGGAGGCGTAAGCAGCTACACATACATTCGAAGATAACAAACATTGACCAAACACCCCAGCTATTGCGGCAGTTTCTCTTCGTCATACAGAAAAGTTACATAATGGGAAAAAATGGAAACATGTGAAAAGCACCGGTCATTTGAAGTTAGCGGGCAAAAATTTCGATAAAGTTTCTCACAACTGAATAAATACAAAATAATTGTCGGTTTTTCGGATCAGATTAATAAAAACCTTGATGAAGTCAGTAATCTGACGGTGATTAACACTCTCGTTCATGGAAACTTAATGCGAAATTCGGTAAGCACTGTTGTACGCTAGTATTATAGACCAGGGGTCGGCAACCTTTTTTGTAATGCAGACCGGTTTAAAACTGAATTTTTTTCGGGGACCGGCCTTTAAAAACTACAAATGTTCAGCAATGAATATTTATTACAACTCATGTAAGTTATTACAACTTTGATTTAATGAGAACCTTGAACTTGTTTTGCCACAACGACACGCTCCCACCTAGGAATTATGGAACTCATTGACACCCGCAATATGTCCCTGACGTCCAGTCTGTTTCGCGGTTTCGTCTTTGTTGCTGCCATCACTGAAACTCCAGACTTGCATAAGT
>Ga0210059_1014958_pt1 | contig 11393 bp, 5 predicted proteins | sample Ectturendosymbi2_FD_188042 | JGI IMG/M metagenome (GOLD analysis project Ga0210059, IMG submission 188042) | Ecteinascidia turbinata endosymbiont from Florida, USA - Sample 2 (SPAdes) (version 2) | ecosystem: Host-associated > Tunicates > Ascidians > Unclassified | place: Key West, Florida... | reverse complement strand
GATGAAGACAGTTATATCAACCGTCGAAACGTTGGCAAGTTTTTAACGTGTTTTTATGTTTTTAGCGCCAGTAGAGCCTGATTAAATTTGTTTATCGAAGTCCTGGCGTCTCCGAAGCAGAAAGATGTTCGAAGCAGAAAGAGGCAAAAATGTGTTTAGAGTTCTGTAAACAACCATTTTGTGATGGTTTTGCTAGTTTGTTCACACGCATTCACAAAAGAGATGCAAACACACTCCTCCAGCTGGTAGAAACCTGAATCATGAACACGATTTAGATACAACGCATTTCTAATGCACAAAATGCATTACTGTATCTTCCAGATTTAGACGGAATAAAGCCAAAAACAGAAACGAACGGATGAACAAGGATCAAGTTCTCAACCACCCTCAATCGAAGTTAACAGGTATTTTTGGACAGACACTTGTGCACGAATCTGTAAAAGAACTCGTGATTTTGCGCATTGGTCTGCTCCAGGTATGATCTGTCTACGGCTAATTTCTTATCAAATACCTACGACTGGCAATGTCGTCCCATTGGAGTGAAGTTGACTGACAACATAAGATATCTTTTGGCCTATCATAAAGACCCTCAGTTTATTGTACAACAATGTATGATCATGGCTAACGACACTGTGCCTGAACTAAAATTTTCCATTTTCATACTGTAAAGCTCATATTTCGCTTTCTTGACAACTTGGCTGATAAACCACTTCAGGTGGGCTGTTTCATGCATTCGAGGTATTTTTAGAAGATTGTCTAGGTAGTAGGTACACAGATGACAGGCAGAAAAATCCTTTCTGACGTTCTTTCTTTAGCTAACGATGGAATTACTCACGTGATGTTGTACCTTTCTGTAAACAATAAAGTTTGTAGGAAGTTACAGTTGGAAAAGGAAAATTTCTACACGCAACAGCGTCTACTCGAGATTATTAAGCTCAGAAAACACACAAAGAAAGATGTTTTTGGTTACAATGACTCTTGCTTCTCTATTCACGCAGCAGCGACTACGATAAAAATGCAGCAATAACCTCACGTTCAAAATATTACAACAGTTCTTTGGCAACTTCAAGTTAGCAGATTTTAGAAACAAAGTGGTGCTTTACGCAGTGTTTGCTACTGGGTTATTTTCAATTGGACCCGAAATCAAGTTATAAATAATTACTATGAAAACTGTTCATTGACATTAGCTAATCGTCGTCAACCAAAAGCCAGAAACCGGGTACCTTTTGAAAAAATGTCTTTCTTCGTAATCCGCAAAAGCAAGACAGCATACGGAAGTTACCTTCATCGAGGCACGGAGTCAAGTCATTTTTTCGAAATCCACATGGAGATATTCATTGATTTTCGCACCCGCTTTTCTTGTGTGGAAGGTCGCGGTAGCCGCGGAACTCGAAATATCTTACAGTCAGCAGCAATCGCAGACATTATTTGTTGGGGTCCACAACATGACGGAAACAAACAAGGTGGAAGATGTTATCACACCACCTGGTCATTGATCTACCACTGGGCCGCTTTCCCGTGGGTGCAGCCAACAGGACTTGCCGCGTTAATCTTTACTGCGACATTCTGGTCATGCGGTCGAATCATCGTAGCTAAGACCTCTATATTCGGAGGTGTGGCTCGACATCAGAACTTTACTAATTTGACAGCTGAGCACTTTTTCGCGAGGAGTCACACCGTGAACTCTTCACAAAAATCCTATTTTTGCCGATGATTCTTGAGATGGCACTCTTTCAGTCATGAGCCAAGTTTCATGACCATAGGTGAGGATCGGAACAAAGAAAAATTAAAAAACTGAGAGCTTTCGGTGTTTGAAAACTCGTGGTTTTACAACGCAGAGCGATAAAGGTCAACCAGAACTGCGTTTATTTACTTATCTGTCTATCAATCTCTATGCTGCATCTTCCACCAATCGTCAATAGTAATGCCACTCAATATACTTGGACTTCTCCACCTGCTGCAGTGTATTGCCGCTTACTTGCAGCGTACACATACTTGGGTTTCTGGAGAGACATAACAGTAGTTGGAGTAGTTTATTGGCGATAATGGGATAATAAAGTTACGTTTCCGAATAAAAAGTCTGCCGGAACACTGAAAGAACACAACGGTTATCGTGTCAGGTGCTCACTCAAACTGCTAACAATAAAATACAGCACAGTGAATGAAAGGGATAAGTGAAAACGGTTGGCAATTTATCTCCGCCGACACCGACACAAGCTTCTGAGTGGAAATACAATGACTTGACGGACAGTAACAGGCGGCCGTCAGTGCCGTATACCCTGTCGTACGCCTGCTGGAGAGGTCGACAAAAGCATTTGTAGACGTCTTTTGCATGTTCCCAAGCTTTCTTGAAAATTTGGTGGAGAGTACTTTGGTCTGTAGTACTTTGACCAGGACGAAAACCGCACTGGTTATCTTTCAGCTTTGGTTCCGATTATTTTGCGACATCCTCAATGGCGTCCTCTAGGTTTCGGGGATTTTCGGAAAAAAAACGCCAAAACGCACGTGGCTTTGCGCGGGAATTTCTCCGGTCCGGTGTGCTCTACAGACGCGGTAAAAGTCTCAAAAGACGTTGCAAGTCTTCTAGGCTGCACTCGAAAAAAAATTTTTTGCTTGGGGGGTGCGAGATTTTTGTGAGTGACGTCATAAGTGGAGGACTTTTTGGCCACCTTGGCCCACTTTGCCTGGCCCTGAGCGCCAACCGTTAGGTGGTAGTATTTCGCTGAAGTTTTTACTGGAAACTAGGCTACAATCCGAGTCTTTTGATGCTTTGAATGACCTGCTGGGGTTTCGGGTTCAAAAGTTGTGATGTAAGTTACTAAAAATATTTGACTAATTAGCTAATTAATTAATTTGTTTATTTTAGATCATAACTTTTGAACCATAAATGCTAGAAAGTCGATCAAAGGTTCAAAAGACTCGGACTCGAGCCTAGTTTCCAATGAAAACTTCAGCGAAACACTTTGGCCTAGCGGTTGGGCCCTAGGCCAGGCAACATGAGCCAAAATGACCCCACAACTACTTCACTTATGACGTCAGTCACAAAAAATCCGCACCCCTAAACACAAAATTTTTTTCGAGTGCAATCTAGCAGACTGGCCGATCCGTTTGAGCCCTTGAACAGCTCTCTAGCGCAATCGGCGGAGGAGCTAGTGCGTTGATATGACAACCGAAAACTGCTGTTTTTTAGGCCGAAATCGAAGTACGAATATATCGTAGACCGGTTCTCAAAGTTTAAAGGCACTTGGAATACATTCTTCCAGGCGTGCTAAAGAGGGTGCGATGCCACGATAGTTAATGCATTCTCTCCTGTTCTTGTGCATGGGGACGATTGCCACAATTTGCCGATCTGACGGTGTCCTTCCAGAAAGCAATACTACTGGCAGTGGCACACTCTAGTAAGCCAAAGAACGCCTCGAGTCAAGGCTTTGAGCATTTGATGTTTGATTTAATCGTAACCTGCAGCCTTCTCAGCATTCAGTGTTTTCAAATCCAGACGTTCGGCTGCAATGATGGTATTTTCCTCCCCCAAATATCCATCCCGTGTGTCCGATGGTATGAGAGTGTTTGGGTTCAAAAGATCTTTCAAATAATCTCTCCATCATTCAAGGTTGTCCCTTGCATTGTTTGGTAAGCCACCATCTTGTCCACGGTGGATCTAGCAATATTACTGTAGATTTCTGCCACGGATATAGTTTGACAGAACACTTTGTCGGATTGCCAGCAATGCAAATCCAGTTCCTGAGAGACATTAGCAAAAAGATTAAGAAATATCAACTTAACGAAAGATTGAAAAATAAAGAAAATATTGCAGTCATCCCGAAGATTGCAAGTTTAAACTGACATTCTGGTGCATGGTTGGACAGAAATTTCACCTTCGGGTGCGTTTCTGTTAATAACGGGAGTTTTTAGAGTTTTGTTCTAAGTGTATTTCACCTAATAATTGCAATATTTATTCACGGACTGTAGATATACTCATTAATGATAATATTATTTAACCAAAAGCAAAATGGTTGATTGTTCCTAGTCTTACTTCGTTGCAACTACATTCAACTCTCGCTCCTATCATGCAGTGACTTTCTTGTTTGATCTCTTCAGCAGTATTTACGAAACATCCTTACAATATGGGCATTGGGGTTTTTGCAGGACAATTTTTCTAGCTTCTGCTAATCTCAGACACTCTTAGAAATTTATATTTATGGGATACCGTATTTTGTTGGATTTGTTACTCAAAATTGCGTGCAAAAGAAACAGCTTTGCACTTAACCGGTCACTTGCAAAGACGGCGTTTGCTGCCAAGAAACGCAATTGACCGTGAAATCCCTGCCCAAAACTGAACTAAACCTTCGTCATAAGACTGTTATCCATTCGGTTAAATTATTGATAGCAACCAATTCGAAAAATCATTACATTGTCTCTAGTTTGCATCAAGATACGAAAACCATGTATCTTGCAGTAAAGGCGCATTAGTGAAGTCCAGCTAAAACACTTCCAACATTTCCATAAAAATAATTGCGCTTTTTGCTGGCAAGCTTAATTTCATATTTTTGGCGCGTTGTCTTTGATTAAAATCTATTTTACTTAGTCGTAAGATAGTGCCGTTTCTGCATCAGGATCCATTACTGGAGCAAACATAAGCCTGCGGTGTGAACACCACTGCAAATTTAAACATCTGACGTGGAACTCAGCTGCACTTTGCAAAATGCTCTACCAGCAAACGCAGCAAGCGCAACCGTGTGAACTGGCACTGTGGTTATGTCACCTGCATAGAAGCAAGTAATGCCATCAACTATACATGGTCGACAACAACATTTCTGAGACGGAATATCCCTGTGAGTCTGTCAGATTTTGGTTCCTTTTAAAAAAATACCCAAAAACTGCCTGTGGGTAGCTTCCCATGTTTTGGGTCGTTTTTCTCTTGTTCGTAATTGTACTTCCAATTCCTTTGACTTTTGTAGCAAGCTGGGTGAGTAGGTTTGAAAGCCATGTACTTTTCATGCATGACTGTGAAAACCAAGCAACGATTATTTCTTAAAAGAGTCACATAAACTGCGCAATAAAATCCTGAATACAATTTAGAAACGTCTTCTGCAAAAAATGTCTTTAGCTCTGAAATTATTACCTATTCTACTCACAAATTGCATCGTTGTACATTTTTTTGCAAGATGTACGCGGGTTCTTCATTTCATTCTTTCAAAATGCTGCAGCAATTTCCACGGTAGTCAAGCTGTCTGCCTGTTTGAATTTTGACAGTGTACGCTGTAGTTCAACTCATGTACGCCATGCACATTTCCCAAAATCAAAGTATTGACATCCGCAGTGAAGTTACAGAATTCGGCTCAACAGTGACTGCTGCGCAATCTATCAAGGAGGTAAAAATGTTTAAAGAGTGAAAGCGCCCGTTTAAATAGATTATTGCTTGAATTTCCCAATGTTGCGCAATAAACCATTTCTTAAATCTTCTACATTTGCTGAAACTTTTGTAATGTTTTGAATAAAAGAATGTTAAGTTTTGGGCTATTACTGAGTTTAGGCTATATCTGGTTTACCGCTGAACTGTGGTCATGTGTGTTCGAATAACAAGCAAGCGTACAGCAAATTCGAAGGAAGTGCAACACCTTACATTAAAAGGTTAGAATGTGTTACAAATAATATTATGCAGAAATCTGAAAAGCGACATGACATAATATAAAAAGTTGTTTCTCCAGATAACCTTCCTTACTCATTTAATTGACTGGGCGGAAGTGACTTACAACGGAACGCTTAACACTAAACCTCATTTTTCGTCACGTGAACCACAAACAGGGGTTAATGCAACCTGTTAATAGATAATAATAAAAAAACTTTCATTCAATAAGGTAATTACACGAAATACACTGGAAACGTAACTCTTATTCTGTGGTTTGTGCACTAAAAAAGTTCGTTTGTACTTTAACTTGATGCTGTTATTGATGAAAAGGAAAACCACACCTGAGCAGGTGGAACTCACACATGAGGGGGTGGACCTCACCACACTTTAGCGTCTAAAGAAAATTCAAAATCTAAGCTCATTAAAATTTATATTGCATTTGAAGAACCTCTCCTGCTCCATGCTGGTAAGTAAACACGCCCTGAGTGAATTACAGCCCTTTAATTGCCACAATTGAAGCGCTATATCACATGGAAGAAAAGCTCACAATAACCATAAAGCGGGTTGATTTTAACCCGAAACCGGGAACTTTTCTTCATAGTGGAAAAGTGCAGACAGCACGCACGAATTACGCCCCCCAGTCGAGATGTTAGACAAATATCGGCAGCTAATGAAGCGTGGAGGGCGCTGCTGCATTTGTTTAGATATGAATCAGGTGTCAGCACGCCTGAGGGGGTTGGCTAAACACCGATTTAACGTTGTAGGGCTGTTCTTGCTTTACTGGTAACTTAGAGAGAGTTTCCACTGGCCAGGTATCGAATCGGTAATTTTCTAAAAATGTTGCAATGCTTTTGTAATTGTTCTCAGGCCATAAGAACACCTATTTTTACGGCTTAACACCGTTTCTATGTAGGGCAGGGGTTCTCAACCAGCGGCCTTCGATAAAAATTTATGCGGCCGTGCACATGTAACTATGATGTATATATTATGGCGGTCGTGCATTAGAAAAGACTCTTTTGTTATTGCATGAGGATACTTTGTAGAAAGACGACCAAATACATGTGGAAGCAGGCTACCAGGCTGTGTGTGGAAGAAGACAAGAAGCAATTCGAAAAAATGAAAGTATTTTGAACTCACTGGCGGCAGTAATTCAGAAAATTAACGCAATGCAGCCGGCAATAGCGAAAAGGTTGTGCACCCCCGATATAGTTTTTTTTCTGCGCAGAGGTTTCGCCTTATTTATCAATTTTGCATTTTACCGCTATTCCAAGCCATCGGAATCATACTTTCTTATCCATCTTCCTACGTTTGCTTACGGAGTTTGGATCAATGCGTTGCTTCAGCCTTTATCAAAATTACTTGACGCATGCTTTGTTGGATGCCATGTTCACCCTAATGCATCTGCAAAAGATTTTCCCATTGGCATTTTGTTTGCCTCAAATTTACAAATAGCAACTGGTGTAGACTAGTAAGTGTACTTTCAGATTCTTGAGATGCAACTAATTGTTTATTATGCGTTCTCGTTACAAAATAATTTTCAGCATGGTTCACCGCAAAATGTAGTGTAAGTGATACTAGCAGGGATGGAGCGCTAACAAAAAAGGTGTGGGAACGCATCCAAAAAACAGCCATTTTAAAACAGCTTCAGAGTCATTACAAAGCAAAACGTAAAAAAGGTGCGGGAACGGCCTTCCAACACCAAATAAAAAGGACAGCAACACCAAACAGTTCGAATAAAGTGAGCATTTGCCTACAAAATTTTCATATTGGATCTTCCTGTTTCACTGTTGACTTTTGACTATCAGTGCGAATTTGCGTAATCGCTAGCACATCTGTGAGATCGCAGCCATGTTTCAATGTCATCTAGTGCAAAAAGGTGTGAGAACGCTTTCCCAGACCAAAAAAATCCCACCACACTAACACCCCTGGATACTAGTAAGCAGATTTTCAGATCTCACAAAATTGAAAAACATGATGATTGTAATACAAGAAAGCGCTCAGGTACTGCCGATATCATGAATATGATATGGCTTTCATATTCAAAGATAAAACTTGTACTTGAAAAAAGAAGCAATTCAAGAACATCACTTTTCTCTTAAAATAAGTAAAAAAGCGTAATGCATTTTGGGAAATACTGTTGACGACAATTCCGTAACTTCGCAAACTCCTAAAGGAATAAACTTTTAGCTATGCAATGCTTTAAATTCCTTGTCTTTCAGTTTGGTTAACATTCATCACTTTAAGTAATGCATCGTCCTTTACTTGCTTTTCAAAATACGTTACATCTTTGGAAGTAAAATGACCGTTATTCGTCCCATGTTAATTCTAAACCAGTAAGTTTGAAGCTTGAAATAAGCGACACAAATGTTTGTTATCGAGTAAGCTTTATGTTTGCAACGGTGGCAAGCTTTTGGTGAACTGTTGTCTTGCAAAAAAATTTTAAGTGAAAATCAAAGTAATATATTCTTGTAAAAAGTTGCTTTTCTGTGTTTGTACTTGTGACTCTGTTTATTATTTTGTTTTAAATGTTGAATTTTATTTTACAAGACGTGAAGCGCTATTGGTATGGAAGAATTACGCCTTTTACGGGCTTCTTTAAATCAATGTTGTGTTAATAATTTATTCACATTCACCTAAAGTTGTTAAAATAAATCATACTTTTCCTTTGCCTATATCAGAAAAATAAATCATACTTTTCCTTCGCCTATATCAGATTAATCGGATAAAAAAATTTAATTGCAGCAGAAGCGCAATAGACACTTCTGGTATACTGATATTTCGTGCTGTTAAATAACAAAATGCAAAAATCTGCACTGTCCGGACAGGTCCGTCGCCAGGTTTTGAAGTTTGGGAGGACAAAATACCTTTCTAGGGAGGATATATTTTTGTTTTCTTGTATGTTTGAAATCAAAATATTTTATTAAATTTCAGCGATTAACTGGGGAACATATTGCCAGTTGTCTGTTTTCAGTCTGATCACATAAGATTTTTAATTGTACGTTATGTGCCGTGGGTAGCCAAGCAGGGAAGGAAGACTCCGGGTCTTCCTCAAATGTTCAAAAATGGTGACTTTTTCCCGAAAAAAGTATCCACTCAAAAACTAAGGACATTTGTTTAGTTATGCGGTTTTCTCCGGGAACACCGAAGAAAACCAACATAAGCTCCAAGATATTTTTTGGAATGCGCGCCAATGCTTGATGCCCGATTGCTGAATTTGATTCAGTAAAAACTTGTTTGATATCTGCCTACTGCACTGTTAAATTTTTTGAAAAATGTAAAAATATTTTGGCATAAACAACAAAACTGAACCATTTTCATTCGTATCAGTATTTAAAGTGAGGACACTGGATACGAAAGAAACTCCGTCTAATTTCTCACAACAGTCACAACAATGCACGAGATTATATATAATAAATGCACACGTTCTATTGGTGACTGAAACAATCAATCAATCGTTCTCATTAATAGCTCGACGTCAAACTATGTACTCTAACGTGTAGACGTTCTATCTTTTATCAACACTCGAAGTTTTTAAAACGTCTTTTGCTACGACGGAAAACGAAAACATGAAAGAACCAAGAAAAAAATTTGAGCATAAACTGTCACAAAAGCTGCAGTTCTGACACCTGCTACATAACCTCCCTAATAGATGAATAATATGCATGGAGGCGTTGACTGTGTCGCTTTATGAGAATACTTTTAAACATACAGTCTTCGAGTTTTGGTCGAAAATTTAGAAATGGTATCTTCGTTTGCCACAGCAGGTGTTCCATATTTTTCAAAATCTAGCAAAACCAGCTGACATTTACGGTCGTGTGTCATGCACCTGCGAGGTGTGACGTATGAGTATCCTCACCACTCTGAAGAAGATTGCTTCGCATGTGGCTGTCGAAACTCCTGCATAGCCCGCGCTCAACAGCAAGTACAGTATATGGTGGGAAAAGCTGCTCTATACTTCCAAAACCATTTTAAAAACTGTTCCAAAATCATACGGGTGTATTTATTCAAAAACACAATAGGAAGCTTTGATGAGACAATGCTTTTCACAAGTAGTTTCAGCATCGAGAAGATCTTCACTGATACTTTTGGTAGTTGAATTGAATAAAGAACAAAGAGGTTGTAATTCTTTCCTTGCCGAGAAAGCAATTCCATGCTGGTGAAAGAGCACGCAAAGATTTGATGAGAGACAAACTGAACTCCGAAAACCGGTGGTTGAATTCGCTTGAGTAGTATCAATGGTTTCCAAGTAAGCTGGTTTCAAATTCAAACTGTCACTTTCATTGTAAATTCCGATATGGTGATATGACGTCCTCTCCGCATCGAGATGAAAGTGACTTTTTACGCTTGTTTGGAGGGTGGGATAACTGCAGTGGAAGCTTTTGCAACATTTTTTCAAACTCTGCGTCGTTTCTTAATTTTCCAATCGCTGCGATAATAGAGTTAATTACACCGTAACCTGCAACCAAATTGCTAGATCGCTGTTGCAAGATTTTGTCTGCTTCAACCTGCCTCTGCAGGCAAAGGAGCGGACATGAGCGAACTGCAATCTCATCATTGCATGACACCAGGACAGTGAACCTAGCTCTTGAGCAGTGTCATACCGGCAAATAAAGTGTCATTGAAACAATTAAATGAATTAATAGGAATTTAGCTGCTGACTTCATGTTTTATAGAAAAATATTTTGGCATGGTTTTTAGACCAAATTTCAGGGGGACAAATGCCCGTTTTGACCCCTGCGGACGCCCTTGTTTGGCTATTACAAGAGGTTATGTTTGCCTACAAGCAAGGCTAAGACAAATGTTCCCTCTGAGGTGTGCAACTGCTCAGTACCACCAAACCATTTGGGCAGGGAAAGCTGATTCTGGTGCACTTGCAACATTCCAAAAAGTTGGAAAAGTAGGGAAACAAGGAGAAGCTGTTTGAAATAAATGTGTAGGCCCTACTTTGTTCGTATTTTCATGAGACTTTACACTTATTCTAATTTCTAATAATTCACCAAATTTGTAATTCATTTATACTTTTGGTAACTCAGCTGTAAAATATTCATGCTAATTAAAACCAACATTTGCTAAAATTTTCTTAGAGAGAACACCGGTTAAGACTTTATATTATGACATTACCATAGCAAGCCAGGGCCCCGACATGGGGAAGTGCCGCCCCGGGGCGAGTTGAAAAGTGCCGCCCCCCACAGTCAGTGACGTAACCAGAGGTTTGAGCCAGGGGGGGGGGAATTTCTGAAGGCGGCCGGTTAGCCATAGTGTGGGCATGCAGTAATCAGTTCCTAAAAACTCACAAACGTTACATATATATGGGCTTAAATCTTCGTTTGTTTGTGCCACATATATATGGTTATAAGTCTTCGAGCATACATCATTCGTGGTTAATCGCACATTCAATGACACGCTGACCGAGAGGCTGGAACAAAAGGTACTCGAATGACACAAAAAAGGTTATAGAGCGAAGTGCAAAGCAGATGCTAGATTGTAAACACATACAACACAGGCATGGGCGTCCGCAAAAATTTTTACAGGGTAGGCAAAGTCGACACTCGGTTGTCCAATTCAGGCTGCTGACGATACAAATGCAAATAGACGTTCACATAACGCTTTACCCTTGCTACACCACAAAGAAAATGACCCACGTTACTGCAACAGTCCCAAAAATGCGCTTCGTTGGCAGCAATGTTTCTTTTCACACCGTATAAAACTCGTTGGCAGCAATATTTCTTTTCAGTTTTCACATCGTATGTTTCTTTTCACACCG
>Ga0210059_1014957_pt1 | contig 11394 bp, 8 predicted proteins | sample Ectturendosymbi2_FD_188042 | JGI IMG/M metagenome (GOLD analysis project Ga0210059, IMG submission 188042) | Ecteinascidia turbinata endosymbiont from Florida, USA - Sample 2 (SPAdes) (version 2) | ecosystem: Host-associated > Tunicates > Ascidians > Unclassified | place: Key West, Florida... | reverse complement strand
CATTTGCATCGATCGACATTTCAGGATCAACAGATACCTGCTGCCTATGGTTTGCGCAGGGAAAATATTCAAAACAAATCAAACCAAAATTATACCATTTTAATTGTAAACAAACAAATCGAAGCCCTGGGGCGAATAAATCTTCGCCTGTTGCCGAAATGAAAATGGAGTGAAAAACACAATGGCGCGCATCACCCTCTATACGACTATTTTTTTTTTTTTTTTTTTTTAATCAAAATTATTTGACGACGAGCGGCAGGCCGGATCCTGAATATACTCTTCGTCGCGTCATGTCGAGCGAACCAATTCAAGACGAACAGTTAACGAAAGATTGCAAACAAATGACACACAATTGACAAAAGATTGCAGGCACGGATTGGTAAACTGCAAGCATACAACAAATTATACAAAGAGGAAAAAAATGTTAAATGGAGAATTAATTACAGAATAATAATAAAGGATTTACTATAATAGAGAAATCCAAGGTGTTATGGCGAGGTAAAGCGGTTAGTTAATTCAAGATATTTAAGGACAGCGTTATACATATTAGTTGTGGGTTTAAGTTTAAGCGAAGGATGTCCAAATAGTAGAAGTTGCAACAGTCTTGAATGATCGTGTAACACGCTTGACAATAAATCTTGCAGACCTTCTTTCAGTAAAATTGATTTCACAGATTGCATCAGGTCAACTCGAAGCACAGAGTGAAGAGAAAAGTTAAGGAGTAGATGTTCTTCTGTTTATTACCACATAAACACATGCGACTATTGCAATCGAGACCCTAAAAGCTTGAAATACTGTATATAGAATAGCGCGGAAAATGCGTTATCATCCTCGACACAGCTGTGTTGTCTGCTACAGACCCGAAAGTACAACTTCCGCCTTCGCTATCGTACGCAGTTAAGGACACGACAGTGATCCACTCACCCGTTTCACCGATCGTCACGCCTCGCTTCGAATCTTCAGCTTCGCTCTTGGCAGCAGCAGACTTGTTCGCGATCTCGCACACCTCCTTCGCCTCCTTCTGCGAGAGCTGACGCAAGCACGAAACTGCAGCTCTGCGCAGGATCAGGTGCCAGCTGGACAAGCAGCTCTGGAAAGCAAAGGCTGATTGCTGGTTCTGAGCATCGGCTTCGGCCGCGCGCACTTTCACTCCATTAAATTTACTGTGCAATGAATTTCCCACAGAGAACGTCGCACTGCACAAAAGGTAAGCAGTGCCACCGGAGAGTCGGATACGCTCCAAGTGATTAAACTCAGAAGCATAGTTTATTGATTTGAACACGAACAACCTTCCACCGGAAAAAAACACCAAATAACCCACGTCAACTTAAACAATCAAACAATAGTGGATGAGTGGTGCACCAGTAACGATCATTTATACTCTGCAGTGGACGTGAAAGGAAAACCAGGCATGGAAACCACGAGAGAAGAAACGAGGCGCTTACACAGAGCCTGGGAACCAGGCTACTCAGTTCCACATGTTTCGGTGCGAAGAGATGTAGTTGCTGGAGACAGGATATGGACTCGGCCCGAACCTGCGTTAAAAGCGTGGTGGTTGGCGAGGTGCGAGAGAATAGTCACAAGGCTTAGTTTTTCATATTAAGCTGTCCGCAAAGAAAAGGTGCGCAGACATTTTCGCCAAGTCCCCCAAAAGAGGAGCGTCCACTGTTGAAACCGACACAAATGAACTACGATTTGCAGCATAAAACGTAGAAATGTCAAACAGCCACTGTTACAGTGCGACTGAAAACAGTATGTGAAGGATTTCGAAATGCCAAATGAGAAAGTTTTTCAGAAGCATTCCAGTTTGCCGCTTGTTGGTACAAAGCACGTGATTACGCGTCCGGCCCGTAACGCATAAAATACCTGAGCATCAACGTGATGGGACATGATGGCGCAGCAAGTCAAGCAGGATGAGCGAACGGAAGATATAGAGGACGTGGTCACTGCAAAGCAGGATCGTGTTACAAAAAAACATAGCGAAAAAATTTTTAGAAAAATGCATTACACTGATTCAAAATATGGTCTTTGTGTCACGTGTCACGTTGTTTCATGAGCGCAAAATCGAAATTTGAGGCAACTCGCAAAAAGGAACTTCCTCTTGCTTCATCCGATTGGAAAACTGCATCACCGGCAACGGAAAAATCGAAACTGGAAATACCTTGCAATTCAGGCCCCATTGTGGTGATCAGTGCGCCGAGACACTTGCCCAAGCACCTGTGGACTTGACAGTGATGAGGAGCGACTTGAAGGTAAAGCGCCAGAACGACTTGCAGAGTGTTTTCGACGTACGTGCGAAACATGGGACCAAAGGCGTCGATGATGAGCGAGAGGGCGTGCAGCGACCAGACCTGAAAAGCCAATAAAACCGTCAATAACGACCTGCTATTCAGTTATTTTAGTTTGGCCGAGCACAGTTGACAGTAACTTTCGCAACATGCAAAACACTATTAAAACTCTCAAACCGTAATTACGCCAAACATAATTAATAGCACCAATGCAATATTCAAGACATTCGCACGAGGTTACAGAATGCAGGGAGGTGGGCAATTACACGTAAGGGTATACGATGCAGTACAGCGGTCACCATGACCACTGTCATCTTGTTCTTAAATCATATTTTATAATTGGCCAGAGGCACGTTTATAAAGGAACTGTCACGCAAAAAAATTCAGCAAAGTCAGGAAGTTGAATTCAATTAACTTCAGATACGCAACACACAGCAAGTGGCTTGATCAGCAAAAACACGTAGGCAGTACTTGGTAGTTGATGAGGCAGGCACACACACGATGTAGAGCGATTGAAAGTCTTGTAAAATGAGACGGTAAGGCAAAACGAAAACATAATTATTTTCTCGACGCACTTGGACTTCGGGCGAATTGTGATCTCGTGCGAGCGCAAGCAGAATGGCGACGCTTGTTCGCAGATGCTGTCCAGAGCCCATCCCGCCCACGTAGCGATGAAGACAGCCCAGTGCAAGGGAATGGCTGGTTCTCGACACGACGTCGCGCGCTGTCTTTAACCTGTGAGAAACCATCAAAGAACCTTACCGTGTGCGTCAGTTGGCTCATCTTTTACACGAAACTGCGTTGTGTTTAGCCAATTTTCTACCCGTGTTTTCATTTTGCAGATCAATGAAAAGTGCACGACGTATTTACTCGACGAGTAATGTTGCTCGATCTTTCGTTATGAGTGCAAGTCATCTAATAAGCATCGGCTGCATAATTGTTTTAAATATCGTAGGGCTTCAGTTAGTGCAGAGTTGGAGAAGGCTTTGCATAGTTGCTAATGAACACTGTGATGCAGTCTACAAAACATAACGCTGCCACTAACCTTATGTTTAGACAACGTTTACCTTCAATATTGGCTTTGCTTTGACACCTTAATTAATGTTGAATACGCGTAAAAGAGAATACTCAAAATGTTGCTTTGAACTTGTCTGAAAAAATACCTCCCGTTTCCGGATCAAACACGGTTGGCAGATGAACTGAGACAGGAATTTTGAATAAAGCATCTTTCTAAAAACGTTCCAGAAACAGCAACGAACTTAGAAGTAGGACATCCCGATGAACTGCTTACTTGTCAAAACACAGCTGGGCAGTCTTGGCAACGAATCCGGGGTCATTAGTGACTTGAGCCATCCGACCCACCGCTTCACCGGCAGCGCAACGCAGAGGGACATCGCTTGACGCCAGAGCAGATATGATCAATTCAGTGGCAGCGTTGCGCACGTCTTCACCTCCCAGGCGACACTTACTTTCTGCGAGACCTGGGAAGGATAAAAACAACTGAAATGTTTTTTTGTTTCAGAAAAGACAGTTCATTCATTCGTCAACAAGATGAGACGCTTTACGCAGGCGCGAAAAACTACCATATTGATTTGACAGCAAAAGCAAAGTGTCAATATTTTAAGTGGCGAACGGGATAAAATGTTCATTTGGCATGCGTCATGAAACGAATATTGCGAACTGACTGCCTGACCGCAAGGCCAGCTCCGCACTCAATCCAATCGTAACATACTTAAAAATATATCTAGAAAAAGCACGCAAGAAAATTGATGCTTGGCGATTAACAATGCTAAAGTTCAAATAAAAAAAAACTTCTCAGTCACAATAGCCATATAAAAAAAACAAGCAGTGAAAGGATTCTCAGGGTAAGGTCTTAATGCAGTGATAGGCTTGGCATTAAAGCGCGTTATACAACACGTACTTGAATGGAGGACAAAATCGACGGAAGAGCAAGCAGAATTGCAAACATGTAAAGAACTGTGCAGAGCAGCACAGGTACTTTTACAGAACTCCATGAAAATGTCTACGTGACCATTTTTCACATAAGATTGGGCGATTGCCTATGAATTGAAAATTTCTTAAAAGCATTAATGGCCTGCATTTCCGAAACTAGCTATTTCATGGGACATTTCGTCCTGACCTCTGTGTAACCTCAAACGTCTTGTGGTTTCAGATTAACATATTACTCACCCCCCAACTATCACAAATCAGTCAAGATCAGATGCAGACCATAAAAGAACAAAACTCCAGGAATCATTTCTTGAAACTCCCGAAGAAACAAATTCGCAAAAGACTACCAGTCAAATGCCTCCATGGTTCAACGAGGTCATGAAGTAACACTATTAGGACCATTTAAAGTCATATTTTTTCTGTGCTTGAAGAAGCCATGAAACGAGTTTTAAAACAAAAATCGCACCCCTACGAAGTCTACAACAAAATTTATCAAGTCATATTTTGCATGTTAGGTCATAAAGTCATATTTTGAACATTCTCTCAAAATATCAGGAGGAACTACTATATCGCAAGGTCTAAGCTGCATCCTGCAAATTGAACCCATTTGGGCACATTGCCAATGTTAGCAAAGACGTAGGTGAACCAAGTTATTTGGATGAAATGTAACGCACTGTCTATAAGTGCATGTTCTTGCTGCCCCAAAGAAACAAACCAATGTCCATGCATGTTTTCAATTTGCTTCAAACCAAACTATATGTTTTGCTCATGTTTTGAGCTGTTTGTTTTAGTGGGGCTTCAACAAACCATGGGACTACCATCTCTTCTGCCTATTTTTGCTGGTAATGCTTCTTTGTACAGTAGCTGTATGTTTATATACATTTCATATTTTCTGAAAAATAAAGTCATATTATCAAGTTTTTCCGGTCATAAAAATGGCCCTAAACATTATCGATGAACTGACATCGCTCAAGATCGAACGCCGGCCCCACCTTTCAAGGCGCAAATCAACGCGGTGAAAACGTTGATCTGTATGGCCCTGTGCCGCTGCTGGTTCTTCTCGGCCTGCTTGGAGCAGTCGTCGAAGTGCTTGAGCATCTGGAGCCTGTGCTTCATCGCGACGTGGGGAAAGGCGATGCCGAACAAGGCGATGGCCGCGTCGATCACGCTCACGCCGAGTGGCAGTGAACCTGGAGCGGTGTTGTCCTGGAAACATGTTTTTATTCAAAACGCGAGCGTCGACTGACACGCGCTATGACTCATCGCCGAATGGCTTTTTGCATTACAGTATATAGACACCAAGCGGACAGGACTAACACAAAAAAATGGGACCGGTCAGCATTTGATGACTCGCACCAACCGATTGAATCAAAAACTTCAAAAAAGTTATAATAATCGTGTTGATCCGCTCGTTCCTCTCAACCTCCGATCAGCGGACGATTCTCATCAGTCCTGTCCGACCGGATACGGAAATGACAATCGCGTCACAAAGGAAATAGAAAACTGTCGATGACTGAACACCGGCGCCTATTCCAAAGCAAACGAGCCCTAGGTCGCTTTCCATGTATCTCAACCAAACACGAGCAGAGCAAACTTAAAGGGCTTTACGCCACAAAAATGAAGATTTCCAAGCGCGTGAAGCACCAGCAGCATCGTCTCCGAGCGCACTTGCTGTTATAGCGCCGATAAACTTTTTATATCACACCCGAATATACCTGCGGCGATTGTAGGTAAATGCATGTTGGGTCGTGTTCGAGAGAACCTGAGCCTGATGCGCTGTTGCCCTGGAGTTGGTCCTCGACTAAGCTCTGGTCAGTTTCCTGAGCAAAAAAATGACAAGGCATTCGCTAAATCCTTATCACAGCATCTGGGCGTCGTCCGTTCCCGATGTTTACATTCAATGTGACCCTTATTACGTCACGAAACAGCGACCTTGCGTCACGAATCAATTAGCAAATCCATAACTGGATGCGACGACACGACGCGAGGCCGAAAGGAAACGATCGCTGCAAAATGAAATCTAGATAAAATGCCAACATCTCACCCTGAGCCACGAGCCAAGCAGCGCACTGTCGTCATGGTGACACAAGGAGCGGAGTAGAGAAGTGGTGGTGTTCGCAGGGTTGTCGGTGAGCGTGAACTCCGCGACCAGTTCTCGAAGAAGGGCGTTAAAACTACCTGCGATCATCGCGCATCAAGCGAGGTTTTAATTTATGGCGATCACATCGGGCACTACAATCACAAAATGCTGCTTTTGCAGTGAACTAGCATCAACAGTATCCTTTACTCAGTTTTTGTTCATCGACAACAAGCGAAGAAATTTCGTTTCCTGAAGCGCATGCAATACACGCAACATCATCCTGCTGCTCGACTTCCGCCGTACAATTCCTTCGCAACACCGGTTGCACTCACCTTCATACGAGCTGGGTGGCAGCAAGGCCAGAGTGTCGTAAAGCCGCAACCTGACCATGGCTGAGCTCGCCTTGAGATGTGGACCGTGCATTGCAATCACGTGAGGAAGTCTGAGCAAAAACAAGAATCCCTTTCAACCATTTTGTTGAAAAAATCCTCGAGGTGTACGAAGGGACGAAGAGAGGTATTAGGAGGATGACGATGAAGAAGTGTGGAAAAGTTTGAGTAACTTTGCGCAACACTTAAAATCTCCGAACGGCATCGGACTGAAAGAAAGAATTAATCAAACGAAATGTGCAAAGCACTTACATCCCCGTCATGGCCATGGCGCTTTCAAGCGGAACCATCAGCTTTCTCGTGATTTCATCATTCAGTAAAGTACTGCAGTGGGCAACGAAACTCCGCATGGCTGGAAAAGAAACGAACCAATGCGGCAAATTGTTTGGATAAAGGTACATGGACTAATCTCCACGCTTTGAACGCAAAAAGACATCGAACCTGATTATTATGCATGGTTTAACATCAAGTCAAAAACAGAAGAATGCCAGTCTTCTGTAGCAGTATTTTGAAAAATAAAATTTGCATCAAAACGGATTTTCAAAGCTCTTCACAAAGTACATGCACAAAATACTAATTTTGCCGCATCCAATGACCTGTTGTTTTTCAGAAAAATAGGCTTTAAAAACTGATTTCTAATTAAAATTGGTAAAAAAATAGATCTTCATATTCCAATTATATCTTTATTTCCAAGCAACCTTGTTTGCTCGAAAAAAAAAGCAATTGTTTTGATCGCACTTGCATCCAACAAAGCTATTTCAACGAAATGCAACTGCAGGTTAAGTTGCACCGTTACCGCAGCACGTACCACAGAGCGCGCCCGATCGCGACTCGAGCGTCAGTTGCCATGTGAACGAGTCACCTCGCTGTTTTTCCTGTTCCAGTTCGCGCATAGATCTCGGAAATGACGTTTTCCACAGCAGGAAAAGCTTGGGGAGGAGGTGCTTCACCGTGGACGGACCTTGGCAAGCAGAAAATGATGAATTGCACACATAGACTAAACATGATGATGCTCACAAATGTGCAAAACAAACCAGATGGAAGTTCGATTGCACTGTTATCGACTAGATTTTTTTAGGTCATAGACAATGTTCCCTCCACGGTGCGCAACTGCGCAGTACCACCAGACAAATTGCGCAGTGCTATCTCATTCTCGCGCACTTCCAACATTCTGAATTTAATACTATGTACTGTATATACATATATCACATAGCCCTTTCAACGTTGGGAACAGTTCACTGTTTGCGTGTCTGCATGGTTGCGCAGTTGCACGCGCTTCGTGCGAAACAAAACAAACATTTGCTCAGTGTAGAATTTTCTTAGAGGGAACATTGGTCATAGACAGAGTTTTTCTGAAGTGACCGAAAAAATTATGTTAATTCGGTCATAATGTCCGAAAATATAGGCTATAGTGAACGTTGTTACGGCAAGTTTTAATACTATTATGGGACAAATGACCGAAATATCTCAGCGAAGAAAAAAAACAGGTTATCGATGACATGTCACGGGTAATTACGGTTTTAAAAATTTAGTACACAAACGAAATTCCTGCAAAAGACGGGCAAGTCAACAAATCCAGAGGCTTACCCAACGTCATCAGCGCGCCGACGAGCAGCCAGCCTGCCTGGGTTCGTTGTATTGACAATCGACTGTTCTGCCCAACTGACCGGAGTATTTCTTCCGCTATAGTGAATGCAACCTGACGAAATAGTGTTTTTGAAACCCAGAGACAATAGCCTAAGCACACCTCCAAAATTTAGATGAGTGCGAGATCGACAGAGTAGACGTTGTTTCGTACTCACGAACGTCCAGGTTTATCACTCAGTTTAGACAACAACACCAAGAGTTTCACCGAAAAGATCCAACTGTTCATTCATACATTCCAACTATTCTTATCTTTTCGGCGTTCGACAAAGCTATACAAAAGTAGCTAAAAGCTTCCAAGATGCTTGCAAGATGCTTCAAAATTCCAAACGCGGCACACTAATCTTCAAGTCGTCACCTTTCCTTTCGAATGGGGAATCCCCATCGGACACTCCTGCACAGCCCCGAACAGTGCGGCCAGCGCTGCGCTGTAACCGGCGATTGCGTCACCTGACGACCGAAGTCGCTGCAGCCTGTGACAAAAGCATGTGAACCTGCGTCAAACTTACAACGAAACCGCCAAAGGCGTTTTGTTACTGTCTTCAATAAGCTTTAACCTTGAAGGACTGCAGGAATGGCATTGCGCTGTGACATTTGCCAAACCGCCAGCTTTGCTGAACGAAGACTGGAATCAGACCCGCTTGAATTAAACACGGCGGTCCAAGCTAGAACAGCGTTGTGCAAGTTCAGCGGTAAAAAAGAGAGATTAACTTACTTTTCCATGCACTTGTCAATCAACAATGCCAGTTGCGAAGGAATGGCGACTGCTATGCAGCGGAGACACCATGCGGCTGACAACCTGGCCGAGTGACATGGAAACAAGAAGACACTCATCACAGAACCGATTACATCTGAAAGATTAAAAGGTCATGTGTCAAACTCATGCAAACGATACACTGTAGCAAGGACCAGTACAACGAAACATTTTCGAAACCGAGGGTATACATCTATGCCATAGACTGAACAGCAAGATACGATGCTCGAGTTTTTTTCCGCCATTTATCGGTCACAGACGAGTTTTTTTTTAATGACCCAAAAAATTAAGTCAATTCGGTCATAAATAATGTCCGAAAAAATAGACTACTCAGCACTATTATGGCGAGCTCTAGTACTATTATGGGCCAAACGACCGAAATGTCTTGGCGAAAAAAAGCAGATGCGCAAAGGCGCCTGTTCACCGCACATGTCGCACGAGGCCAACAAGCAGACAGTTTGTTCTGACTATCGTTTGGCCACAGGTTAGTCTCTGCCACGGTCTCACTCACTGCTCTGCGCATCGTTGATTAGGGGGAGTGCCGCCGTTCCTAGCGCCTTCATCAAACTCCCAATCTCCTGTGTGGCGCACACGAGCACGTGCTGAGAGGACATGACGTCGATTGATGACGTGCCGTTCGGGTTGTTGCCCTCGTTGGACAACGTGTCTACATTTGCATGTGAAAGGAACGATCGATATAGCAAAATAAATTATTAGTAGTTTCAAAAAAGTTGGTTTGATTCAGAAACCGTAGACAAACATGTGCTGCTAATAAACACAAGTGAGAGACAACAACTACGAAACATGATACATATAAATAAAGCCAAAAAATCGCTCGTGGCAACCCTTGCACCACAAAAAGAAGCATGACATCACTCTTAGACATAGTCCGAAGCAGCACATCGAAACCAAAAACATTTCTGCAGAACGCTTGCAGCGACAGTGCACCACCCCAGTAATGATTTATGCAAAACAAAGGTTTCATGTTAACGCAAAAAAAGGACTAATGCGGCGGTGAACGCAGCTCAACTCACCAACCGAGGCCATGTGCTTCATTATGATTTGGCAAAGCTCTCGTATTGCAGTTTGCTGCTGGGATTCCCCTAGCATGAGACCGAGAGTTGAGCGTAGGATGAACGATGTGCAGCGACGCGAGTAAACTGCCTCGACGTGACTGGACGTTGCCTGGAAAAGGTGATTGCACCTTCTGATTAATTACCCGCATACACGCACAGTCGAGTGAACACCACAATCGCACTGACATGAACGCTGTAGCTACGTCGAGTTAGATTACGCCAAGGGGTTAAGGAACAGTATACGAATGGCATACATTGTTCATACCCGAATGGGATGCAGAGATCAGTAAAAACATTTTCTTTCGCGAAGCGGTGAGGTCAGTACGACTACAGGCAGCGCAAGTGCTTGCCAGGCACGAGCTAACTTGGTCATGATAGCAGAGCGATAACAGAATTAAAACATCTTGGACTGACAAGATTATGGATCCGTTACTGCAACAATCAGGGTCTCATTTTCAAGCCAGTGAACATTTGCTTTTGAAAAAAACGTTTCAAACAATACATTTGCTCTGATGACTGTCGCCACTTCGAGAAGACGGTGCGAAAGAAGTCTTACCTTGGGATGCGCGACCACTTCCAAAACTTTATTAAGAAAAACGGGCAAGTGAACTGCCAGCCAGTCCGTGCCAAGATTTCGGATGCATTCGACATAAGCTTCCGTGACACCAATGCGAATGCTACGAACCGAGGTGGCTGGAAGCATAAAATATTTTCATGTTTTTCAAGACGTGACAACCTCAATCACCACTTCAAAACACAGGTCTTCCCTGAAGTCATCAGCATCCGCGAGAAGCAGCGTTTCTCCGTAAAGCAAAGTAGTCAACAAGTTTCAGCACTGGTATCCACACCTTAAGGTTTTTCTAAACCGAAAGATGTCGTCGCCAAGTCTGAGACCAGAGCTGATGTCTTGCGATGCACAAGTTTCAACTTAAGTTTCATAACTTGATCAGGATTTGACTTGGTCATTCTCGATATACGAAAGTTACAAAAACTCGTTTTCAATGAAAAGAAAACAATCATAAAAAGAAACGCTCGCTTTCATAGTTGATTTTGTTTCCATAAAGAACTTAATTTTCAGCGGAAGACAAAGTAGTGAATCTCTGCACTGTTTATGTTCTAGTCCTACGATTAGAGATCTGCGACACTAAGCCAGATGTACGACGTACACAATAGGGTTTCTGACGAGAGCAAGCAGTTTGCGAGAGCTTCAGTG
>Ga0210059_1014956_pt1 | contig 11394 bp, 8 predicted proteins | sample Ectturendosymbi2_FD_188042 | JGI IMG/M metagenome (GOLD analysis project Ga0210059, IMG submission 188042) | Ecteinascidia turbinata endosymbiont from Florida, USA - Sample 2 (SPAdes) (version 2) | ecosystem: Host-associated > Tunicates > Ascidians > Unclassified | place: Key West, Florida... | reverse complement strand
TTAAAGGGATTTAGGGAAGTTCCACTTTCCTGAAAACTCCTGATCTCCCGAGCTGGAACCTTTCCCACCGGATGCAGTTTAACGTCATACCCAGGACCGATGGCAGAACTGATTACGTGAGGTAAAATGAATTGTGTTGAACCCTTATCAATGACAGGTTCGAGTGTTTGAAGCGCTTCCATCAACACAAAAATTTGAGTACCATTAATTTCTTCGCTACAGAGTCAAGAACTTGAGTAATTTATACTTCGCTTATAAAGATTTCAACAAATTGCAGTTATTTACTGCAAAGTTAAAAAGATTGTTCTAATAGTTCTTTATCATCAAACATCTCGGTTATTTTTAATTTTTGGTAAGAGTGACACCATCAGCTTGGGACCATTTAACACCGTCATATTATGTCTTTAGCTTTTCAAGGCGCTTTGAAAGGGCTACTGGAGGAATTTCTGCATTTTACCTACCTTTTTGAGGGAAGATATGTTTACTTTTGAAAAAATATGTTTCTAAATACAACAACTATGTTTTTTCGGGTCAGATTGCTTTGAGCATAACTGCTTAGTTGTTGGAAAATGCGCCTGTGCTCATAAAACATTTGGAATAATTTTTTATCCTTTTGGCATATGAAACCAAAGTTTTTAGTTTTTTTCGGTTCATGAGGATTTTAAAGGAGAGGGTCGTAGTAGTAAATCGTCAATAAATGCTTATAAATGTCACACACACAACTCACCAAAAATAATTTTATTTGGCTTTACATAATATGAGAGTGTGAAGCACGGTGTTAAATTACAGTTATAAATATCGGCCGCAGGTAGTTAAGAACTTGGTTACCTTATCTAATTTACAAAAATTATTCTGTCACATATTACAACTCGTTTCATTATAGCATAAAAGTGTGAGTAATTTAATCGGTCTTACAAATGTGCATAAAAAAACTGTCTTTTCCTTTAGCAATATTGCTTTTGCTGAATTGGCAAAGATATTAGAGACCACTTGATTAACGTTTGAATTACACCACTAGGTTTATCATGTCGCCTCTTTTGCGCTTAATAAATCCGATATCTTCGTTGATGTGGCAATATATTAAAATATATCTTGGCAAAATAGATTATATCCCATACTTGCACTCAGCATATGGTTTCGTTTCCCAGCAGATCCTTGACGCTATGCATAGCAGAACATGTACAACTTTATGATTATGAAGTTTTCTCAATTTGTATATCTAACTTTATCTATCATTTACCAGTATACAACACAGCACCACCAAATAACAAAAAGGATAACCTGAAGCATTTTCCTTCATTCTTTACGGTGTTCTTCTGTGCACAGGCAATCAACCCAACATTTGAGGAAAATCTGAGCAGGAGAAACGCGAAGGCAAACAGCAACGTCAATGCTGCCACCATGAAGTATACGATGCTGACATACGGTATATGAGTTCCTTCTATAAGAAGTAATCGTTTATCCAACGACGTACCTACATATCAAAAGTTAAGAGGTCAGGAAACATTGTAATATTTGTTTCGTCAGTGTCATGTGCTAAGAGCCTCATACGACCCGAGTGGTAGGTGAGATACACGTTAAATTCATCAATAATGAAATATATTTGCATCAACAATGAAATATAGTTGCAAACCAGGATGGTAAAAATACAACGTCGAAAGATCAATGCCACTGTTACGATCACCTCGAGAGTTTTAGGATTGCTCTAGCCCAGGGGTCTCAAACACGCGGCCCGCAGGCTACATGTGGCTCTCGAGGGCATTTTGTGTGGCCCGCGATGCTTTTTGGGAATTTTAAATATGTAATATTAAAGTTATTTAGTTTATTCACTGGTGTTTAAAAGTGTTCGGCCAACGAGAGAACAAGTTCCTTTCAAACGAAGGTAGAGACGGCTAGAAATGATTTCCTTAACTGATGATACCTTTCGCAAGAAATAAAACGTAAAAGCTGTTTCTAGTAAGGTTCAGGTACCGCCAATGTTGCGTCAGCGTCATAGTGCGGCCCTCGGGTTGCTTTATAAGTCGTTTGGCCCTCGGAGCAATTTGAGTTTGAGACCCCTAATCTAGGCTTCGTCGTCGATTGGTGAAATCAAGTGTACTTCGCGACTCAGTGATTAAAAAGTAGTTCAGTCACTTTGGTAAACAGGTACAAGGCTGATTTACTGTGTAAAGGCTCAAGGCCTGCTCGAAAAAAACAGTATTTTAGAAAACTCACAACAGCTTCGCCGAAATCGATAATTTGGGTCTCTGTTGGTTTTTGATCAATTAAACAAGTAATAGAAAGCGAATGGTTAAATGCATTTGTCATTATGACTAAGGAGGTTAGGTAACAGAAGGTTACAACCACTTGTAAAGCGTTTTATAGTTTACCATTTGAATTTGTTTCATTAAAACTCTGACCGGGTGCCTCATTAAGAAACGGTTGGGCCATAAATGGAAGGACAGCACATCCAATGCACGAACAAAATTGAATGAACTGCAGATAGGGCTCCACTTTCTTACCCCAAAGCTGGATGCAAAAAACGTTTCCAACTGAAAAAATATTTACAAGGTTATTGTGGCTCAATTATACAATACCAGCAACTTAATAAGCAAATGCACATGAAACCTGGGAAGCTAAAATGTTTCAAAGTAAAGCGTATCTGGCAACCTGCATATCAGACTGATGTATCTCCTCCCTTGTGAGTACACTCAAAGCATCAATTATGTTTATGAGGATTAAAACTAAGCAAACTTGTTCGAACTGAGTCTGAATCCTGAAACAGCCCGAGTACTCTTGATGAGCAGATGTTATGTTCCATTGCGACTTCACTGAAAGTAGTTTTCATGTTGAAAAAAAAGCTTATATAGCAACGAAAATATATATTTCCACGTTTTACAATGAACGTCGAAGGCAATCCTTAACTAATTCAAATTATTCGCAAAAGGTTGCTACTTTTCTTAGTTTGACGCTAAAACAACGTTAATAATTAGAATACATAATATGCAGAAAAAGAAGCTGTACTGTTTATTTAAAATTTTTACCTAGCATTTTTACGGCTAAAACCGGATCTTGCAAACCTTTTCAAATCTGGAGAAAAGCGAGGGCGTCGGGAAAAAGAAATCGAGTCGGACCAAGGTAAAAGTAAACCGCCTACAAGGTGTCAACGTTTCGTGAGAAAATTTGTTGCGCTGTTGCTATGGAGATCTTCTTTAAAACGGAAGGCCAGGTCGGTGTTGCTAAAAACTTTGTTTTGGTTTTGTTTTACGTCTATCTGTCTTTATATAACAAAGTGTACGTTTCCCCAAAGATAATAAAAATTGCTTCCCAAAATTTTCAAAAAATATTTGCCACTATATGTAAATATGTCATTGCAAATATCAGTCAAAATATTGTAGTTCACGTATTGAGACGTTAGAAAAAATCAATTGTTCAGAAAAGACAGCGAGTTTGCTAGCAATGATGCCCACAAAGTGATTTAAATTCAAACTGTAAATATGCTGTCAAGTTTGAATTACCATCCGACAATTTATCAGCTTGGATAGCCCCTCACCTTGACTAGACCTGACGTTAGGTGGAAGTTGGAGGCGGCCAGAATACTGATCAATGTTTTTTTCTGATGCTTCACAGTATCTTAATTTCTAAGCGTATCAGAAGATTTCAGTGGCCACAGATCTTGCTAAAAGGATTGCACAATCACGTTTTCAAGCACAGTTTCAGTTTGTATGCGCTTAAACAACCTGGTGGTCGAGAAAACTGGTGAAGCGGAGTGAAGAGCTAAATTGGTTGCTTTACACTTCTGGTTATAACAGCGCGTCTGCATTGAGAATACCACACAGTAAGTTTTTTAATTACGATGCCATCATGGTCGAAATATCACAAACAACTTTTGTTTTGTAACTACAGAACAAGCATTTCATTTCACATTGAATGAATTTGTTTTGCATATGGAGCCAATCAATCTGCAGTCCAACAGGAATGTGGTAACTCTGAAACTGGTTTTGAAAACGCAAATTTATCCATTTTGTGTTTCGTTTGCCGGCCTATATATTCTGTACGTTCTTTAATACAGCAATAATACCCGTGCCCTAAAGACACTTATTCAATTTTGAACATTTGTCTATTTTATTCTGCCTATGCCTAACCTGGTTATGAATGCTTTTTACTTTTTAGTGGCATGTTTATTCAATTGAACAGAACCGACTGTTGACGAAGCGGAACTTAATAGTGCCGGCTATTCAGTGTGAGAATGCAGCCGACTACCGTTTAAGAATGTGGCTGATCTGCCTCCGGACATGTAGCTGAACGAATCAGCTCGTGAGTGGAAGAACGTACATGTTGGGGATCCTGTTTCATCGAAAGAGGACGTGAGTCATTCAGTTGTCAGACAGCGCAAACGCTCATTCCCAATGTGACAACAGCTTGATTTACGCTTACAAATGTTACATTTAACAAAATTTCCGCTGTGACGAATTGGCGGATGCTGTGCAGCAGGTGGTTGGTACGATATACCTTGTACCTAACCCACACCCTCTTTACCTATTGGCAAGCACTGCAACAGATATTTCTCATTCACTATACCAGGGGTGGCCAAACTGCGGCTCGCAAGCCGCATGCGGTTCTTCGAACCTCTGCATGCGGCTCTTTGAGCTTTTCGAAATATCATATATTTGATTTTTGATTTTTTAGTTCTATTGCGAAGTGAAGAAATATTGTAAAATGTTACTGCCGTACAGTATTACTTTGCAAGTCGTTCCAAACAGAATTATGATGTCACAGAAGCGTAGATTGCAAATAAATTCGTGTTTTCAGATTATTATGTTTGCGGCTCATTGTAACCTGGGTTTTACGATATGCAGCTCATATCACATAGAGCAGGTTTGGCCACCCCTGCACTACACTATTTTATAAAGGACTCATTGCTGTGTGCATTTCAAACAGACATATTTTTCAGTTGGTTAAATCTTTAATTAAAGCTGTATTTGACTATCTTCACCAAGAAAACACACCAATTCTTATGGTATGTGTTTTTAATCCAATACATTGCTACAAAATTTTAACTTCACAACCCATCAGACGAAATATCTACAGATGTACACTCGTATAGCAAATTAAAACAACTCACTTGTTTCTAACCCTCCAAGTCCTACAGACACAAGGAACAAGAAACAAAACATAGATACTTTATTCAAAATAATAGGAAGAAAAACTTCTCCAATTCCCGTCAGCAGAAGTGATCCAAACAGAATGTAATGAATGTCGACCTTTCTAAAAGAGCATTAATGTTTACATAAAACCACATGATTCCAGCTAAGCTATGTATACCCAGGAAAAAATCACAAGTGCAAAAATGTTGCTTAATTTCAAAAGTATCATGGCTTACCCTTCAAGTATTCCACTAATGCCTGATCCCACAAGATAACCAAAACCACGCAGAACAAGTGATGGAGATAAGGATTCGATACTTTCATTCATGTTTTCAGCAATTGACACAAGAGATAAGCCAAATATTGTAAGATTCATGCCCTATAAGCAACAGAAGTGCATATAGAACAATTTGGAAAGGTTAATTAAAATCGTAAGCTAAATGTTTCCTGATCCTATTTACAACTCGAGTTCTTTTCAATAAAGCAGTGGTTCCTAAACTGGGGGTAAATTACCCCCCGAGGGTAATATGCGATTCTTCGTGGGGAAACACAAAACCACATTGTTTTTCTGTATGAGCAATCACTGCAAAAGAAAGTTTTGACCTGAAATGTGAAAAATTTTTATTGGGGGTAATAAGACATAATCATTACCTTGATTTGGGTACCGGCTTGCACAAGCTTGGTAACCACTGCAATAAAGCGTTCCTGCCCCCAGTTACTCTGACTGGGTAAAATTTGCTTTCAACAACATCATATACACAAACTTTTATTCTGCATCTTTATTAAAGAGTGTCATCATAATTAGATTCAGGTTTCAGCCTGTCAATGCTTTCTATGCAAGTATGGTACTATATTATAGCTGGTGAACAGCACACCACTTGTTTACCAGGACTCATGAGATTTATTCCTTATTTAGAAACATTCAGTCATCCACAAACCCCTGCAAGCTTTTTCCAAAGTGCAAACAGTGTTTGAATACAGAAAATATTTCCTTAAGTTTGATTATGACTGATTACGCTCCATCAGCCACAGTTTCAAGTTACAACCGAGTAAGTTTCAAGTTTCAAGTTACAACCTGCTTTCTGCAAATAATGGGATATATTCGGTATAACAAATGGCCAACATATGATTTCATATTTCACTCATACTGATTTGATGCTACTTAGAGTCTTTGTTGACTCATATTTTGGCTTAGCAGAATTTGCACTTTTCCAACTTCTTGGATGCTTGGACACTTACCAGAATTTTTTCAAAATCACTGTACTAGCAGACAACAAGCCACAAAGTAGTTTAGTGGGTCACTGCTGTGACTTAACTATTAATACTGAATGATGACTGCAAGCTTGAATCATTGCAAGAAGATGAAAGCAGAACCAAGACAGGAGATTCCTCAATCAGCTGGCTGCAAAGCTAGAGCTCGTTTTGTTGTTTTGGACAAGAGGAGGCAATCCCAGCCGTTGGGGCTTTCCACTAATGTTAACATTAATTGAAAGAACTTGGAGAGACAAAAGCAGAACTCACGAATTGTTGCAGTGAAAAAACTGAACAATTGTTACTTGAGTTTCTTTGTGCCCTGGCAAGAGTGTAAAAATTTTTTTCTAACCAAAATTATTTTAATTGATTTTACCAAATTCTTCCACCTTGAATTACTCCTTAGACTTAAAATACTTCTTCACTACCGTTGCGGTCTGTTGATCATCACATGTTTGCCTGAAATGAGACCATGTGAAACAAAGAGAAATTCTTACTAATCAGAAGTACTTACACTGTTGCAATTGGAGTTCACAGTGCTGTAGTCGCTCTGATGAAGGGGTTCTTATTCGGCTTAATTTATTCTTGCAAATTGTTCTTAGAAACAGTACATAGTTTTTCTAAAATTGTTTGAATGTCAACATTCACTAGTTAACTTTTTACTGGCTACACAGAACTGAAGATTTGTTAGACACCAGACTAGTTTTCTTGTACAAATAAATTGTGATTATGATTCGCTTGTGTGGGTCACTGCTGTGACTTAACTATTATTACTGAAAGTAGTTTAGGTATACATTCTACAAAAGGTTTAAGAAACTTTACTTTGCAGCTTAAGATAATGCATTAGCAAGAATAGTTAAACAAAAGACTGCTGCAGCCATAAAGCACAACTACACATAGCAAGTGGCTATCAATTTTGTTATAAACGCTGTGAAAAAATAAGTTGTATTAGTTCTTGACACTTATAAAGATTACTTAGATACCTGATGAGAGAAATCAACTGAAATGAGAAAGATCACAAGAGCCTTAATTGCAGGGATCAATAAAGATACAAAAAAGATAGTTTTGTTCTACTCTCTTTGTACTCTGGAAACTGCAGGTAACTTCTGTATTGAATGTTGCAATGGTGGCAAGGCACTGGCAGCATAGTCACTGAGTTAGCACCATGCAATGAGCTTTCCCTTGCAACCACTCCCTTTAATGCCAAAAAAATGCTAGAAGGCCGCAAGAACTGTTTTTCAAATTCTTGTTACAACCTTACCTGGGATTGAACAAGTCTGTCAGTTTGAGTGCACATATTCAACACACCACATAGTAGGCTGAAAAAGATGGCAGAAGCATAAAGAACTAGTACGCAATAAAGGCTACTAAAACAATTAGAAATACAATATCGAAGTTACCTAAATTTGACTATCCATAGTCACTATGATATATAAAACCTGGCTCCATCAGAAATGTGCCAAGAACTCTGTCAACAAGCATCAATTTGATCAAAACATGATGCAATGACTCTACAAATCAGCCAAATATTTTTCAAATTTATGCAAGTACATATAAATGTGATAATTAACACTTTGAGAGCCGCCTGGTTTCGGCGATTTTCGCAAAAAAACAGCAGTTTTTGGTTGCCTTACCAATGTCCTAGCTCCTCCGCCCATTGCGCTAGAGAGCTGTTCAGCGGCTCAAACGGATCGGCCAGTCTAGTAGATTGCACTCGAAAAAAATTTTTTACTTGGGGGTGCGGTTTTTTTTTGAGTGACGTCATAAGTGGAGGACTTTTTGGCCACCTTGGCCCACTTTGTCTGGCCCTAGGCGCCAACCGTTAGGTGGTAGTATTTTGCTGAAGTTTTTACTGGAAACTAGGCTACAATCCGAGTCTTTTGATACTTTAGATAGCCTTCTGGGGTTTCGGGTTCAAAAGTTATGATGTAAGTTAGTAAAAATATTTGACTAATTAGCTAATTAGATAATTAATTAATTTGTTTATTTTAAATCATAAGTTTTGAACCAGAAATGCTAGAAAGTCGATTAAAGGCTCAAAAGACTCGGACTTGAGCCTAGTTTCCAATGAAAACTTCAGCGAAACACTTTGGCCTAGCGGTTGGGCCCTAGGCCAGGTAACATGAGCCAAAATGATCCCAAAACTACTTCACTTATGACGTCAGTCACAAAAAATCCGCACCCCCAAACAAAAAATTTTTTTTCAAGTGCAATCTACTAGACTGGCCGATCCGTTTGAGCTCTTGAACAGCTCTCTAGTGCAATCGGCGGAGGAGCTAGGGCGTCGGTAAAGCAACCAAAAACTGCTGTTTTTTAGGCCGAAATCCAAGTACGAATATCACGTAGGCCGGCTCTCAACGTGTTAAGTAGTTAGTAAATAACAATTTAAAATATGAAATCTGAGAAATGACTGTGTAGCTAATGATTTAAAATTGATTCAATGTCATGATTTGATTTGGTTGGCTATTCCAGTTCACATCAATTGCCACTGCAATTGATTGGCACATATCAACTTTTTTCCAGCATATCATGCAAGATTTGCAATATTTATATGATATTAGAATCCTGAAGTGTTCGCTTTTTGTTCTGACCTGTTAACTGTAACTCTTAACATTGTAAAAGAATGCACAATAACACGACCTGAGTTGTATACTTGATTCATTAAACATATTTCAATCACTTGCACAATGTAGTTAAGTTAATAAAATTCTGCACTGAGAAGATTTAGATGCATTTACCCCAATCATGTTCCAGTCAAACTGCCGACAAAAATCACACATTTACTTATTATAGTTCTACACTGTTTTTTTCATTGAAACGTTTATCTCATTTTTTGCTGAGACATTTTGGTCACTGAAACATTTTGATCACTGTCTCATAGTTGTATTAAAATATTTTCAAACATTCTGACCAAAATGACTTCAAATTTTTCAGTGGTTTCAAAAACTTTTGGTCTATGACCAGAAGAAACACAGGTTTTATGTGACTTAACATGAGTAATCCATAGTAGCAGAATAAGTCCCCTTGCTGCAGATTGTATCTATCTGCACTGAAATAAACAATCATGCAATAATCAGGTAAAATCCAGTATTATACACAGCAAATTACTTATACACAAAAACAGAAAAATAATTATTTAACACTTTGAGAACCGGCGTACAATATATTCGTACTTCGATTTCGGCCTAAAAAACAACAGTTTTCGGTCGCCTTGCCGACGCCCTAGCTCTTCTGCCAATTGTACTAGAGAGCTGTTCAAGGGCTCAAACGGATCGGCCAGTCTAATAGATTGCACTCGAAAAAAAATTTTTTCGTTGGGGGGTGCGGATTTTTTGTGACTGACGTCATAAGTGAAGTAGTTTGGGGTCATTTTGGCTCATGCTGCCTGGCCTAGGGTCTAACCGCTAGGCCAAAGTGTTTCGCTGAAGTTTTCATTGGAAACTAGGCTCAAGTCTGAGTCTTTTGCGCCTTTGATCAACTTTCTAGCGTTTCTGGTCCAAAAGTTAGGATCTAAAATAAACAAATTAATTAATTATCTAATTAGCTAATTAGTCAAATATTTTTACTAACTTACATCATAACTTTTGAACCCGAAACCACAGCAGGTCATCCAAAGTATCAAAAGACTCGGATTGTAGCCTAGTTTCTAGTAAAAACTTCAGCAAAATACTACCACCTAACAGTTGGCACCCAGGGCCAGGCAAAGTGGGCCAAGGTGGCCTAAAAGTCTTCCACTTATGACGTCACTCACAAAAAAACTGCACTCCCCAAGCAAAAAATTTTTTTTGAGTGCAGACTAGAAGACTTGCCACGTCTTTTGAGACTTTATCGGGTCTGTAGAGCATACCGGACCAGAGAAATACCCACGCAAAGCCACATGCATTTAGGCGTTTTTGTTCCAAAAATCCCCGAAACTAGCCGGATGCCAAAGAGTTAAGGATTAAGGCAGTGGTTCCCAAACTGGGGGTAATATGTGGTTCTTCGGGGGGTAACACGGAACAAGATCCACAATGTTGTTCTGTATCATGACCGATCATTGGAAAAGAAATATTCGACATGAAATGCAAAAAGTTTTTATTGAGGGTAATAAGACATAATCACTACCTTGATTTGGGTAACGGTTCGAACAAGTTTGGGAACCACTGGACTAAGGCACATGATTTGCAGTAGCAGCAGCTTGAAACTGAAACAAAAAACGTAAACAAAAAACTCACCATACACAAATAGGCAAAGCTCAAAACAAGAGTGCTCAAACGACGTAATCTTTCACTTGCGTTTGCATTCAAAACAGCATTATCCTTGCAGTTTACAACATTCACGTCTTCATTACATTGCTGAGAACCAAACCGAAATTCACGCATATTTAGTAATGCTGACAACAGCAGCCTGGGTTTACCTAAAAAGCAATAACCTGCCTTCACAGATCTTCCAACATGAAAAACAAAAGAAGGATAAATACAACCAAAATCAAGGTTCCCACACAATTTTCAAAACCAAATTCCATGACATTCAATGACTTTTCCATGACCTTCGTTACACTTTTTCCATGCATGTTTAAGTGATACTTACACTTGCAAACTGGTAACAGTCTTATTAAAAATAGCTGATGTTGCACTGATGGGATCCAACTCTCCCAAACTTGCTCCCTGTGTAGTAGCTGTGTTGCATCTCAAAACTAAACCAACATTACTATCAATATCAACCAGCTACCTACATTGCCAAATATAGCAATATAATTACTAAATATTAATCATTTAACTGCTAGAGCAAAATAAAGAAATGTTCGGTGCCGATAATTGCAAAATAACTGAAAACAGATCCCTTAAATAGGGCACAAAACTGACATAGGAGAACGTCATCAATGGTTTTTAGAGAGTCAGTTAGATACATGATTGCTAACATTGCGTTTGAAAGTATTCAAAGTAAAATATTTCCTTTCTTCTCATGATTAGCCAATGGCATGCTAAGTTACCTGTACTGAGCTGTCTCGCAAAGAAACTCGTTGACATTTCAGGCG
>Ga0210059_1014955_pt1 | contig 11395 bp, 5 predicted proteins | sample Ectturendosymbi2_FD_188042 | JGI IMG/M metagenome (GOLD analysis project Ga0210059, IMG submission 188042) | Ecteinascidia turbinata endosymbiont from Florida, USA - Sample 2 (SPAdes) (version 2) | ecosystem: Host-associated > Tunicates > Ascidians > Unclassified | place: Key West, Florida... | reverse complement strand
TTCCGAAATACCTCAGGTTCGAACATAGAGGCGGAAAATTTGCTTCTTTCCCCGGGCGCCATCTAACCTCGTTACGCCCCTAGCTCCGTGATCATCTCTAGTTTCTACTGTATACAGCTGTTGAGCACGGACCTAAACCGGTTTCAAGCGAAATTCCTGATTTGCGAAATTTCTGTCTTCACACGATGTACGTATGCACAGAGTAATATTCTGCATACCAAATACGGTGATAAAACTGATTATTAAGGCTTAAGAATTCGTGTTTAGGTACGTGTGTCGAGTTAGGGTTTGGGTTAGGGTGAGAAAAAGAAAACTAATTGAGGTCACGACAAAGTCCAAAAATTTTCAATGGCTACAGTTATTCCCGTGCTATAGCTTATTGTGGGCACCTGATATCTAACCAAAATGTTTTAATTTACACAACACACATCAAAAAAAGAATTGCCAGAATTTATTTTTTTATTCTGAGAAGCAAAATAACTGAAAAATAATACCAGGTCAGAAATTTCGCTGATGTCAGAAATTTCGCTTGACACCGTGTTTAAAGAAGTGTGTGCCTATATATCAATAACGTTTTAGATTGTTCTTTTCGACATTCTTTCCTCAATGATCTAGGAAGAGATTTTTTGCATTACAATCGAGATCTGCTTGAACTACAATCAAAGTTGAAAAAACGTTTCAGTTCTATTGCTTTTTCCGCGTCTACTAAAATTTACCTGATTTGAGCAACGTGATTTTGTGAAAGAAGACAGGTGCGTATACGTCTATTTATGATCTTAGTAATTATACTATTGGCCCGACTATATTCAAACAACCATCTTCAGAAGCACTGGTCTTTTTTTATTTCACCTATTCCTAGCATAAGTAGGCTACTCTTAGGCCTAATTGTCTTCTAGTTATTGTGACGTGATTTGCTTTGCATATACTGTAGGCTGTAGGTGAAACAACAAATGCTTGAAATTGGTGCTACAGGCTACATAATCTACACCCTGAGGCCTCGACCTGTTCGTTAGTCGCTAGCTTGCCAGACAATCCAATCAGCTTCAGGGCAAGATTTCAGTTTTAACCAGCTACTTCATTGCTTGGATCAGAAACATAGAAGTTTGGTTCGGTCATCAGTGTGCTATTGTGGCTTATAGCGACAGGCAGTGCGGTATAGATTTCCAAGGCAAAGTTGAGAAGCATCACCTTTGTACTTAGGCAACAAGCAGAATAGTTTGCTTTTTAAGTATAACTCGGATGTTATTTACAGTATGTACTGTAGGCTTACAAGCAATATGTATCATCTCAGTTTAAAACATTCATCGATTAGGCTGATGACTGAGTTATTCTCACTGATAGTTATTTGTCTATGGAAAGAAATGCTTTCTCAGCAAAGAATCAGACACGTTAAGATCTTACATAATATACATTTCGCCTACGATGTAGGCATCATCAGTTCTTGTTCAAATATAATCTTTTTGCTCATAATCTTCAAAGATCGTTATTTGCTCATAATCTTCGATTCACACAAGCAGGCAAAGCAAGGTACTTCACACGCCAGAATTAAGTGACGCAATTTGTCAGGTTAGGTTCATAAAGAAGGCTTCGATCCGTGTTTGTTTTCCAAGCGCCTTGGGAATTTCTTTTCCCTTTCCTTGTGCAGTATTCCTTTGTCGTGTTGCTTCCCGCCAATACCCAGAAATTAGCATCATAATCATGACCTGTTTAACACAGTAATATTTTCGTTGGAAACAGAGATAATATATAGCCTAGGACTAGGTAGTATAAGTTTACCCATTACCGTAAGTGTTAAAAAATGGGGTAAAAGATATCAGAAAATTCGAAATGTCATCGTGAAGTTCAACACAGTTGCGACAATCAACAGGATAAAAAAGATGTAGTGCAGAGATGCAGTGGTAGTATTCATAGGCGTAACCATGCGGGGCCAGAGAGGTCATGCCCCCCCAAAAATTTTTAGAAAATATAGTCATTTTGTGCTTTGAGAGGCGTTTTTCCAAACAAAATAGTGTTATTTACCTAAAATCAGACATCTTGCCCCCCAAAAAAAATTTTTCGCCCCTCCTCAAACTTTTGGGCTGGCTACGCCACTGATAGTATTGAGCAACAACAATCACAGTAATCATAGGCAAAGAAATCAGTCACTCTTTCACTTTTAGCTGAATTAAGTTTTACAATTCAAGTTAATCTTCCACGCGCGTTAATATCGAATGACTGTCGCTGTGCGGAAGTGTTAAGAAACATTTTGACCTGAAGGACATCAACCAATTGAGTTAATCTTACTTTGCTTTAGAAAACGAAGAGAACCTATGTTTATAAAACTCGAAAATCACGATGAATGGAAATGTTCTAATAGCTCTACAAAATAAGTGATTGACATTCTAAAATCCTCTGGGACGCACTATCCCGAAGTGCAATGTTACTTCTTTTTGTGCCTGTATAGAATTAACACGTTTGTTATCCAAATTTGCGTTTTTAGTTACGTTTTCTTATAGAAGAATAAATGTGATACATCCGCCGAATCTTTTGTTAGTTTTACTCGTTCTCTCAAATTTCATAATCACGTCACATTTGCATAATGACCTAATAAATTTGCAATGGTCCCTAGATTTCAAAGTGTTGGCCGAGAATAACTTTTTAATTGCGTAAATAAACAAACAGTTGTAAGCATTCTTGAATGAACGGCATAAAATAGTAACGATTGTTTAGAAATAGGAAAAATTGTTTAGAATATTTCAAAAATTGTTAAGAATGTTTCAAATAATAACAACACTCAAGGATTAGTTACTTGACATCCGCTTTCCTGTGTGACTGCCAGCAAAGCATCAGCACCTAGTGTGCAGCAAGCGCGACATCGGGTATTGCAGTTGTTGGAATAGCCAGAAAAACATGTGCCTTTACTTTGACATTACGGCATTACACGTTTGGTTGCATTAAAAATTATATGTAAAGAAGTGCGCCAAACAATTATATGTGTCGAAATATTGAGAAGCGAAACAATATGTAACGTTATGTGTGTTGCACTTCTTAATTTTGCACCTTGCTGTGTCAGAGCACCAGAAAGTTCCAAGCACTGACAGTGCAAGAACGCTTGGCCACTGGCTTTGAGGTAAACAGGCGTTTGAAATAAGGTTTTGTTAAATCGAAAAACAGATGTGGTGAAAAGCCTAACGATAAAATTACAGCCAAAGCAAACATAATCATATACATCCGTCCGCGTTTCGACAAACACTGCTACCATCGTCAGTACGATCAATATTTCACGGTCATCGTCAGCACGGCGAATATGTTTATGTTACGTCAACAGCACGGAGAAATGCGTTTATATTATGAAATACTGTATATTTCACCGTACTCATGATGGTAGCAATATTTACCGAAACGTCTTCAACATCTTTTCGACTTCGTTCGCGTGGCCGGTATTTCTACTTGTTCACGTTCTGAAATCATTGATGACTAAGCGGAACACATGGCATGAAACGCAAGTGCCTTCGGAAAATTCAAAAGGTTTGCGCTCTGGCATAACTTGCTTAAAATGAAGCGGCTCCTCAAGCTGTGTAAAGCAATGCGAGAAGACCTTCTTGTTGTTTCTATGTGTTGAACCTTGAAGTTTTCGGTTATCACACAATTTCTTATGAAGTTAATTCAGCGACTTGATTCACTGATATTGCACTATGTAGTATGACTGCTGCGAGAAGTTAATGGTAACAAGAGATTTAATATTGAAAATAACATACTTCTTGTGTGATGCACGGAGAGACAAAACATTTCGCTCAAAGAACTGGTTTAGAAGAAAAAGGAGCACTGAAAAAGACTTCAAGTCTTATCTGCACCCGTGTTAAAATCTTCTAACTTTTTGTCTCGCAATTTCGAACAAAGAATTTGTATAGCACTTATACGATGTTAAGCTGGTCAATCTCGTGTATCAGGGGTTCTCAACCTTTCTTTTCCCAGCATGTGCCCCTTCAGCTTTTCAACACATAAGCACGTATATACCCCTTCAGCATTTCGACAGATGAACATGTACTCCTAAAATTTTCTATGACAAAACATTTCATCATGGTTATTCATAGATGTATTTAACAATAAGCACATAATGATTTTTGAAAAGAATATTCACTGATATATGTATAAATATTTGGAAAAAAATTATACGTAAATATATTTTGCTCTTCTATTGCAAACCTTAAATGTACCCTTAGGGGTACATATATCCCAGGTTGGGAAACACTGTCGTATATAATAAATACCCAAAACTGACACCAACTAATTTTTTGACACTGTACAGTAAAGCGCAAAAACACTTTTCTGAACCAGGCGTTTTCATATAAATATGGACTTTGATGCGTAGCGTTACGTGAAATCGATTTCCTATTAAAATTTTGTAGATAGATTCCTTGCTTGTCTCACATAGGGAGAGTTAATTTACTGGTTTTGATACCTCCTCTGTGTATGTCAGATTCCTTTTGCATTATTTCAGTGAAAACTGATGAATGCAATTTTTTGCCTTTGGTATTATGTTTGTACCATGCATTGCTCTTTAATCCAATTCGCTCCATCCCCCAATAGCCTGCACGAGACATTGTTTGCGCCACATGGTCTGCAGCTAATTGCTGTAAAACAGATAAGTTTCACTGATTCTTTCAAGCCCTAAAACTTTTGTTGGGAAAAAAATTCATCAAGGTTTCTGCATGCCTAATTAAGCCTGCCAATTACCAGGGTTCAAAGCCCTACGCCCTCAACTAGCAGTCAATATTCTGCATACCCATGAGCGCAATTTTGTTGTAAAATGTGGGGGGCAGCTTGGAGCGAAACCAATACAGTCCTCGGGTCGATGCAGAAGTGACGTTTTATATATAGAGATTACCAATCTTATTTCTAGAAGTGTTTTGAGAGCAACACTAATTACGCGTTGTTTTGTCCTTGCACATATTAATATACTTAAATTTGTTGTTGGACACGGCACTGTAGTTCAGCCTGTTTCCATTAATATCGTATTTGGATGTAAACAAGCGCAGCAGTATAGTAGAACACATCATTTGGGTTTTATCAGAACTGTCAGCTGGAGTGCACAAAATGCTTGCATTGGTCGCACGTGTATATCACTCTTACAGTAGAACACTTCAGCTTTCATGCATTTTATAAGAATTGTGGGTTACAGCGCAATTTGGTGTCATGTTCAAGTCGCTTAACGTTACAAAGACGATAAATATTTTTCTTGCACATTTCCGTTTTTTGAAAAAGCTGCAAATCTTTTTAATGCCACTGGGCATCGTGCATGCAGCCCCAACCCTACCAAAATCTCCACTGATATCCTCTTACCAGCAGCAAAAATATTTAGCCTATAATTAGCGTAGCCTACTTCACAAAATGATTTCAATCTATTTTTACTGTTGGTGGATGGAGGATGCATCCTTTCAATCTCCCCTTGTTGGCCCTTGCCTATATACCTACACAGAATTGTAAAAGGGCTTTATTTGGAAGCCTGAACCCGGCCCGAGCCCGAAATCACAAGCCCGAACCCGGCTCGAGCCCGACATTTATTTCTGAAGCCCGTTTTAGGCCTGAAAGCCAAATTTACCGAGGGAGCTAAGATATGCGCAACTGCGGAGTAACAAAAATGTTGTGTGCAGGTGTAGTTGCAGCAGGTACACGGTTTATCACACCGAAAATAACAACCACCTTGACCAAAACATTGGCATAATCTGGCACAAGCGTAGCATGTTAGTCAACGATAATACTGCGAAGTGTGGAATATACTGTTTCTCAAGAAAAAAAGAAACTATCACGAAACTATCTACGATGGCGCTATAGACATAAAAGAAACTTTCTAGGATAGCTCTGTAGATGTGAAAAGACGGCTTGTAGGGTTCTTAAAACAAGCGAAGAATCGCATGAGTGATTGATCTTTTCAAAGCAACGCCATCGCGTGCTAATTTCCTCACCGCTGTCACCTTCTCAAAAAGAGTGTGAGACTAATCCCAGCAGTGAGTAAAAGAACGTAGCTGTGTTTGCAATCAGAATTAACTGAAGAAAAATCACAACCAATTCACTCACAGAAGTACTGTGCTGCTGTGAGCACAACAAATCTACGTCATGAAAGAAAACAAACGTTGCTCTTGAATGTTATAAAAAGTTTTGTATGCAGGCCCGAAATTGGCCCGAAATATTTTGAAAAATTTAAGCCCGCGCCCGGCCCTAGCCGAAAAGGCCGGCTCGACTCATAACTCTGCGCCATGTCAAAATTTTCATTCTAAGAGTTCTACTTGCAAAACGACACAAAAATATATTTGAGATTAAATCAAAATGCACAACGGTGAATTGGCAAAAATGTACCAAGTTTCACCTTTAACACGAAAAGAATGTCCAACAAAACTAGGTGCGATATATCTGTAAAGCAAATGTTTCGCACTTGGATGAAAACATTGCTGTATTGTGGTTTTGGTTAAAGTCAAGTAAATAAGATGACTTACGAACCAATGCATTCAGCACACGCACAACGTGTAAGAGTCAAGGAAAAAGTATCTTTCGGATTAAATTTGTTGGTCACCATTGTCGCGACATTACAAGAAGTAAGGATAAATGTATATTTTATCCTTGTTTCCGAGTCAAGACCCTACGTTTTGAGCTATAGGTCAACATACAGCTAGGTAAATACTGTAGGCTACTTCTCCAACGTTTTGATTGAAATCCTGTTCACTAATGGTTGAAAACAGTCTTTGCGAAACTCTCCATCCCAAAACTACGTCTCCACAATAGTGTTGCTTTTTGTCTTCGGCAAAAGCTTCCCAGAGATTGCCTGAAAACCTAACTTTCTAACATTATATACACTAGCATCATTAAATTATAGGCTGTCTGTTTCTGAATACGTGGCAACCAACATCACAGCAAAGCCAGTAACATTTCTGCACGGAACAAGTCATGGCTCTACTGGCGGCTGTACTGTGGTCTCTCACATGTGCAGCTGTAATACTCTCACTGTTACAAGAAAATAACCTATCCAACAGTATACCACACCAGGTAAAATGTCGGACAGCAGTAGTTAACGATTTTCACGGCCTCTAGAAATTGAAAAATAATAAATTTATCTTATCGAAGCTAAACTTTATAAACTAACAGAATCAGTGATACCACACCGAACTCTGTTTCAACATCAACTTGGCTATGTGTGGCCTACCGTCTAACATTTGACAGCTCTTCACATAAAAACGCGACAAACATCACTTTTATTTTTGAAACTTCCCCGAATACAAAACCTAAAGACAAAAAAGTAGGGGGACATGGCATATTATGTCCTCCCGTCTGAAAAAGTGAGTGGGACACGTCCCCCGTGTCCTCCACCAAATTGCGCCCATGCATGTGTCCACTGAAGGGATTGTGCTTGTTTGGTTCATAAAATATATGGTTACTGTTACTATAAAAAAAGGAGTTTACGTACAGGTAATCAGATCGACAGCTAGACAATATTTTCGAGGGCGGCAACACGGTCCCCATGAAAATGTAAATATTCGAAAAACAAACCTACTCAAAACGCTAGAAATCGCGGAAATTTAACGGACAGAACTTCTGAACCACAAGAAAGAGCTATAAATTCCAAGAAAAGATCGCAATGCCATTTATTCTTTAGAAGAATGTAGGAAAGGCTTTAATTTCTGTTGAAGATCTAAGCCTTAGATCTAAGGCAATTGTAGAACCAAAGTCGACACAAAAAAGATATATTTTTGAGGGTGCACTAAACATAATAGGGACATACTTTCACGCTTTTTAGACAAGCGCCCAAATAGGTCACACTTGAGATGGCTTAGGGACCCGCGCTCTCTAAATCCGTCCATGACCCTAGTTACGGAACTGAACTGAAAGCAACTTGGGCGTTTCAACGATCATAGAAGGCAAACGGGTTTCAACGTAATTTGTAGTTAAGTAATAGGAAAGCACACCAATAAATCAAATCCCATTTAGCTGTCACGAGAAACAAGCTACGAGAATTTTAAAAGTCTATCATTTACACTGTAATGGTGACGTCATACAACTCTTCACGGTGCACTCGCCATAAAGAAAAAAGGAATGACGTAAGACTGCGCCGATGAGCTGGCCACTCAGGCGGCAGCTTGTCGTCACCAACATAAGCTTGCCTAAGCGAGTTGCGAGAGAAAATATTCAAATGAAAAAAACATTTATTAAGAGGTGAAAGACGCCCGGACGGGATTCTGAGAGAGTGATTCTATTCTGTCTGTTCTATTCGGTTCTATTCAATTCTTGAAACAAAGCAGAGAAACCATCTTTGGTCGTTTGCGAAACCTTTGGGAGAGTTTTGTGTTTCGAGTTGTGCGTGAGCGAAAGACTCAAGCTCTTGGTAAGTTTTACCCCAAATAGGAACCTAACGAAATTTACTTAAACTTGGATAAAAGGAAAAACGCAACATTTCTAAGGCGCGATTGTAGTTGGTTGTGATTGTTGTTGTATTTTGATTTGTGAAGTTGTGAACTTGTGGTTTGTGTGTGTGTCGTTGTTCAAGCGAATAGTGTTATCGCAGTTTGTGCATTAAATGGTGGTTTCGTGCTCTGTAGTTTGCACTAACAAATTTGTGTTGTGTTTTTGTCGACGAGAGCTCATAATCTCACAGCAATTATCAAGTAATAAGAGACGCAATGTTCGGAAAGAAAAGTTGGTGAAAATTAAACCATGGCAGCAGTGGCGTGTAGAGGGGGAGCGAAAGCCCCGGGCATTCAAGACCGGGGTCATCCAAAGAGTGAAATCACAAAAATTTAAATGCTGTAACTAGATGAATTTTCCTATTGCAAGGCTACTGACACATGCTGCATGGATTTAATTTTTCGAAACTTGTTTTGTTGTCAACACTAATTTTTACGTATTCAAATGCCAGTAATTCTCAGTTTTCAATATCAGGGACCAGTGGTGTATTTATGCCAAAAGGCGCCCAGGGCAAAGTTTAAATGTGAGCCCTTTTTCATAATGAAAATGTGAAAAACAGGCACAATTTTTCAGAAGCATGAACCATGAAGAAAATAATGTTTCAAACGAGAAAATATATCTTTATTTTGCTTCAAGCAATGCAATTGAAACTTATTCACAAGGACCATAAGATACTTCTATTTTCATTTATTTTTATTTTAAAGAATATCAAGACATTCACACAACAACCTTAACATAGTTCGTACGTAGTACTGGCTGACCATCTTGTAAATCTTACAAAAAATTACGTAACGTATTGCAACATCAAACAACAAATCCTTTCCAAAATGAAACACATTTTCCGAAAGCGTAGGAGGATGGGCTTTTTCTGTGAATTTTCGGTCATTCACCAAATCTTTTCTGAAATGACCGAAAAATATTAAGTCGATTCGGTGATAACGCCTTTTTCAGGCATGCAAAACTATCAGAAAGTTTTTAAGCTATTTCGGACAAATGACTGAAATGTCTCAGCGAAAAAAAAACAGATAAGAAGGACCAGGGCCGGCCTTAAGCCGATGCAGCTGCATTGGGCCCCGCGCCTCTGGGGGTCTCGCGCCTCTGGGGGCCCCGCGCCTCTGGGGGCCCCGCGCCTCTGGGGGCCCCGCGCCTCTGGGGGCCTGGCGCCATGGTATTTGGGCAGGTTATTCATTATATTGCCAGATACTCCTTACGCTCGCGAATTCAGCAAAAACGGCTTACAAATATCATTGTTAGCAAACAAAGAATCTCGTCTGAATCAACGACGAAGTTCCTCTGACCGTCGAACGTTATCAAACGTGCTCAGTTCTCATGCTACGGCGTTATATCTGTTCTTCACCATGTTACACCCTGATGGGTGGAATTTTGTTGTAACTAGTGCCAGTTAAGGCATTACATTTCTAATTCAGAGGACTCAGAGCTGTTTGCATTCCTAGTCCATGCATTAAGAATAACTATAAAATTGGGCTTTACGTTAACTTTGGGCGGATGCATGGGGTGCTCTCTTGTGAAGTCTGGTTTTGTCTTGTATTGCGCCATAAAGCGGATAGTTGATCCTGCACCTAAACATTTCCTTCATACAAGAACGCGTCTGTGCTTCTGGTTAACGAATGCGAAAAAAGTAAGAAGTTCATGTTAGCGGTTTTCTCCGAGTCGGTTACTTTTCGAACGAAAGTGCCGTTCACCACAAGTAATTGCATGGTAAGTTCAATTCGCTTGTCATTTCGCCAGTGGCGATTCTTGACTGAAAAAACTGGGAGGCCCACTGCGGGGCTAAGGAGAAAAATAGGGAGGCCAACATAAATGTCTCTCCTGCATGGTGATTTTTCGTTGTAATGAAGATTGATTTGCTATGATTAACCCTATCAAACCCAACATAGGTTTGTGGGTATCGTCAGAACCGTCGCCTGAAAGTCTTTAATAGGGGGCTTTGCGTTTGTGCAAGGTTGCTTGACATTCTAAAAATTGACAAAAACTCCACTGATTTACAGTGTTTCATATTTCAATTTAAGGGGCTTGGAGGTTTGTTTTAGATGGCTAAACCCACCAAAGCACCCCCCGTGGCGACGGGACTAAACATCGTTAAATACGTCCTAGCGTTATTAATATTATTCACTAGACTAGAGACACTTAAGCACCACTAGATGCAATCGCACACGTGCACTGCTATGTCGAATATTCTGTGCTAAACATGCAACTTCCACAGCACTACACTCTGACTCTACGCATGTAAAACGAAACACCATCCCGTACACAATTCTGCCGATGTCGGCCCCACATGAACGAAAACAGCTGCACGAAAGTGAAAACAGTTCACATGAAAGCGAAATGGTGCAACGACGAATGCTATCCTGACACAGAGACAAGTAGGCTGTTGCTAGCCAACTATTTTCGTGAAACTATTCTTACTACAAAGCAAGTTTTTTTAAATAAACCATCTGCCAACAGATTAGTGACTATGGCTTATCCGTTTTTGTGGTAGCTTACGAACACTTTGTGATTGTGATGTAACAATACAAATGTTATGCAACAGCTATCACAAGTGTGATACCCACCTGCAGCGTGGGCCGGGTTGCCAATTTGGCTTTTTTGAAGCCAGATTTTTTAATACTGGCTTTTTGGAAATCAAAAAAAGCCAGACAAAATCTGTTTTTTCTGGCCTTTTTTCAGTAGGAGAGGCTTGGCTCTAGCAACACATTCACTACGTTTACATGTCAAGCAACGGTCCGCAAAAACGAAACAGCCCCTTCTGACGTCATTGTACTGTGCGGTTTACATGTCTGGAAGTCATTCAGGTTGCTAACTCGCTATGCATTTGCTGCGTAGGCTAGTGAACACAGGGATGTATGGAGTTGGAAAGCATGCACACTGATGTACATATTTCACGAATTTGGCAATTGCTGTTCATGCCTCTCATGAAGTTGGTGCTGTGAATTATGGATCA
>Ga0210059_1014954_pt1 | contig 11396 bp, 7 predicted proteins | sample Ectturendosymbi2_FD_188042 | JGI IMG/M metagenome (GOLD analysis project Ga0210059, IMG submission 188042) | Ecteinascidia turbinata endosymbiont from Florida, USA - Sample 2 (SPAdes) (version 2) | ecosystem: Host-associated > Tunicates > Ascidians > Unclassified | place: Key West, Florida... | reverse complement strand
AGAATTTGAGTCCCGTTGCAATGATTTGTTGATACCGCGCTGTAGGGGGCCCGCATAATGCTTCTTGCACAGGGCCCGCAAAACCCTAAGGCCACCACTGGATTGTGGCGTAATGTCCAAATTCTATTGAGCAGTTGTAAATCAGCTAACTACTAATGTCAAAGCAATATGCACTTCATCTACACAGAGGTAAAACTTTTTGCATCTGAAGCACATATAGACGTTTGCTCGATAATGGCTTGGGAGTATATGTCATGGTGGCAGTTGTATGAGTGTGCGTATAATTGTCGAAGTGACAACTACCCGTAAAGCGTTAATCAATCTTCCACCTGATATCCCTCTATGGACAAACAGGGCTTGTGTTTCTTCTGTGGGCATTTAGAAAAACGCATTTTCTTTCCTTGCCCGCTTTCCCACATCGCATGCGCTTTTTCTTTACTGCTACGCACCTGACTTCGCCTTGGTAAAGGTTATATGTGAATCCTGAGGAGGTGCTTTGTTTTTACAAAGAAATTTGTATGTCTTTGTATTTACTTATGTTATTTTCCATAAAACTATGCTTTTTTCAGGGAAAAGGGAATTTTGTTTAACTACAGTGGCACAAAAACGGACGAAATTTGGCCCGAAGTCAAAGACTACTTGTCCACCGCCCTGACACAGTCTTAGCTGTGCCATATGAACAGTCAGACTACAAACCCCCTGACTTGTGTTGGCTGGGAAATGTTATATTTTTATGGTGACCATAATGGCACCGCTTTATACATGATAGCTGCTTCATTCATCGCGATCGCTCACCGTGCAATCTTCTAGGCGTTCGTGTTCGTCGTGAAATTTTGCTAGCAATTCTCATTTAGAATTCTTCAAGTATTTTTGCTTTATAATCATGTTTTTGCATGTGCGTAATATGCAAACTTGCAGTAATTATATAATGCAGTTTTAGATTGTTTGAGTTTCCGCTGGGAAAGTGTTACTTTTGTCAGTGCACCTCACTTACCAGAGCCAGAGAGTTGTGGATTGATCTGCCGTTTCTGCCTTTTACTATTATTGCATGTGTTGTTCAAATATGATGACTCCAACTTGCGTATGTTGCACTGGTACCAAAAAATGTAAGATCTGAGTCGATGAGAGATCTCTCTGCTCCACCTTGTCTCTACTGTTTAATGTGGAAGATGTTTTGCTGTCGATCCCGGCTCAGCTCAAAAGCTTATTATTATTTCAGGAATTTTTAGGTGTTCCTGCACAAGCTGCAAACTGCTTTTTCTTGGCAGCATTCGTTTCTCTATATTGGGAAGTTTTGTTTTTTTTGTTACCTGAGATGAACGTAAGTTGCTCCTGGTGAGACATTTGAAATATCGTTAAACTAACGTAGTTGTTTGGGAACGAGGATACCTGATAAATTAATAGTGCTTGTGGTTTCGTGCTGATGTTATCTTGTTCGTCAATGACCCCCTTTAACCTGTTTGTGGTTTCTAACAAGGCATGCGTTAGGTTTGCATGCGTTAGGTTTGCCATGTCTGCTTGACTTGTCGATTTTCGTGCACCTAATCAAGGTTGGGTTCCAATGTTTGCCGTGCTGTTCTTTAAGATGTGCCGTGTGTTAATTTGTTCCAAAGTATGCAAAAAGTTTCCATCCATTGCTACTATGTTTTGTTCACAAGGTGCGGATCGTTACGTGAGAGTTGTTGCGTCGATAAAGACCGGTGAGTTCGCCACTTCATCCGAAAGTGTTCGTAAAGTTGCATACCTATTGTTGCAAGATCAGGTTTACTGCGGTTTCAAAATTATTTATTTCCGTATTAGCTTGATTCAGATTAAACTGTAAGATCCAACGGACACACAGTTAGCTTGGCGTTGTCGCAGTGTGCAAAAGTAGCAATCATTTGAAAATACAGTTTTTTTTGAAGCAAAATGTTAGGTGCCCGGTATGGACCTGTAGGGACCCGATTCTGTAATTCTAGGGACCTGATGATAATTTTCTCTGATTCTAGGGACCCGATTTTCAATTCTAGAGACCCGAATCGGGTCCCTAAAACACCGTAAAAAACCCTGGCTTAAATAAGTTTGTTAAAGCTGTCACGACGTTTCCAAGACTCGGGCATTCCTTAATAGTCGAAGGCGATATGGCGTTTAAACGCGCTCTCAAAAAGTAGTACTGAACGTTCGAGCTTCGACAAAAATTGAAAGTGCAAATTTATTTCATCCCCGCTACTGCAAAACCTTCGGCGTTCCCTTTGAAAGATCCTCGGATACAGCTAATTTCACTGCTGGTTTCAAGGTCAATTTGCTCCCACTAGAATTATTCGGGAGCATTAGTTGAGTTACATTCTAACGTCGCGAAAACCATCCACAGTTGCGTTCGACTTACTCTTTTGACTGGCCTTGCGGTGTGCGATCACTGGGAACAACAAGCTGGGTTTGGACTCAAGCACCTTCTACATGCTCGTGTTCAATCAGGACATCTGTTTTGAATATCACCCGTGGGTGCGTTTTTGCTCATGACATTGATCTTCAACAATTCCTCGTCACGTTACTGCTCTTGAAAATTATCTTCTTTCGAAACACGACATCTGTCGACGTACAAAGCTCTTGTTTTCATAACAGTAATTTTTAACGTACTTGCTGATGTGACGCTGTATTTTCATTGCATCTGCTTCAAACGATGGAGTAATACCGGAAGACTATATGGAATCGAACGAGTAGCTTCTTGAGGAGAACGAAAGTGCAGTAACTCGTAAGGGTTCAGGATGTTCGTAAGAGTTTTGTCTGTTCGAATGCAACCATAGGATTCGCCTCCTGACAGAATTTCTTGCTTGGTGTTTGATTTCGCTGAACATCATAACCTGTTACTGACCAGCGCTGCACCAAAACTCTTGTCTCTAAGTCTTAAACTTTGAAAATACACTGCCGTCAAGCCCGCAACCGGGAAATTGACCCCCTCGAAATTTTCAGACATTTTGAAAGTGCCCAAAACGTTTATTTATGTAAAACAAGTTGGAATCATTTTTGCCTCCCTCCGAAAATACAGTATCAGCTTGTTGCGGCCCTGACTGCCGCACACCACACCAGTATTGACAAGTCGCGAAGGTTTTTCTCAACAATCTGTCTAATCCAGGGGTTCCCAAACTTTTCCTGGCCATGTACCCCTTCAGGATTTCTATAGATGAGCATGTACCCCTAGACATGGGCGCTGGAAGGATTTTTTCCAGGTATGGGCCAATAGTGAATTTCCAAGGGTGGGCCAAAAATATATTGCAGGGGGCCCAAAAGTGGCAAAATTACGTTTTCACCACTCTAAGAAAACAACATTTTTTGCAAAATATTTGATGAAATCCTAAGGGACATTGTCCCTCCCTCCGACGCCCATGCCCCTAAAACGTCTTATGACAAAAAGGCTAAGGAAGAACACAATTATATATTTTCCAATAATCGTATAATGATTTTTTAATATAATATTCACTTATATAATATTTTATTCTTAACCCAGACACGAAGTCCACGGAGTACAAGCACACACTATCTGCACAACACAGATTGATAATAACAGACAGAACGTTTTGTAACGGCGTTGGTGGTAGGACCACAGGATTACAGACACTTGTTCGCTAATTTCAGCAGAGTCAAAAAAAACAGATTTTCAATAAAAACCCCAGATAAAATAGAAAAAAACTAGATCTAGTGAAAAAAAACTAGCAGTGGCAACACTGAATAGGACACGAAAACTGCATGTTAAGAAAAAGAGTCCACCCTGGCCAAGGCCTGGTTAAGTACGAATGCTTTGTGGCCTGCACGCGTCCTCAAACCAATGCTGTAACGTCCGGGCACTGAGTCACGAAGTAAAATGAGGTTATAGTGTTCAAAGAATAAGGTCGAATACTGGTATAAACAATCTGATTGATTTTTTTGCATCGTTCCAGAAATAGGTAAACATTTTTCTCAATAAGGCCTCAAACGTAGGAGTGTTACATTGAACCTGATGACTAACACTCGCTCGCCACGGCAGGTTTTACAGAGCCCTGCAACCAAAGTTCCAAGCCACACGCAATCTGTGGATGTATGCCTTCCTGAAATCACCCTATAATTATGATCCACACATGGACGTAAAGAAGGAACGAAAAAATAGGCTACATTTTTCACTTAGTTCGAACATCGAGAAAAAGAAGATCGCAGCTTGTTTACTGCATAATGTTTATATTGCAGTTGTCTCTGAATGTTTTTGCCATCTGAAAGTTTAATATTTAATGGAATTACCAAATATTTTTAGTGGGAAACAGATGTTACTCGTACACCCAATGTCAGCAACGGGATGACCGTGTTTTTTGTGGTCTCAGGGTTAAACGTCACACAAACAGTTTTGCTGCATTTAAATAATTTCATGCGATTCTGTTTAAACCTGACACCCATCAAGCATACTTTGCAGTACACTAGGACAAAACACACAAATATCATCAATCAAGTGGTTCAATAAGACTTCACATATATCACACTCAGCTTTAATGTTTAGTTCAAGAGGTAAACCATCCAAATATAGCCTACAGCAAACAAGTATGGATTCCATACTCCCCCTTGTATAACACCATTAGTAGCATGAAACTGTTCGGACAAATTCATATGTATAAATAATTTGAAATGAGTGATGTATAAACATACTTTTTCCCTTCTGTTGCTAACCTTAAATGTACCCCTTCAGATAGGCAAATGTACCCCAGTTTGGGAATCCATGGTCTAATCAATCTTCTCAACACTGATAAACCGGAATCAATGAGCTTTTACTTATCACAGTTGGTATGTCGCAACCAACAACCTGAAACTTGTCACAGCATTACTGTTCTCTTTTCAGAATTCAAAGCTAAGTCCAAAATCATGGCTTCCGCTGTGATGTCCTGACAAAAAGTAACCGCACTCAACAGTTTCAATGAACCAGATTTGTTTTGATAAATGTGAAATGTGGCAAAAATATGGATGGGTGGCACACGCCACTCAATGGTACGTCGTAAATCAAGGACACGTCTTCAGCCGACGAAAAGAACTGGAGCTCTTTCAGCGGAATCTGCCGACTTGTTGATAAAAAGCTATTTGACTTATCACTGCATCTGTTTATTGAGTAGATCGGTAATGCTGCATTGCAATACAGCGAATAAGTGCTTTTTCCAACTTATACTGCATAATGATAGATTTTGTGAAATTATTACTCTCAGATTCCGAAATGGGTCTACGCATAAAATTCGTATCGTGTAGTAAACACGTATACAGAATTTGTGCGACTTGGAGTGTCCTTCGCGGTTTGTCGTTGCAGATGCTTTGGTTGCGGCCACTGGGTGCAGACAGTGGTATAGCGCCGATAAAAGTGAGCAAAAGCTCTAATATAAATGACGCACTATTCTTCATCACTATACATGACTATTGGCTCTGCAGATTCACAAAAAGTGATTAATTTTGGTGTCACTCTCGGAATTTCTTTCCGAGAGAGAAACCGGGGTGGTCTTTGCCGACAACACCACTAGCTTAGGTTGAGGCCTGAATTCTGCCTATTGTCAGGAAGGCTTGAAATTAATGCCCTTGCCCAAGTATCACCAAAGTGTTTCGATCAGAGGCTGTGAATTATCTGCGCAACCTTTGGACACTACCACTAAGCTTGCGCTTCCGCAGTGGCGGAAAAACAATTTTGCCGTCTCATACACACCACCCCCGTTTCGAATACCGTAGAAAAAAATTATTTCATCGAAATCTGTGCTCGATTTTTGCCAGCGTTGCTGGAGAACAAATGATTGCTGACAGTGTTAGAGAATACATAGCTCAGGCAGTGGCGTGCAGAGAGGGGGTCGAGCGGGGCGCCGGCCCGGGCATCCAAAGAGTGAAATTGCAAAAATTGAAATGCTGTAACGAGATGGTTTTTCACATTGTAAGTTTACTAACACATGCTGCATGGATTTAATTTTACGAAACTTGTTTTGTCGTCAATACTAATTTTTACGTATTCAAATGCCAGTAATTCTCAGCTTCTTCAATACGAGCGACCTATGCTTAAGTGTGCGGCGCACACCCAATCAAACTGATAGTGACGTGTCTTGCTCCAGAGCGTGCGGGAAAATCACAAAAAATGATTGAAAGATAATAATCAGGGTTGAAAAAGTCCGGGTTAAAAGAAACATTCACATGGGTGTTTTTTTTCTCAATCCGTTTTTTTGGATTATTTGAAAAGAAACAGGTTTTTGTTTAGTAAAAAGTATCCTACATACTGACAACCTGTTCATATTTTGATAATCTTGAATTTGACATTTTTGAGGCAAGTGGTCTTCAGTTATCACGTCCGTTACCGTTGTATATAGGATTCCAAAACTTTCAGTATATTCGTTTAAGCTAAATTTAGTGTGCTAAGACCAAAGTAAGCCATGCAATGTGCGGCCCTCAATAATATGTCACTCAATGTGCGGCCCTGGCGACCTTCGACAATCAGTGACAGGTTAGAGCATGAAGTGGCCAGCTTAGACAAAACCTCCAAGTAACAAGATATCTCTAAAACATGAAATCAATCAAAAGCATGAAGATATTATCAAAAGTGAAAATATAAAAATATTACCATAACGCAAAAATGAGAAAATAATAAAAAATATCAAAAACAGGAAAAAACATTGAAAATCACGAAAAATATCAGACACACGAAAAAACTTCAAAAACACAAAAAATACGAAAAATCGCAAAAACATAAAAAAATATCGAAAATATAGGTTGGGAGGTGAGGATGAGGAAAACCCCACGACAACGCACACCCCAGGGGAAACCCAGCTCCACTGGCTGATCTGGCTCCAAACTCCGTACAATGGTGGGCTTGACCCCCCTCCAAACTCCGTACAATGGTGGGCTTGACTCCGTTTCTCAACACTTGTCAAAAAGTGATAAACGGGGTTGGTTGACCAGGTGACCACCACGGTCTTTCGCCAATCCCATATGCCACAGCGCCCATCTTTGTTTACACTGATCAGCTACTGTGCCATTGTGTTTTCATTTGCTCTAATGGTTGATTTACTGCATGCGATGGCTTTTATGGTGCTTCTGCTTGTTGGCTGAGTCATATGAAACAATAAACCATTACCATTACTTGGTCAATATAGTGACACACTTTTCGGCTCAGTAAGTCATTTGGGTTGTACATAGCTGTTTTAGACAATACTGTTTTATATTTTTTTATTTTTAGGGTATGAGGGGGTGGCCATGGCACAGTAGCCTCCCTCTCCGTACGCTAGTGTATAAGGGCATTTTTTTCAACATATGACTTCGTATGGCACAACATCAGAAACAGTTTGGATGCAGAGAAGGCAGAAAAAATGGTTAAAATATACCAATTTTACAGAGCTGAAGAAGATAACCAGTAGAGTTTACTCAAACTGTTCGAATTTTTCTTCTCTTTTTTTCAAGTCCTTCAAATTTCGTTGCTGTTCGTTTTGTTTCATTAAAAAATGTACAGTTAGCTGTACAAGTGTGCTGCTTATTTTACTTTTTACTTCATAGTACAATGTTCAAAGGAAAAGAGTGGGATTTTTGGTGGGTTTTATTGGTTTGTATTAAGTGGGCTTTTTTAAAAACACCCGGGTGTTTTTTTTGGTTGGGCCCAATGACACCAACACTGAAGATAACTGCGGACGTGTAATTGATTTTCTGAGCAAATTTCAAAACTGTCCAATTTCAACGTGCTTGATTTAGCTGATTTTATGATGCATCACTAGTTTCCCGTTTCGTTTTTTGTGTTGATACAATCGCACACCTGCGCTTGCAATGTGTGTTTCGTTTCGAGCTTCGTCATTACTTGGCAGTTCAGGCGGATTGATCATAATTTATTTGTTTGTGAACAGACAGACACGAAGTCCACAGTATGAACACACACTACAGAACGCAGGTCGATAAAAACAGACAAAACAGCACGTAGTACAAGGCATTGAAGCCGGCGGCATCACAGGGTTACAGACACTTTTTGCAACTGCATTGAAGACAGAAGAGATTGAAGACAACTGCATTGAATAATGGCTCACACAAGTCCGTATCTGTTCTTTTTCCTTAGCAGTTGTTTTATTTTACTTCGTCTCAACCCATTAGGCCAAAGGAAGCTTTCGATAGTGATTTCACTATCGAGGATGTTATGCTTTGGCCGGGTATGCGCTTCTCCTTGCGCTCTCAATGTAAGCGCTGCTCTGCAGGGCGCTTACAATTGTACATATAACAGCCACATAAAAAAACGAAAATTTTCTTGCGTACTTTATGTGCATTCTCAATTCTTGTGTAGTTTACAAATTTTAAACTGTCAACCCTGGTAGTCCGCCATCCCAACCGCATACCTTCTGATCGACTGCTATTTGACGAGGCATTCGCGCAGCCTTGAATTTTTGCAGTTGTGAACTGCGCTGAAGTAGCACTAAATGTGTTCTACTACACGTTTTAACGTGTTGCCGGATATTTTTGCACTTATGTACTATTCTGTTTTAGGAGACCGCTGATAATTTATGTTCATTACAGTGACACATTGTAGCCTACAACAACGAGCAAATAGAGCGTGTGTAGAATAATATGCACAGGGACGCCCGAGAATGGAGGCATTTCCCTTCTGCCCTTTCAAAGGGGGGCAACGGGGGCGGAGGTGCCTTTTCATCATTGGTGCAGGAGGAGGCAAAGTTTTGGGGGCACGAAGGATTTTTTTCCCGAATATCCCTAAGCTTACCCGAAAAGGTTTTTGTGCAACTTTTGCCTACAAATTTTTTCCCGCAAAGATCATTAAGACCCTTTTAGGGGTGATCTCCAAAAAGATCTTCATGTGTTTTTCTGCAAACCTTGGGCGCTATTTTCACCCGGATTTTCAGATATTTTGCCCAGATTTTCAGCAAATCAAAACTTTTTGGGCTGAGCTTGCACCCACTGCATCCCCACCACCAGCACAACTGCTTTTCATAACAGTATCATGGGTAATTTCGCAGTTTATCAAGGTCGACTTGAAACAAATTTTTTGCAGCTATTCGGGCACCCAGAAAATTCAGAAACATTTTGTATAATTTCTGTTATTATTTTTAAGGTCAACATTGTTGATGAACAGAAACAAACATATTTGGTAACGATTTTTTTGTTTTTATAAGTATCCATTGCCCACAACTATTCTATTGCTCGCCCTGCCTTACCGCTGCTCTGGCGTCCTTAAATATGCATGTTGTGTCAACAAACTTCGCCAAAACGTTGTTTGCAAAACGTGAATATGGCAACATATTGTGACGTCACAAACAGCGTATAACCAGTAACAATGACCGCCATACGCCACTGCTCTGTACAAGAATTTATTAGGGGGCATCCAATCAAGCAGTCGCCCAGGGCATCACCAGACCTCTGCACGCCACTGAGCGCAGGGCAGCATTACTGATGAAAATCATTGTAGTGAGCCAGATTTTGAATCCAACAGAAGCAAAGTTTCACCGCGAGTGCTAAAATCTAATAATTTTGCTGATAGAAAAGCGACGGTCCGGAGAAGTTGTCCCTAGTAGAGTTAACATAAGTTGGGCAAAATCTGCTTAATGCAGAAGGTTTTCGCCAAGTTTTTGCTGTTGAAGGGACGCAACAGCACAACGGAAGTGCCGCTTGTATGAGCTAAACACTAACGTGAAGTGGGGTACTTCGCACAGACATACACTGCGACAAACCTGCAGCCAAACGAAGTCTGGCGTTTTTGTTTGTCTTTGCAATTATAGTGAAGTTGTTCAATTTGGTACTGGTTTTTAAGTGCAATTTGAAAAACCCACGGATACACATCCTTCTTTAGCAAATGCAAGTCAACAATTTTTCGGCCCTTAAGAAGCTTTTCGCAAATGGCTGCAGCATGGCATTTTGTGCATTTTTAAAGAGTAACTTTAGTAGGCATGTTTTACAGTATTTTTGATTCGATGTAACGTTCTTGTTGGCAAATAGAGTAACAATTGATTCGGTAATGTGCTCGCCGATATAACGGCGATTGGTTGCTGTTTCTGGTCACCCCTTCAAACGCTCATTGTTCAACTTTGCGTTGAATCGTTCTGGAGTCATATGCAGGAATGCCGGAGTAGGGACTGGGCAGTAAAAGAGTTGAGGGCGAAACAAAAAATATGCTTATTTCTGTTCAGCAATGATGTTGACCTCAAAAATAACAGAAATTACAGAAACCATTCTAACTTTTCTGGGTACTCCAATGGCTGCAGTAGATTTGTTTCAGTTCGATCTTGATAAACCATGAAATTACCTATGAAGGCACCTACGCCAACGGCCGCAACTGGCAGATATTTTCGGGTGAGCAAAATTTTTGTAACCTATTCTATTTTCAGGGGGACAAAAAGATTGTAGCTTCTTGTTGTACCTAACAACTAAACAAGTTCTTCAAAATTTCGGGGAAGGTGTCCTGGTTTTGAAAGGGTATGGAAGGAAATGCCCTCGCTTTCTATGGCGTCCGTGTTCACGTGTATCTGGTGAATTTGTTCTCAATATAATCAAGGAAAGCAATCCGAGTTAGATTCTGCAGAGTTATTAACGGCAGGTTTTTTAAGGCGTTTTAGGGACCCGATTCGGGACACGCTGGCCGAGCAATCTCTTTTCTTGATAAAGTGCATGTGACTAAAACAGTGGTTCCCAGCCGGTGGGTCGCGACCCCAAAGTGGGTCGCGAACGGCAGCCTCAATAGTTTGCTGAAATGTCGAATTTTTAGAACTTCGTATATCAACATTTTTTTAATTAGCAAAACCGAAACACGGTCAGATCCTTATGAAGTTCACATTATCTCTATTATAATTCCTATTTGATTTCTCCTGGGCAGTTTCAATCGACCTGACTGTAGAATAGATTCCTGCAGGTTAACCCGCATTTGCGCGGCGGCTTGTACTTAGTGCAGGGCGGGCGCGGGAAGAGGAATATTTGTCCGGGTAACTGAATTTTGAGCCAAAGCACATAAACTTGTTCAGGTCAATAATCGCAAAGCACGTGGATGTATTAAAGTTGTTTACCAGCATTGCGCTTAGGACGGTAGGCCTACAGCAGTTATTACATTATTCAGTGTTTTTTTAAGCCGTTTTTGGGTGTCAAAATGACACCCTAAAATTTTGCAATGACACCCTAAATTCTGAAAGCCGGATATGGTTTTGCCTTGTACTGAAGTAAAACGATTTGAGGAGGAAAGCATGTTTTCCTGCACATGGCTATTGCAACAGACGGCTGCAATGTTATAGGTCGACTCAATTTTCTGGCGCAGAAGATGGAAGCAAAAATTGTAAGTTTATAACTGTGCATTGTCATGCGCACCGCCTCGCTTTGGCCTCTTACTATACTGCCGCAGATTTGTACAGTATTGTGCGTACGAAACTGCAAAAGCATTTTAATGCAATTATGGAAGTGTTTTTTGACGT
>Ga0210059_1014953_pt1 | contig 11397 bp, 2 predicted proteins | sample Ectturendosymbi2_FD_188042 | JGI IMG/M metagenome (GOLD analysis project Ga0210059, IMG submission 188042) | Ecteinascidia turbinata endosymbiont from Florida, USA - Sample 2 (SPAdes) (version 2) | ecosystem: Host-associated > Tunicates > Ascidians > Unclassified | place: Key West, Florida... | reverse complement strand
GGGCCTAGCAAAAATCTGGGGGGGCCATGGCCCACCCAGGTCCCCTCTTAGAATCGCCACTGGGCACAGAGTAAGAAATAGTTTGACGAGGTTCTTACTAGCTGGAGTCCAGGAGTAGGGAACCGACTTACTATCACGGGCCGCATCAATTGGGGAATTTTTCTGACGGGCTTCAAAAAATATTAATTTTATCTTAAAATTCTACCACCACCTTAATATGGAAAATAAGGAGAAAAAAATCTAAGAGAAACGAGCGAGACTTCTGTTGATTTGCTGCCGAAGTATCTGCTTGTCATGGAGTTTCGTTTTGATGCGATGTCGTGTTCTAACTGGGTTACGAAAATTCTGATCCGGGCCTTATTAAATGTTCACGCCGGCCGTATTTGGCTCGTGTGCCGAAAGTTCCCCAGCCTTGGGCTAAACACAAACGGTTTTTCTATCAGAGCTGCCTGCAATGTGAGCAACGTTGCAAAAAGTATAATCTATCACCAGAAATGCTTGAAAGGACTTGGAGCTTTGAAAGTGGTAGCTGATTACTGCACTACACAAAGCTCACAGGGTGCTGTAGCATGTAAAATACCTCGTGCTGACACAAAATAGTCTAACCCTGACTTGAATTTAGCAAAAAACACCTACACGCGCTGTCCCGTGCCCTTGCGCACCTGATCACCGATTGCCGAAATTCCTACCACGACCTTCTGCGCCTTGCAACGTAAACATTGTCCTTGAGTGCATTCGAAGCGCTCGGAAACGATTATCTCGGCTTACGGTCGGAGCAATGGCCGTCCGGACCTTATGACCCGGGTGCCTGGGCGATTGGCGTCACGTGCCGGCAACAATGGCTGAGCTCGTTGTCGGCGAACGCTGCGAAATTCAAGGATCGACGACACAATGAGTACTTGTGGCGCAACAATACACTTTCATTATGTATAGAAGGTCAATACAAGAAAAAGGAGGGGTTCTTATTTATAGCTAAGCAAAAGCTGAAGACGTGTGTACGGCGCTCCAAAATTGTTGTTGCGTTGGTCTATGAAAACTTGATGATAAAACCTATTTTCTTGAAAGAAAAAAGTCAAAACCGAACTGAAAAGCAACTACATTACTTCCACCATAACTGATAAAGTAAAGAAACTATTCGTGAGAAATAGATGATTTTGCTCAATTTTTGAGCATCATTAAAAAAATATATTAGGCAGTTTTTCAAACAAACTTTGAATATTCGCATTGTTGAACCTATTAATTTTTGCTTTGGTTAGAGTCGTTCTCTAGGCTTAAAGTAGTTTTGAGTTTTTCGCCATAATTTTCTTGTTCACAATATTATGCTGTCAAAATTTTTCATAATTTTTATGCAAAAAGAATTTTCGAATGTTGACATCAAGCCTCGTGGTGTGCATCCATTTGTACAAAAACTCGTGACACACAGTGTGAGGTGATGATAGTTGTCCACCAGACTCAACCTTTGCTCCATTGTAAGTTGTTCTACTGTAATCAAAGTCCAAAGTTTGTTAAAACAACTCTAGACTTGATTGCTTCATAAAATGTCTTCTACATAATTTCATCTCTGGACTTTAACTGGCATAAATGATTCTTTTAGAAAAGAACTGACTCTTCTTAGTGGCCCTCGATGGGTATCAGCTCTCATTGTCTGTTAAAACATTAATTTATCGCGTTTGCTGTTTCAAAAACTACAAGTACACTGACAATGCTGATCCACCACATCATTAAAGTGAGAAAAAACATCCAGCATTGTCTAAAAAGGTTCAACTCTTGACAACTATATTCTGGCACATTCAGTAACTAAATGTGTACTATGGGCAAACTTACTAAAAGCCAACCTTTAATCTCGCGTCAATTTCCTCTGCCTTTTCACAACGTACGTTTTAAGCGTCAGCAAAACGCTTACTGATGCTAGAACAAATACTGCTAAACACTTACGTGACCCTTTGGACAAAAATGTCATCATTGAAATTTAAAATTGTTTTTTTCTTTCAAATTTAAATTTGAATAAATATTAGTAAAAAAGTTGTTGCCGAAAAATCGGGTTGGTTAGTATACTGAGTTATGTTTGTCGAAAAAATGCAAATAAAATATGGTGCTAAGCAATCAGTATGACGCTTTGCTCTTTGACGAGGTAAGTAGAAGAGATCAGGGATGAATTTTAACTTCTTTTGTCCGCAGCTTGCTAAATGTCGACTCGCCGTGTGTCAAAAGTAACAACGTCGAGGTTTCATGTGTCGGCGGCCAATATTAAGCACTCTGTGACAACAGTGCGTGTATTGTCAGTAGGCATTTAAATTGTTCATACAAGAAGAAGCTGTTGTGCCACACAAGTTAGTTCGTTTGATATCAAATCGAACGCGTTTGTATAAGTGCTTAATTCAGAGACAAAAGAATAGCTGGTGAGAAACCTTTCCAGATATCAAAGAAATGCAGGAGGCGTGAGAATATTTTCAAAGTTTGTGAGACCTGGAAGCTTAGCGTTGCCGGATATGCTCGTCAGAATAACAAAACGCTTATATTTTCTCTTACTGGGCAATGATAATGACTACGAATGATCAACTAAAAGCGGATCACTCATTACCCCAGAAACGTTAAAAATTGAGTATGATGAATTATTGTTTTGCAGAATAGAATTTACGCGTGCTTTTAAGACCGTAGCATAATGACATTGACAGTGATTACCTTGAATGTTTTACAATGGATAACCCCATCCGCAAGAGAAAATTCAGTATTCTTTGCAGCTACAAAACTCATGCAAAACATACATATGAAAATATTAGAGAATGCCTGAAGCCTTGAACAAAACTTGAATGAACATATGAGCTCTTAGCAATTAGTATCCACAAAGGTGATGCAGTCGATTTAATCAACAAACACTTTATTAGGGAATCAATTTCACGTAAATTGTACGCATCCTCCGTCCCGAAAATTGCAAGCAAAAGCTTTTGAGTGAAATGCTGAAGAGCTAAAGAAAGAGTGGGGTGAGAATGCCATCTCTAGTATACAACAAATTAAACAGCATACTTCGTGCTTCAAATGGGTGGTTTAGTGAATATTTTTCGAATACCAGAGTTGTTTTGCATAGCTGCAAGCGGCTATCTCTAATTAAACTAAAGTGAATTCTTTTTGTTGTGATTTTTGAAAATCCACAACTTTGTTTTCTATCGTCATAGGAAATCGCTTGAGATAAAGCACCGTGATCTTGCGTGATATAGTGCTAGTAATCCAACCTCGTAGGAAATGCTTCTTCCAAAAATACTTATCGACAGCATATCAGAATTTAGGACTCACATAATTACAATTTAATTTCCCTTACTTTGGAAACGATTGAAACTTGTAACCGACAACTCTGGTTGAGTTTTTTACTATCAGCAACAAATTCATAGGTGTAATATCTTGAAAAATTATGGGGAGCACATTATTATTCCCCAAATGCCCAACTAAAAGACTTTTTTGCCAACAGAAGAGTTTTCAATTTTGATGAAATATTGAAATATGGCTTGCCCCGATTTTGACAACTTATGAATTGTTCAGAATTTGTTTCTTTTTCTCATTTCTGCACCGACGCATGTGGCAGTTAACGTATTTTGACCAACAGAGCAGCAAGCAACTTAAATCACGTTGTCGATTTGATATAAGGAATTTGATAATGCATCAAAAGGTAACGAATTTTTACCCTACCAATCTCAGATTTGCACAACAAAAAGCGGTCTTTAAATGTTCTTGGAGAGCAACTGATACCTCAGCTACCAGCATGTTAAAGGCTATGAACAAAAAATATTCTGGTGCTGTTACATCATTTCAATAGAAATTGACTCACTCTTGCCGCAGTGATCAGGAAAAATATGCTTCAGAAAGTGTTTCAAAATCTATTTATGCCCTTTAACATTGAGTCAAGCATGACTAAGCTAGAGACATTAGCTTTCTTCACCACATCCAATGTTTGTTACGTAATAGCTACGTTATTTTTTGTTTAAAATCTTGATTTTGTGCAGCCAATGCTGAGATCCGTGACTCAAGCAAACTTACTTGGAAAAGTTTAAGCAATGCAACCATGCTCTGAGACAGCTGATCATGTTCAAATTAAGTTATTTCAAAAACTTTTGTCGTGATTTACCAAATAAGTTACACATTGCATTTTGCAGGTCAGCTAGCTGTTACAGTTGGTAAACTGAACAATCAGCAAACAACCAAAATGAACTCTATGTCAGACGTGGTGGCGTTGAAAAGAATAGACATGGAGACTATTCAACGTGAAAGGTTATCGTGGTGTTGTGCATTTCACATTCTACTGTGTAGAGTAATGATATTGTCTTAAGAATTTCTGTCTTTCTTGTTTGACCTAAATTCGCAATTTCTGGTTGTTCCGCGTTGCATGCGTGACAAGGTTGCGATCTCAAATTATTACAAAGACAATTGAAAATAATTAATTAGTGCGCAGTACTAGCAATGCTCCAAGACTTTTATCTAAATTAAGCTCTTCTAATTAAAGTACAGCATTGAGCATTTCCTACCTTTGCAATACTTGTTCAAAAAGCATTCACCCATAGCTGACCTTCAGCTCTTTGTCATGTCATAGACGAACGCGGATCCCGCTCACTCCACGACTGGTCACGTGGAACGTAAACAACGAAAGGCCCAATGTTTACTTTCCAAACATTGTAAGTACCGATTTTTCGTAGTTTCAAATAGCATTTTTATGACTTTAAAAGCGCAAATTTGTTCCTGAGCCTGTGCGTCCGTTTGAAAATATTTCGTGACTCAGAGTGAAACGTCATTTCAAAATTGCAAATTGGAAGTGTCGTGTATGACGTAAAGCAGGGCTACTCAAATGGCGGGCCGCGGTCCGAATCCGGACCTTTGGATGTTGACAGCCGGACCTCGTCAGCCTCTCTAAGGTTTATTCTATACCCAAAAGTTTTTATCCCAAAACCTTGCGCTTTTGGCCGTACTTCTAAATCTAAAGCAACTCCTTGACAACTGTATAAATGATTGTCAATCAAGCTGTTGTTCAGCTCTGTTACAGCGCACACCTGAGCTGGGCTTGTTATCTTTACTTGGTTCCAACTAATTGTTTCGTCATAATTGTTTAACAATAGCTCGTCACTACAAGGTCTATCCTGGTGAAAATATTGGATTCAAAGCTAGAAAATAGCGATGAAACCTTTTCTTGTCGAAAACAACGCAATTATACAAATTTGCTATGCACAATCATGAAAAATTGTTGAGTAAGGAAAGAGTTTTACTGATATTAGTCCTTTAGGAATTAAATTTTGTTTTTTCTCGGGAAGTCAACAATATGTGAAGAAAATCTAAGATATTTCAGCGTTTTCGAGAAATGATAAAGGAAGCGGTTGGAATTTTGGCTGACATAGTGTAACACCTCAAAGACTTGAATGCATAACTGCAAGAAGAAAAACATAACACTCTTGATTTGATCACTACTATTCGCCCTTTTCAGAAAAAGTATAATATTTTCAAACATGTCATTCAAAACTAACATGCGGTAGTCATTTTCAAGTCATTTTGGGGAAAGTAAAAGCAAGAAGATTCCAGATAGTTTCAATTTATAGAAAAGTTGATTACCGACATTGTCAAATACTTCGGGGACTTTGTTTCTAAAAAAGTTGCTGCTCTTTCCTCAAAACCCTTTTCAGTGCCAGACATTACAGAATTTTCAATTGAAGCAAAAGACGCGTGCGCATTGTGTAGACCCAGGCGCGTAGCCAGGGGGGCAATGGGGACAATTTCCCCCTCAATTCCGAAAGTAGCACTAGCAATTTTCAGCTTAATCAAGATTGTGATGTGTAAGACAAAGTAATGCGTCAGTGCAAATCAGCAAAACTTCTTAAAAAAACTATTCTACTTCAACTTTTAGTCGATCCTGATCAAAGCAGTATGTTTTGTCAATTCCCCATGATTAATCAAACGTATAGTGTAAATTCTGGAGAATTCCTGCAATGGCTGACTTTTACCTGAGGCTTAATGCTCCGTGTGGAAGTGGTGACAATGAAATATGAACTTGTGTATACGCGCTTGTAATCGCTAACCGAGAGTAAAACAAGGAGTAACGCTTTTCGCAGCTGTTTCTGGCGCATCAGCTTGCTGTATCCCACCTAATAGTGATGTAACTTTCATTTCAAGACCATCGCGAAAATTTTTGTCTGATAACTCTGACATGCGACAAATACTGCATATTTTTCCCTTGACTGCAGCATCAGCCGTAGCTTTAAATCAGGGTTTCCGAACCTGTGGTACGCGTATACCACTAGTGGTGCGCGAAGGTCTTCGAGGTGTTACGCGAGTAAGTAACTTCCATTTTTCACAAAAACATGAATTCACAGCTTTCTAGTTTATGTATCGAGCTTTGTTTCTAAATAAATAAATTTTCCAGTAGCTTGCTGTTCCTATTGTATCGCAACATTATGTCTTTCGATGTGCTGTTAGCAAATTTACGCCACGCATCCACCAATTGGTGGCAGGTAAACAAAAAACAAATATCTCATTAAATTTAGTTGTGGTCTTTTATTGCAAGTTTAATGTATATTATTCTTCTGAATAAACAAAGATTCGATCAAATCAGTTGTTCTGGAAGAAGTGGTACGCGTTGATAATACGGGTGCCCAAGTGGTACGAGATCGCAAAAAGGTTGGGAATCCCTGCTTTGAATGAAGCAGGGTCGTCGCCAGCGGGGGGGCCAGTGGTGCCCGCCCCCCCATTTGAAATCTGTGCCCCCCATTTCACATTTGGCCCCCCGGTTGTTACATACATCCAATACTGTATTTTCAAATGTGCCCCCCCCTTCTGGTTTTTGGCCTCTCCTTCTGGTTTTTGTCCCCCCCTGCCGCCAAATCCTGGCGACGGGTCTGAAATGAACATCGTAGATTTTTGTCTTTGTGCAGTTTTGCAACTAAATGCATGAATATGGTGGTGATTATGTATGCCTTGAAGCTTTTCAGTTTCAAATATTTTAGAAAGAATTCAGTTTCAAAATATTTTTTATTACGCAATAAGGCCATGGACACTGTTTAGCAACAATAGCATTTATTCTAGATATTTAGCTGTAATGAAATGTAGACCTATTGTGACTATTCACTCACAAATATGTGGAGCCTTAACAGTTTCATCAATGATCTCCCACTACCTTGCCGGCGAGTAAAAAAACAGTTTTGTCAAGTAATCAGAATCCGATCTGTACATAGTCTGAAAGTGTTTCAACATTCACCCGATGTTAATTGCCACCCTATCCTACAGTAAACTTGAAGGCATTCAGCTCCAACGCGAAGAGTCAGCTTGGCCCTTCTCCACCCTCTTTGGGTTTTGATCCATACTTTGGAAACCACTGGGCTTGATCAACTAACCAATCTTTGTGTTAAGCTGCGGCGACAAGTAGGCCTATTTCTTAACCTATTGCAAATTGTAGAGCCGTGGCAAAAATCGATTGTGGCTTCGTTTTCGCAAACCGCACAATCGTTTTCACACTTTTCCTAGACTTAGTGGGTCAAACATATGCAAGTTTGTTGCCGGGGCATGTATAACTTCCCCAATTTAAAAAAATGTATTTATATTATTTGTGAATTTTATTGTTAACTCTGAAAAGCTGGATAGATAAATACCTTGTCGTATATAGGAATATGTCTTAGGGCAATAGCGCACAAAACTGCTGCCGCAGTCGCATTTCATAGCGTTTAATGACATAAAATCCAAAACTTTCTCAAACGCGTTGAGGGGCTCTAGCGTTTACATTATAATGTATAATTTAACTGATAATCATCAACTGCATAAGTCAACTAGTCGCACAAGAATTAGACTTGGACAAGATCCAAGTCTACGTGTGCGCAAGTTTTGTAGACCTAGTTCAGGAGTCGGTGTCTTGGAGCAAAGTCGCTGCTCGGTTCCGATTGCACGTGTGTTGGTGTACATCAGAAGCGTGTAAACATAAAAAGCGCAGTCACAGTGACGGCCACGATGACTACTTGTTCCACTGCAATATTGGCTGAAAAAGTATACTGCAGATCTTGCACTTACGAGTATAGCATCAAGATTTTCACAAACGCTTTCTCAAGAAAGTTTTACAAGAGAATGGTGGCTTTCATTCAAAGTAGAAACTTGCAAATTTACTAAAAACAAATTTTTAAATCTTGTCAATTCAAGGAAAACAGACTTTTTATTTGCCGGCTTAAATATGAACAGAAGTATTCAGAGAAAGAAGCGCAAGAAAAAGACGCATTTTATGGATGATACTTTAAAAACAAGAGGCCTTATATATTTAAATGTTGAGACTTGGTTGTTGTTTGCCCCCCCCCTATCAAAATTGCTGGCTACGCGCCTGTGTAGACCAAAGATGTAGCGGAAATTTTACAGGTACCGAAGCTTTGCTGGGTATTTTCGCTTATATTTGTAAGCAACAATTCATCATTCACTGATGAAGATGGCGGAGCGGAGCTCCGGCAGCTTAACAACACCGGGTGTGGACGCAGCCAATATTCATCTGGAACGGAAGTAATTGAATTCCAGTAGAATGCAGCAGTAAAATAAATATTTTTTGATTGCACGCCTGAAAACTTCGTGTCAGAAGAAAATATCTCCAAATTTTTTCCACTCCTCGCAAATTGTTACTGGAAACTCTCACTGTGTCCGGGTCTACCTGATGCTACAAGAGGTGCGAATTGTCCCCTCCTGCTAAATTTAAAACTCGGGACCCCACTTAACTTATAATTCGGTTTTAGTATTCTTTTGGTTTTCAGTAGTTTTTTGGAGTATTTTTCGGTGAATTAGTGTATAGCCGTCCACATCCGGATTCACTATCATATTTTAAGTCTTTTTCTGAGTGTTGGTAGTGACTCCCTACAGTGGCTAATGGACCCCTTTCAGCTATGTTTTCCTTCCTGGCTTAAACCTCTAGTTACGCCACTGACTGCTGACAGTCCTCGCTTTAGAAAAAAAATTGACAAAGAACAAGTTTCGTATCCAAATGACGAATAAAAACATTTACGACGACCTTCCACTCGCTATCACTACCTTGGAACAAAAATTTTAGTAACTGCCAACAAGCAGAAGATGCTATTACTTCCACCAGCAGAACAATAAATAACGCTGACAACATACGTTCATATGTATATCGATTTACCGGATTTGAAAACATATATGCACAGGGGCGTAAACACGGTTAGATGGCGCCCGGGGTAAAAAGCAAGTTTGGCGCCCCCATGTTCGAACCTGAGCCTTTTCGGAAGCAAATGTACATATTGAAGAAAGTGCTTGTGACATTTTTGGACTTTTCGGCGACCCAGCAGTGATTCGGCGCCCGGGGAATTGCACCCCTCGTTACGCCCCTGATATGCAGTAGCCTACTATTATATTCTCATGTTAAGTTTTTTGTTAGAACAATCCAAGGCATATCACATTTGCATTATTTTATGGGAGTTACCGGACCTCGAAAAATTTTGACATTGGTAAATGGACCCTTTCCTGAAATAATTGGGTAGTCCTGACGTAAAGCTTTAGCGCTTAGACCGGTAGACCGGAATCAAAAGATTGTATGAAAACATCTTGGTGACTGGTTCAGTTTTTGAGAGCAGAGCAATCGCTTTTACCGTAATTTGCATGCTATGAAAGCTGCAAACTATTGAGAATTTAGCAAAAACTTGATATGCGTAGAAAACCTGTTCATTCTTTAATTTTATACGTTAATTCATAACAAACTTCTTCCCAGCTGCGTTGTGTCAATGTTTCAAAACAAACAATAAGTGTTATACAATTCATATTTGTTCGGAAAGCGATACCTCATGCCACAATTACACCACAGGTAAAAACACTTAGGGCTAAAAATATTCAATGCAATTACGAAGTAAATGGAATGACAAAAATCCAGTTTTCCGGTTTTTGATGAGCACTACTTTGTCGCCAGCATTAGATGCGCCACACAACACTAACATGCTACAGACAGGGTCTCTGAGATAAATTTTGCCAGGGGGTACAAACACCTACACCATGCCCCCTAACGTCTGGGTCCTTGTCAAATCTTTTATAGCTTGTTTGTATATTGTCAGAATATAGATAAAACAGCAACCATGCTAAGATTTAGTAATACAGTCGATTGATAGCTTTACTGACAGCTGGCTTACACATAATTTTGGGCTCAGTTACAGAAAAACTTAGCGTGCATGCTTTCACCCTCCCGGGTCCCAGTACCTATTGGGCCCGGGTACTATGCACCTCTTGCACCTCCTCTCGTAGACTCTGGATGCAGATATTGGCTTAATTAAATGAAGAATATGTGGACAATTAATTAACATCTGCGAGATCAGGTACTATGCGCCTGTAGCAAATCTGTCGTATCAAAGCCTCAGCAGAAGGCCAGGTTTAAAAGGGGGCGATATACAAAAGAGGGAACTGAAAATAGTTTGTCAGCCTTTTTAGCAAGGGTCCCAAATTGGCAATATTTAAATCAACACTCCCAGGCCTCCTCTGACAACAGCCATGTTAAACCCACAACAAAATAAGTCCTAGTGAAGTTATTTCTTGTTTACAGTAAAGAATGTGTGAGGAATTTGCACTGCAGCCCTTAACACGTTTGCAGATCTTTCAAAGTACCGGCAGCCATTAGTTTTAAATATGGTTCTTTACGGCTAAGTATTTGATGATTTTCTTGAAGTGGCCGTTCCAAAAACTTCTCAAAGAGCTATGAGGGTTGTTTGCATAAGAGGGAGCTTGATATTTATTAAGAAATTTCGTCCTTTTCTTCTCTTTGCGTAAGGCGCGAATGTATGCGATCAGCAAACCCCTGAACCAACTTGCGTTTGTGTAACTGAAGAGTTAACGTAAGGGTGAACGTCAACCCTTAAACGACTTTGATGTGCTGACATTTTTATTGTTGCGTAGTTTGATTTTTACTTTGTGATATTTGTTGCAGAACCGCAGCTACATCTCCGACCACACATACATTCCTGGGAGGTACATAAACAGAAAATGCCATCCAAATATCGTAAACAGAGAGGCTTCATGGTCACCGTATTCCCCAACCAAACTGCAACCTGTTATTGAAGTTCCAGACGGTATTGCAAGTGGAAGTTACAAAGAAAATTGCATAGACTACTTAGTTTTGTTTTGCTGTGTTCATCAGTGAATTGAGGCAGAACATAAAAGCGACTTGCTCAGAAATGCAGAAAAGGCGCTTGCATCAAGCAAAAAGTTCAATGTGCAGTATAGGCTACACCAGGGGCTCCAAACTACGGCCCGCGGGCCAAATGCGGCCCGCGAGGCCATTTCATCCGGCCCGCGAAACCATTTTGTCAATGATGAAAAAATAATATATAGTACTTACGAAAAATTTGTAGATTTGGTACAAGTTGGTAGAATATAACATATCCCGCAACAATCACATTGCGTAAGGCG
>Ga0210059_1014951_pt1 | contig 11398 bp, 5 predicted proteins | sample Ectturendosymbi2_FD_188042 | JGI IMG/M metagenome (GOLD analysis project Ga0210059, IMG submission 188042) | Ecteinascidia turbinata endosymbiont from Florida, USA - Sample 2 (SPAdes) (version 2) | ecosystem: Host-associated > Tunicates > Ascidians > Unclassified | place: Key West, Florida... | reverse complement strand
GAGCACTTTTGGAAACTTATTCGTCCACCGACTGTAATGTGACACTCACACAACAAGTGTGTGCTTGGCTGCACTACACTTGCTAATAACATACTGAACCTAAACTTAAACCCTAACCTAAACCCAACACCTAATCCTAAACTAACGGTTCTCAAACTGGGGTGCATGTACCCCTATGCTAGTAGGGGTGCATTTGCCCATCTGAAGGGGTACATTTGAGGTTAGCAATAGAAGGAAAAAAATATATTTACGTATTATTCATTTCGAAATATTTATACATACATCACTGAATATTATTTTCAAAATCATTACATGCTTCTTGGTAAATACATTTTTGTTATATTCCACAGCCTTTTTGTCATAAGAAATTTTAGGGGTACATGCTCATCTATCGAAATGCTGAAGGGGTACATGGCCAGAGAAAGTTTGATAACACTTGCCCTAAACCTAAACCCAGTCCACAAGGAGCTTTGGTGGGCTTAGTCCCCCAAACAAAGCTCCAAGGCCCCAAATGGAAACATGAAACACTATAAATCTGTGGAGTTTTTATCAAACGCAAAGCGTCCCGCAGAAATGCAAAGCCCCCTATTGAAAACTTTCTGGAGACAGTTCTGCCTAAACCTCGCCAACAGTGACAGACTATAAATGAAAGTGTTTGTTGCTTTGATTGATTAATAACATGGTTTACTAGTTTGCGTGGAAACAAGTGAAACAGAACATTAGCAGAACAGTAAAATGTAGAGAACAGCAGCAAAACATTTTCTTGCTAGATTTTGAAAGCTCGCAAAAATCAAAATTTTCACCTAATTGGCGAGCAGACCGCAGCAGCCCGTAGTGACCCGGAATGACGTCACTGCTGAAAAAATTGTTAGCGGACTGTTTCAAAACCTTTAGCAGACTGCCCAAAGACTGGACTGTTAGTGGCCCATGCCATCTCTAACATGTACCTTTAAGCTTTGTCAAATGTTGTTGTGAGCATCATGCTTGTTAATTGCATACCGGTGTAAATAAGATCTGGTGGTTTGACGGCCAGAGGAGATGACAGCTAGTACAGCAACTTAACCTTGCATATTCTGTTAAGAAGACAGAAACATGGTGTCAGAAGTGAGACTTTGACCTTGTTCTGAATGAATGATAGCCTGCAGATAGACAGGGCTGACTCGAATCTACCCGTGTCACCAGCGATGAATATGAAAGGTGACATAGCTAGCAACTGGAAGTTCTTCAAAGACCAGTGGAAGAATTACAAGATCACCTCCGGTTTGGCACAGAAAGAAGCAAACGTGAGAACTGCACCGCCCAAGTCGTGCTGGGTAATGGTTGCTACGAGATTTTGCAGAGGTTACCAGACTCTTGAAAGCCACACAACAGTAGTGGCAATGCTCAAGCTATCGTTCGCAACGCACGGCATTCTAGTGACCATTCGGACTGACAATGGCCCGCAGCTAGTTTCTGAAGAGTTTAAAGAATTTGTGCATGAGTGGAAGTTCAATCACATTGCTTCTTCACCGTACTACGCCCAAAGAAATAGCAAGGCGGAATCAGCCATGAAAATCGCAAAGCCTCTACTTCAGAAAGCGAAAAAGGATGGAGGAAACATTTGGCTCTTTATTAGAATGGCGAAATGTTCTGACACAAAGATTAGACTTGTCGTCATGTCAACGCTTGATGTTTAGAAGAACGAGATCTATTCTACCAATTAGCAATTTTATGCTCAAACCGAAAGTAATTGACTCTTGGTTGACAAAAAGTACAATCGCATGAAACACTTCTATGACCACACTTAGAAACCGTTATGGGAGTTGATTCCTGGTGAACTGATACATGTGTACCATCCGGGCAATAAACAATGGTTGCTTGGGAAGTGTATTAAAATGGTTGAACCTCAATCGTATGTTGTAGAAGTGAATGGTGTTCGTTACTGTCGTAACAGATTGTTTCTACGCACTACTTGTGAAAAATCACCAATGTATGATTCTTATGTTTAGGATCTTCATGTACTGAACATGCCAGCAGCTTGTGCACCTAGTACACCCTTAAGTGTTGAAAATAGTCAGTCTGGGTTACGCCGAAGTCACACAAGAGTTATTAAAACCTCATAGCGTTTTCGTGATTAGGTGACATATCTTAATCTTTTGTTGAAAAAGGAGATGTTGATGGACATGTACCTTCAAGCTTTGTCAATTGTTATTGTGAGCATTGTGTTTGTTAATTGCATACTGGTGTAAATAAGATCTGATGGTTCGACGGCCAGAGGAGATGTGAGCTGGTACAGCAAGTTTACGTATTTTTGTTTACTTCAGTTTGTCTTAAAATTTTCATTACTTATCAGTTATTATAAGTTACTGTACATGAATATGAGTTGTCTACGTTTGCATATTTTCTAAAAAAACAGAAACACAGGGTTGTAGGTTCAGGTTTAGGGTTTTAGGTTTAGATAGACACTGCCTGTGTACTCATCTCAAATTTTCTATTTCTCAAAAGTACAAACTACCAATATTTACTTACATAAGCCAAATGGTAGTAACCATCAATCCCTGATTTTATTTTGTAAATTCTATATGTATCCAAACGTACACAGTGCGAAACTAAAGCTATTAATTATTGCGCTCAACTGTACTGTCAAACTTTTCATCAAATTAAAGTGAGTGGTGTTTATCTGCTCCTATAGTATAGGTTATAGGCCTATTGTTGCTGTCGTACACACATTGATGTGTTCCTAGTAGGAAAAAATGTACTCTGATAGGATCTTAGTATCTGATTCTTTGCTAGTGTGAATTGCACTGAAAGATTAGGATTGCATTCGATATACTGTAACTGCGTGCATCTGCATGATATAACCACCCTGTTGTTGTCTAGATAAGCATTCGTGCAGTAAAAACGGCTCATCACAATTACTAATTAGAGCATGAAATGCACATTTTTTTCAAATCAATCAAAAAATGGGCGGATAACATGATAACCTTTATTCGTACAGAAACATACCCCAGTTGAGTTAGTTGCTTTATTGCCCACGCCTCTTCTCTCAGCAGCAGTTGAGTTCCCAAATTATTGTTCATGGCTCATGTGATGTGACCTTTTACCTTTGTTCTGCTTGGCTGGTTGTTCAGTTATTAAACATTCGTTTGATCATCTCCCTTACTATTAATTGCACAGCGCACTTTCTTCCGTATTGGCATTTTTTGAATCAAGAAATTAAACTTAAAGTATTCCAGTACGTTTTACTTAAACAAACCGTTCGTTCCATTTTATCAAAAAAATATCTTTGCTTTTTCGCTCTTTATATCTGAACTTCACTCAGCCGTTTAATCGTGTTACTTGGCAACCTCAAGAGACGCAAAATCAGCTGTCTTTGCTACGTGTAGCGCGTCCGAACATACCTGAGAATTTAGTTCGTGGTAACTTTTGATTGAACTAGTAGGTACTTTTGTATGATATTTTAAAATTATTTGATTCAACAATAATGTATCTTTTACAGAATGTAAGAGAACGCAGCTTTGACCTGAAACAAAACAGTAAAGAAAGGAACAGCCTTGGCAGAGCGTGCGACGCACTGCCGTTGTTTTTATATGGTGTCTTCTGTCAACTTGTTACTGACGTTGCGGTGCTTGATGCAAGAACTGGAACAGCGAAAAACATTTTTGTAACTCATTGCTAATTGGGGGTAGTTATTCACAGTTTATAATTTTCAATAACTCTCAGTCGAAATCATGGCTACTGGTACTTGGGCTACATTGCCTCTAGCCACTGCAACAATTGGGCCGGATTGTTGGCGGGATGCCACTGTTAAAAATATCAAAGTTTCTCAAAATGTTATGCAAAAAAGTGATAAAGGAACAGATTTGGGAAAACAACTTGATCCTCTGCCAACGCTTAGAGATAACTGCGCACAACAAAGTAATGCGAAAGTGCACAGTTATGTTAGGCAAACACGAGCAGTAGTTTTCAAATTAAGAGAAAGCCTTCTAGATACAAACGAAGAAATAAAGTCTTTGATCAGAGGGAAAGAAGCTCTGGAAAAGGCTTTGGAACATATGCGCAAAGACATTCTTTTGAACAAGCAAAGTACTTTCATAAGGTCTTCCCGACCTACAAGAGAAAAGGTGAGAATGCAATTTGTTCAATATCCTGAAGTCAAAAACAGAAAATCTGATTTAGTTGTATCTCAGGATTCGGAGAAAATTTTGTAACAGGTCTTTGTAATACGATATTTTATAAAACACGTTGTAGTCTACTTTTGTCATTCCCAATGTAGGCCTACAGCTAACCAGTATTTACTGTCCGTCACTTGCCTTTGCTTCAATGAATAGCTATAGGTTTCCGAATGTTCGTGTTTTCTATAAGTTTTGTTGTCTCCTTGTCAATGGCGTAACTAGAGGTTTAAGCCAGGTGGGAAAATTTTGCTGAAGGGAGCCCACTGGCCACTGTAGGAGATCATTACCCAACACACAGAAAAAAAAAGTTAACGAAATGATGGTATTCCGGAGGGATATTGTCCATACTAGCTAAAAAAATAACGGAAACACCCTGATAAACGCAAAAAACAACAACCTACTTAAAACCAAAAGAATATATCAAAATGCAAGCTAGGAGGGGGGACGTTTTTTTATTTAGCTTAACAGGAGAGGAAGCTCGCACCCTGTCCACCCGTCAGTTACGCCACTGCTCCTCGTGCAGTGCTAATCAGAAAATGAAGCTCAATGCAATATTTTTTCAGAATATTCGCACAAGGTGTGGGCGTATGCTTAGCTTAGTTTCCAGGGAAAGCACTTCTTCATTTGAGTTTTTGCAATTGCTTGGACGTTCACCATTTTCGAATAACTCTTTCAATTAAAACTTAAAATAAAATATCCCAGCACTTCCATCCAAGGGAGACTGATATTAGGCTACTGTCAGTGGTGGTGGTCTTTGTAGACTTTTGGCAATAGATAAGTGCTTGTAACTTGTTGTTTGAAAATCATAAGTATGTGTAAGTGAGATTTTTGTCCACTGTTGTGGAAGCTCATGGCTTGTAAGCGGAAACTGATGGCCTGAAACGTTTGATAACTAGCAGTGTTTCTGGAGGAATGGAAGATTGGCTTTTAGGTCAACACTTTTGCTGATGAAGCTGCAACACACAACAATACCTCGACATGGTTTTAGATAACGAACAACACATCCTATTTGTTTAATGCGAATATGTGCGGAAAAAATGATAATTTCTCAATTGGCTTGTTGTTGACAGAACTTACAAGATTTTAAGACACTATCTTTTCAATATTTTTACCTTTCGTTACGTATTCCAAACCTTCTTGCAGTTTGGTGACTAGTTATACTCGATTTTACGTCTGCTACACAGAACCGTCGCCAGAAAGTTTTCAATAAGGGGACTTTGCGGGATGGCTTTACGTTTGTGCGGGGGGGCATGACATTCAAAAATTGACAAAAACTCTACTGATGCATAGTGTTTTTTTGGGGGGTTGGAGCTTTGTTTGGGGGGCTAAACCCACCAAAGCCCCCCGTGGCGACGCGACTGCTGCTACAGACCAAACGTTTTCCTTTGTCAACCTGTTCAGCTTTTTTGTTGCGTAATTTAAATTTTAATTCTATCCTTTTGTCACGAGCAACGAAGTGCGTGAAAAAAAACTGTCACTCAAGGCTGCACGCCAAATGCGGCAAACGAGTAAATGCAGCACTTCGCTTGCATTCAATGCCGTAATGAAAACTTCAAGTGTGTTTTGAGATTTTTGGAATTCAATATTTTTTCTTGGATGCTGGTAATGTGAAGAATGGTTCGAGTGACAGGATATCACTGCAGACAGCTCCATATGTTTGCATAACATGACGATACGAAACGTTTGTGCTGGAAAGATCCAGCAGTTACACACTGACCAACCTTGGAACTGAAAGGAAATCTTGAATTGAATCAATAGGTTCGATTTTACATTGCAAATTATTTAAAATTTCAGCTCACACTATTTGTCTATACGTTTCTTCAACAACAGACACGGCTTTTATAAATCTATCACTAAAATCAAACCAATTAAATGAGGTGCAATTGCAACACCACAAAGATACCGGCAAGAGCAAAATTTTCAATCTTGCTTTTGAATATCTTCAAAGCACGTTTGGATTAAAAAAAAATGCCGACACAGGACGTTTGTGACACTACCTCTTGTTGGGGTACTAGTAGGCTTTTGATATTGTGTAAACGGTCTGAATCTATGTATGTGCGGTGTCACATTACAGCTACTCATGAAAGGCGCTATTTACTTTGGCATCTTGTAGGTCATATTATCTATTGCCAATGCCGCATCGCACTTGTAACAAGAGTGCGTGCTTTCCGTGATAGGTGCGATTCACCAGGACATTTATAAAGGTCAGGTCTGTCATATTTGAATGCCGATGAGCATTCAAAAGTCATAACTTCATGAAATGCGAGCTAGTTTTCACAAGCAGAGTTTTTCTGCGGCTTGTTGCGCAAACGTTGCACCGAAAACCATCTGATGGTCATTGATCCAATGCGAAGAGAAAATGTAGATACATCCTGGACAAACCGATTGTGGTAACCAATAAAAATACGAAGATTTAATTGCGTTCTTGTCGAACTTGCGCAGCATGTTCGATACAGTATCGACCCAGTTTAACCTAAATAGTTTTGGTTTCTACGTGCTTTCGCATCCTTTTCAAGATCTCCACCACTCGTGCAGGGGACGAAATAAAGCAGAAGTATTTTGAATGTAATGTTAAGCAGAGATTTATTGAAAAAAGCGGTTGCACTTTGTACTCCCTTGCCAAGAGTGGGTGACATTTCTGCTTGCACGCGGACACTTTCACAGTTAACACTGCATTCGCGGCGAGACTGAATCCTTCTTGTAACACCGCACGTAAACCTTTCCCTGGCATCCACCGCAAGTTCCTTCTATAAACCTTCGTTGACTCGACCGGGAATCGAACCCATTCCATCACTTTCGGTAGCTCGTGGGCAAAACAACAGCACCACTTAGCCGGTTACGACATTTGTCATAAACATAATTTGTCACCTACAGTGTCTCACCAAATATTTCCGAGAAATAAGCGACCACCTGGAGCGCAAGCTCGCTGTGGGTGCAAGACAGCAAGGAGCAAAGATAAGCATTGAACTGCACTTGGACTGGACTGGTTCTGGACTCAAATGAATTTGTTTGGATTTGCATCCGGACTGTAAATCACTTCAGAAATGTAGGTTCAGGACCGAATTTGGAATGAGTTAATGGAAAAGAATTGCGGTATTTTTGTTTTCAAAAAGCCGTACATTGTTCATTTTTTGGGCTTCATTTGGACCTGGACTATCCATTTAAAATTTTTTTGACGATGGTTAACTGAGTTTTAAAAATTCAAGACTGGATCTGAATCGTAAAATATGACAGTCCGCTGTTCTCCAGCAAGGAATCAAGAAAGTGTGGTGGTTGTAAAGTGAACAGGTGGAAATGTTAACGTTCAGATACTCAGCTTGACGCTCGCAACCATGAAATTTTTATAAGTTACATCAAAACAATAGAATTAAGCTGTGACTCTTGTGAGGCAAATTCACGATATAGGCTATAATGAATTTATTGGAGTTTGCCAAATATTTGTTCTTTGAGTAATGTAAGTCTGCAGATCACTTAGAACCAGGCCCGTAACCAGGGGAGCGCAGGTGGGGAGAAGCCTCCCTGCAAATTTTTTCGCTCCCCCTGGAAAAATGTGTTGGACATAGTTTAAAACTACTGAACATAGTTTAAAAAATTTGGGCTCCTTTCAGAAAACTCTTCGTCCCCCTGGTAACCCAAGCTGGTTACTGGCCTGCTCAGAACACTTCGCGATGTTGGTTTGAACGCTCATGACTTGAGTGAACTGCGCCGGAATAAAACATCAGACAACTGGCGTGAGCAGATAAAAATTTTGGATGAAGACGCGCATCGTTTTTAAAAAAGGCATAGCCTACATATTGCGTCACTTGCACCACAATTGGCAGACATACACTGGCATACAACAGGCATGGAACAGAGTGTTTCGGCTGTAGGAGAGCGTTTGGTAAATGTTCTTGTGAGTTTGTTCTCTGCATAATAAATGAAACTTGTCTCTGTGTGTCATTGTCAACCTACAGTGAGGTATGAAGTAACACATGGAGATATTTGACTTGTTCTGCAAACCTTACACCTAAGCCATTCAAACAAACAAATGGAATTGCAGGCTGTTAGAACGTTTTAGGGTTAAAAACTACACCGACTGTCTTGTTACAGTTAAAAACAGTTTCATTTTCAGCAGCACTATCACAACAAATATTCAGAAGGCGTTGAAAAATCACTAAGGATGGGACCTAGCACAGATAGTCTACGACGTAGAATTTTGTCACGTAATAAGCACATATTAAAAAGATTTATGAGATGAAAGCACTCACTGAGGTCCTAGGGGATGTGCTCAGCAAACGTTTCATCTTCACCAACAGCACGGTTTAGAAGATGTTTGTGAATTAGGGCTGCAAGTTTATCACTGATTCACATAAAATTTATTCTCTTGAAAATATCAATGTTTGTTTAGACTTCGGTTTACAAAGGTTGTAGGATTACGGTTTTTTGATAAATTCATTTCAGCTTCAAAGTGTTTTTCCCTATATCTACAACGGCTTCATTTCCGGTTGCGCTGCCACAGCGGATAGGAGCGTGGCTTTGTTGTTTTCTTTAACGGATTGTTATTGGGCAAGCTGGCGATGTTAGTAAATTTGCTAGAGTCTTTAGACTAACAGCAAAATCAATTGATCATTCATCAGTTATTTCCTACAACATCTTTAGACCTTATCCCTAGGGGTTTGCAACATAATGAACTTCCTGTCTTGATTTTGAAGAATCCCACATCCCGAATTTCTTGCCTTCGTCTTCTCTCCATTCTTTTCTTGCTGCGCAAGCACAGCATGGTTTGCAACATGTTTACAAAAGTGTGGAATTTTTCATAGAAAGCTTTCCATCAGTATGAAGATGACAAACGTATGACAAGCATTTCGCTTCCATCTTTCTATCACAAAATCTCCCGTCAATTGCATGGAAGAACAGCTGCAATTCTGTCGGGAAAACGCTGAAAAAACGTTGACCGTTTCAGCATGTTTACGCCACAGATGTTTTCCTCGCACTTTGTGCTTGTTTAAGTCGTCTTTTCTTTTATAACGAAACTCCTTTGTTTTGTCTCTAATGCAGTCACTTGCAGTGCACGACACTCGGAGAGACAGACTAACGCGTGCCGCTCACAAAACCACACCATCTCCGAACACGTGGCCATGAACATTTCGCATTTTTCGAAACACGTTACTTGCATGAAAAGAATACGCTGGATACAAGGATATGTAAGGGTTTCGGTTCATTTTTCCTAGAAGTTCCAGAATTTACCACTTTTTCTTGCAATTTTTATATTTGTGAACAACCGCATAGCAGCAAAGTCAGGTCGTAAAATGCAGTTGATAGTGTTTGGAGGTTTGCAAAGACAAATTTTGATTAAAACCCACAGCTCAAGTGTCTTCCAGGACAATCTAAGATTTACGCGCCAATCTAAAGAGTGAGAGTAACCACAACTAAATAGATAGCTGTTTATCAAAACAAAGAAGCACATGCTAAATACTTCCAAGGCTTGATTTGCTAATTTCCGGCTACACATGTGAGCAAGTCACTATCGACCCCATGACCGTCTATCGGAAAGTGATACGATGCCAGTGCCACTTTAGTCTCATCCCTTCCTGCGTTCTAGAATGTTACTTTTATTTTAAACAGTTCTTTACTTAGGGGCTATATATTGACAAAGGTCGATCCTTACTGTGTTATTTCGTGTATCATCTTAGCTAGCATTGATGCACTATTTCCGCAACAACTTATAATTACTATCAAGGTTCCTCCCCCGACGTTGTATGCGACACAACCTTGGAAACAGGTCCTTGTATCTACAGTGTATCTTGAAGTGAAAAATTTGTTTAAGCTGCTTACATTGCTTTTAGGTAGGAGCAATGTGACAAACTAATGCGAAATAAAAAATTTAAATGATTTTTTCACTATCCTTGTGCTTAATGTCACCATTTCATACTGTTAGGGAAAACTTCCATTACTGATTTTCAAGAAATTTCTTGTGACTGTTTACTTTTTTATCTTTTTGGGATAACGGATCTAAAACGTTGTCGTCGTTTCATTAATCTGCATGTTTCTTTAAATTTCACCTGTGCTGACCTTCCAGATTCCAATACGTCGTAAAATACAATTGCTTACCGGTCGCAAAAATTGAGAAAATATGATGTTCTCCTATTTAACTTTTATTTGTGTTAAATAGTTGATGTTCAGTACTGCTTGAGGCTGGTAAGCATACGGCCTTATGAAAGACCACTCGGGGTCTTGGTACTGTGTTGCCAATATCAGCGGTAGCAGCAGTCTTTTTTTACTTTGTCTGTTTACTGTCAAAACTTCAAATTCTTTCAGTGGTCGTGTAAGATTCGCTTCATCTTTTCGGTCCAACTTGAGCTTTTACCTGAGTTTTGTTTAAAATATCTGACCTTTTTTATGTTATCCAATTTTCAGCTTCAGGTGTGGTTTCAAATATTTGTTATTTTCTTTTTTTCAGGATGCTGATGGAGCAGACAACTTGTTAGTTACTGAAAAACTGACGCTTTTGAGAATAAAACGCGTGCTTGAAGGGGAACTCCGAGCTACTCAGAAACAACTCCAGGTGTTTGGACTGTTTTGAGATAATTATATGATCAGTAAATTTTATGGTTACTAAATCCTAAATGCGACTGTGGAAGTATGTAAGTTACAGTACACGTGTATCCACAAGCAACGAATAATTTTGCTAAAGGTAAAATAGTTTTAAAAGGAGACCTTCAAGCAAACTTTGTCAAAAATGAAACTATATTGAAATTGAATTTTTACACAAAGTTTTGGAGCTGAATGTCGGGTTCGACACCCGTTGAGAACAGGTACTGCGTTCAAAATCAGTCTTGCTTTATAAAGAACTGAAAGCAATTTATAAACACCATATGCGATTTTACCTAACTTAACCAAAAAGAGAAATGGTCTTGATGCTTTTTATAAACCAGTTCAATTATACAATTGAAAAACATTTCCAATTGCTAAAAAATTTTCAATCACCCACAACATGCCAAAGAGCGCTTTCAATAACCTAGTTCAGTGGTTCTTAACCGGGGGTACACGTACCCCTTGGGGGTACGAAGCACTAAAACAAGGGGTACAAAGCACCAAATTGTTTCTGGGATACACGCCCTGAAAATTAAAAAAAATGTGTTTTCGATTGTTGTGAGTGCAGTAAACTTTATCAGAGGCCAAGCCTTGAATCACCGTCTGTTCGAAGTTTTTTTGTAACGAAGTTGGGGATCAACACAATGTTCTTTTTCACACAGAAATGAGGT
>Ga0210059_1014950_pt1 | contig 11398 bp, 8 predicted proteins | sample Ectturendosymbi2_FD_188042 | JGI IMG/M metagenome (GOLD analysis project Ga0210059, IMG submission 188042) | Ecteinascidia turbinata endosymbiont from Florida, USA - Sample 2 (SPAdes) (version 2) | ecosystem: Host-associated > Tunicates > Ascidians > Unclassified | place: Key West, Florida... | reverse complement strand
CCATTAGTGAACATTAGAGCAAATGAGAATACAATGGCACAATAGTTGATCAGTGTAAACAAAGAGGGGCGCTGTGTCACATAGGATTGGCGAAAGACCGTGGCGGTCATCTGGTCAACCAACCCCATGATGTATTTGGGCATCTCATGTGACACAAGTGAAAGAAACAAAAGGAAAAGCTTCGTTTATCATTTCATGCGCCCTAACCAAATCATTATATACTTCCCACAAGGCATAATAACTGACTCAAAGAAGCAAAGAACCAAAGTGACATTCAATCAGTTGAGTAGGCTACACCCTCGCGTAGTAAAATTGGTCCAAGACCAATGCGTCCATAGCAACGCAACGAAAACCTGACCATTATACAGTGTTTCCGCGTCTGTTTCTCTGAAAAATACTCAATAAAAAATAACAATAAAAAAACAGATAAAATTTTCAACTGACAAATACCGCCCACAATAAAAAAGTTTAGGTTTAAATCTAATTACGTTTTTTTAAATGATACACCCTAGTACTGCATCGAATCTTCACAAAAAATATATGATGAAATTCAAAAACTTCACATAATGGTTTCATCAACACTAAAAAAAACTTTAAAAAAACGATACATGTTTTATTTTGAGACGTTTCGGATTATTCTTAAGTCATCTTCACTCAACAAAACAAAAACAAACTAAGACTTGGCAATGCTAGCAATTCAAAACCAAAACACTCTGTGACGCAAGAAATAAAATGCAAATGATGTTTTTATACAGACACTGACATGAGAAGACTTCGCATCTTGGCAGAAGTGGTCGGAGTCACATTAGACTCTGACTCCTCTCCTGTTCCAAAATTTTTGAATTCGCATTCAAAAAGTATTTTCAAATTTGAGAACCCGATTCCTGTAGTGTACAGGCTCCGGTGTCAAGCGAAATTTCTGACTTCACGCCCTATGTGGATACACATAACAATATTCTACATATCAAATACGCTGAGAAAACTGATGATTATGGCTTAGGCATTCGTGTTTGGGTAAGTGTGACGTGTTGGGGTGAGAAAAAGAAAAATAATTGAAGTCTAAGACTAAGTGCAAAATTTTTCAGTGGTTGAAGTTATTCCCGTACTGTAGCTTGTTGTGGGTAGCCTACCAGATATCCAACCAAAATGTTTCAATTTACACAACACATGTCAAAAAAGTAATTTCCAAACTTTATTTTCTTATTCTTAGAAGCAAAATAACTGACGAACAGTAACAGGTCAGAAATTTCGCTTGACACCGGTCTCAATCGGACAAGTTCCTTATTTTCTTCATGAGTCCAATCCGGCCTAGATACAAAATACAGATCCGGGGTCAAAAACTTTTGAAAAAACGGACCCGGAAGCCGAGTCATTTCATATTATCGGACGTAGCATAAGTTTGCATAATCTGTAAAAATTTCATTCATTAATTACTAATATTGCTAAATTTCGGTTGCATCGATAGTTTCCGGTGTTTAAAGGGGAATCGGATTCCCAAATTGAAAGAATTTCAGAGCTTGATCCAGCACCCGGCTCAATAATTTTGGAACAAGAACAGGCTCCGAGTCTCAAAATGTGACTCCGACTCTCTCTGTTGCAGACACATGGACAACACAACAGTCAACCGCATGCGAAATACACAATGCAGTTTCAATCCAATGAAAATTCGGTTTCACCAAAAATTTTGAGATATCATCCAACACAAACCCACAAATATACAGCAGACAGTGATGCCACTTATGATATTTAAAAAAAAAAATTATGATGTCTGATGTTTTGGTGACAAATCTAATGCTAACTGGGTTATTGTTTTTATTTTCCACATTTCCCCTCCCTTTAGGATAAAATTAAGTCAGATTCATGATTTTTACGTATTTTTCATCAATTTCTCAACCTCATATGTGTTTGGTTATCGTTCCAAACTGAAGACGTTCTCTTCACTGCGTTGTGAAAAGCGTAGCCTATAGGCCTACGTTACCTGCACATAACCAATTGGCTATTTATGACAATACTTCACGCTGTTTCCGATTCCGTGTGGCTTTTCGGGATTTGCTAACTGTTGGTGATTGAAGCATTTAGCTTATATTAAACCGTAACATGAAAATCTGATGTTGAAAAGGGCAACAAGCTGATGTTGGCGAGACTACCATCAGTGGAGTGGCAACATTGTTACTGTAGCCGATCAGAGATATTGGGATAGTGTTTTTTTACTATCCAATCCTACCCTGTTTTTGAAAAATGATATCCGCAACCTATCCGAATCCTGTTTTGGTTGATATCATACTATCCGACAGTGTATTGTGATGTACAACATTCATTTTTGTGCTGTGTCTATTTTGCCTTGTGAGGCAAAACAACTGCTGGAGTTATTTTGCCTTTAGCTGAAATTGATTGGTTGAAGTAATCACATGACAAGTTTGGAACGTATGTCCTGGGTAGTTGACCATGACAACTGTAACAACTCAGTCCCATGCATGGATGATGGTTATCTTTATTTCAGGGCTGACAAGCAGTTAGCAGCTTCTTGTTTGCATTAAGTGAACTGTAGGCTAAACCCTAACTCTAAATACTGAACCCAAATCCTAAAACTTGACCTAACCCTTTACCATAAGGACTGATCCTCAACCCTAAACATAAAGTAGTGGCTTCCCCACTTTTTTAATTCTAGAATCGCCACTGCTCCGGAGTAGGAGCCACACATATGACAACCATCAGCTCCGGAGCTGGAGCCATGTTCATGAAAAAAGGAGCTCTGGAGCCGAAGCTCTATCATTTTTACAACGGCTCTGCAGCCTTGCGGTTAGAAGTTAGCAAATTGAAAAAATCTTGCTCTCGAGTTATTGTCACCAATAAAACTGTTAGGGTGAAAGGTGGTTTACGTTGTTTCGGTACATCAATTTTGAAAGGTGAAATATCTATCGCTGCAGTGTCAGCAATGTCTTGGCAGTTAATTGCCAAGTCTGCAATGCAGACGCTAATGGCATATCATTTCTCTATTTTTTACACAAGATTTCATCATTTTCCACGTTTGATTTTAGTTTCCGAAACTGCCTTATCCCAACCAGTGATTGAGAAACCACATGACTGGAAACATGTGTTGTGATTAGAGATCGACCGATATATCGGCCGATATTTGGGTTTTACCGATATATCGGTATCGGCCAAAACGGCCGATATTATCGGCCTCAATAGGAGTTATTCCACACGCATCCAGACAACTTGCGCAAGAAAGCACAACGAAGCAAGTCGAGACAGTTATCTTACAACAACGCTATCAGGTGCGGTTTCATAAACAAACAGACAACACTAACCATGGAGCGTGCGTCGGCCGTCACAACCGAAACAAAAGCATCAACGGGAGGTTTCGCAGTGCTCGAAGCCACCACGTGCAGGTGTTGTATACGAATAAACTCCCGTTGTACTTCCGGAAGTTTTCGCAGCACGAAAAGTTTGACTGGTGCTTAGGTGCAGAAGTCCAAGCGATGCCTAGTGTAGTGCAGATTAATTTGAAAAAGCTTGCATGAAAAATGAATATGATTACAAATGCAATCGTTACTCATTAGTGACGACAACTGTCGCTATGAAGCAGTTGCACGTATCATCTTAAAACGATTTTACTTTTCGTAACATGATGTATTAGCGCGCTGGTTTATACTGTACGCAAGCTAAAACATCATGTTCGTGGGTTAACGTAATCGACATTTTCCACGAGGCATGATAATGATAACTGTGATCTCACAATCCAAGCTGTCGCAAACGTGAAACCACCGTTTGTGGATGTGGCACACAAGTTACGGAAGCTCTCCAACATTGCACAAATACATTGAAGCGATGATCCAATAGCAGCGCGGTAGTCAGTGTTCATTGTTGCATCACTATTGCTGTTGTCCGTTTGTTAAACACGATCAGCAAAAGCAGTGTTTGCAACAACGCAAGTTAAAAGCGCATTGTTTGTAATTGGATCAGAACTACCACGGCATTATTGCACTTTCATCGGATGCGTACTGCGCACATGTGCACCTTAGCTATTGTTATGGCGACTTGTTCTCATGGAATTTTCTTCTGGCGGAGGGGCGGTAATCGGTTTTAGCCTAGTGCTGCTTTTGTTTAGGCTAGGTTGTAGATGACCGGCTAACTCAATATAGGCTACTTGGTGAAAATGCAGATAAACTTTGCTTTCTGCATGACAATCTTAAACTGTTGATATGGAACTACTGAGAATAGACAAAGAAGTTGAGGTATTTCATTTCATTCATACCAATGCCAGTACTTCAGTTGCAGTAACTAATGGAACTAGCTTTTCTTTTTTAAGGATATGCAGTTATTTAATGTTATATTACATCAAAATTCCAAATTTGGTTCTTTAGGACTTGGATTGACTTTTCAAATTGAAAACCCACTGAGTTGCAGAATAGTTTGAAAGGTTGATTTGTCAAATATAATCAAAAACAAAATTTTACAAATTTATGTAGTACAGTAACTGTTAACAAACTACTATCAAAGACCAAAAAAGTTACTGCTGTTTTGGAAATATTTTCAATTTTGGCAATGGTTAATTAAATACAGTGTTGTACTAATTTTAACCTCCTTAACTTGATGCTCCATTCTGTACTTTCATTGTTCAGCATCTTTCAACTTTCAAGCACTGTTTTTGCTTTTTCAGGTTTAAACACCGTAGGCAGTTCTCTTACATTCAGTGTTCCATTCTTATTGCTTTGTTATTTTAACATTCTTTTTTTATTCATAACACTGTGTTTATTCATTGTAAACAGTGTATACTATGCTAACAAGTTAGGCTAATCAAGTATTGAAAATGCTGCAATTTAAAAAATTCTTGCTGATAAATCCTGATTTTTAAGGTTTTGAGAAAAAGAATAAACCATAAAATACATCACATTTTTGATAATGAAGCAGAAAACAATATTTAAAATTTTTGGAAATATCGGTATCGGCCGATATGGCCAATATATCGCTATCGGCCTCAAAAAAGCAATATCGGTTGATCTCTAATTGTGATTGGCCTTACAACTAGTCCATGAACCTGAATTTCACAGGTCGGTGAACTTGAATAAGCTGCAGATGAGGACTTTGCTGTGATGTAAAGCAGCAAATGTGGACTTTGCTGTGACGGCCAACGTAGTACGCACAGTCTGTGATTTGAGTGACTTTCGAAGCGAAAAACAGGTGTGAGGGTGGACAATTGTATCAGTTGTGAAGCCTATATGATTGAGCACAAAAAGTTGATACATGATTTTCAGCAACTACAGTAAGGTGCAATCCAACACAGTGCGTTTTCACTTTTTGTATGTGTCAAAAAACTGTTAAGCCCTGCTTCTCCTCTGCAACTTAGGTGGTTGCACATTATTGGCTACATTAATGTGCCATAAATTAGAGTTCAGTGGTGACATTAAAAAGTGTGAAAAACAGGTTGTTCTGAGCTGTTCCAGGAATAAAAATGTGATGGGTTAAAGTATTCAGTTTCTCTTTGTTTTAACTGCTAGCTCTTCAAGCTCAGTGATGTCAAGTGCATGAATACAGGGAAAACCTACTGACTGACTCCTCCAAGAAGCTTCCATATGCACTGCAATTCTTATGTTGCTACTATGTTGTATGTAGTGGTGAACAAGTAAGATGTAGTTTGCACTCGGAAGCACAAACTCCATGGGGTTAATTTTAAAAAGGCTGCTAAAATATATAACATTGCAATAGTACATAGCAAATATTTTCATGACAAAAACATAAATGCCCTCTGTAAGTAAGTTTTTAAGTATTGGCACTGGAGAAGTTCCTCTCATTCAAAGCTACTAGTGACATTAAAAATTAGTAAAAGTATCGGCCTAACCCACCAAAAAATAAATATTTGTTTCTTTTAATAGTCTGAGATAAATCATAATAATAAGCAGCACACTTGTGCAGTTAGCTGTAAATCTTATTGAATCAAATAAAATGAACAGCAACAAAAGCACCAACACTTTGATGGAGTGAACTGACTAACAACACTGCAAAGCCCAAGATTCAGGATACATTTTTTCCATTCATTTTTGTATGCATAAATAGGCATAACAAGTTATTATTGTGTAATTATGAAAAGGAAGTGGCTGTAGGTCCACTGGTGGTGACAAGCTTTGAACAAAACAATGAGTTTGTCACTTCAGTGGCACCATCATAGTAGTTGAGCGGATGCGTCTACATCTGCTGTGTGAATGGTTTTTTATTCGGCTCTCATCACTGCACCTTTCATTTTGGTAATAGTGGTTGCACTTTTTATGAGACCGGTTTTTCTTTACTTTTTTCAAAAGTGTCCAAACTTTTCTGTTCACATTTACTGTTTTGGTTTAGTACATCTTTACCAAGCATAGTGTAGTCTACTGCACACTTGTCGCGCGCTACTGTTTTGTAACAAGCAGTTGACGAAGAAGTTTTTAAAAACGAAGGTCTGCTGGCAGACTTATAGCTACTGCTTTGTGAAAATAGTGATGTCATAGAAAATTTGAGAATGTGTTTATTTTTGTTTTTATTAAAAAAGAACAAACTGTTTGTGTTAAATAAACAAAAACTTGGTTGGGCGTTTTTTTAAGTTATTCTCAACCTAGGTTTGCATTTCCAAGTGCAAACTACACATTCATCCTAATAACTACTTGATAATTATGATGCATTTAAATTGAAGAACTGTACCAAATAAAAATATAGCTAGATGAAAAGTTTAGTTGTTTGAAAGTGAATTATGTCCATCAGTCAGTATTTGTGAAATAATAGCTTATGACTAGCTTACCTTACAGCTCAAAGACCAACTTAAATTGCAAAAACTTGTGGGGTATTCTTACTTGACTGCATAGCCATAGGAGTGAAATGGAGTAAGATTTCTGCACATTCTGTAAAAAATAGTTTGATGCTTGATAACATTAGTTTGTAAACCTAATAGTTGTTTGAACTACAAAAACAACATTTTTGAATGCAATTATTGGCTGCACTAGGATAAATTTACTGCAGAGTTAAAAAAGCTCTGTTGCCACAAATCAAAAATGAATGAGTCAAGTTACAGTGGCAGACAGACACGGCTGTGTCTTGCTGGATGCCACAGCGTTCAAAATAATTCACATTTATTTAAAGTAGGCCTACCTATAGGAAAGGAAGTGAGACATGGTGAGCCAATTCAAAAGTTAGCTGAAAGTTTTCATCAAGTGGTTTTCATCAAAAGTTAGCTGAAAGTTTTCATCTAGGCTAAAGTTCCCCTCTCTTTATGAAAAGTTAGTTTGTCTCATAAAATTAACCCCATGGAGTTGTGCTTCGAAGTGCAAACTGCATCTTACACGTTCACCACTACATACAACATAGTAGCAACATAAGAACTGCAGTGCATATGGAAGCTTCTTGGGGGAGTCAGTCAGTAGGTCTTCCATAGCCTTATCCACTTGACGACATCACTGAGCTTGAAGAGCTAGCAGTTAAAACAAAGAGGAAATGAACGATTAAACAAATCACATTTTCATTCCTAGAGCAACTCGGTATTGTTTGTAGCACAATCAACTCAACAGTAATGCAACCAGGTTCAGAACGGGCAAGTAGGCTACAGTTCGAGTAGTCCTTATTCTTTTAGTTAGCCTGTGCTACTGACCTGCAACAAGCATGCACAGCCATCACTGACATAGTGTATGAGTTTATAAAAGTCACTCAACACAATTTCCAGGCAAAACGATTCCATCACTATATTTAGAAAAGTTTTATGCCAGCCTACATTTTTCTTTTTAAAGTTCACCAGAGCGTAAAATCTAATGCGATGGACTACATGCCAGTAAGCCCCGCCTATCGATCAGCCGTTCAGCGCCGCCTTCCAGAAGTTTTGGAGCGTGACGGGCTAGCCGATACAAATCATGTCTTTTAATTGTCTTTGTCCCAACCATGGTACAACTCAATAAGAAAACTGATGTCTTATATTCTGGTAACACACATGTCATGGATCTAGCAAACTTACTTAAAAAATGCCATATTCGATTCAGTCTCAGTCGTCCAAAATCACATCAAGTTCACTTAAAGGTTTCTAAACTAAAAAAGCAAAACTCCCAAGGTCAGTTATCAATAGATCCTCAAAAATATGTTTCACAACGGTCTAAATTTGAACCCTAACCCTAAATGCTTACTATTAACTACTGAACCCTAACCCTAAATGCTTACTATTAACTATAAACCCTAATTTGAAACATTAACACAAAACGCTAGACCAACAGCTTAATTTAATCATCAACACTTGTCTGCTTTTCGAAAGGTAGGGGAGATTAGGGACCTTTGGGCCAAAATTTACATTTTGTTCGATGAAATCCCTGCTGCTTGCCGCAAGTGGCTCAAAGTTGGTTTCCGAAAAGTGCAAAGGGTCCCCAGTATTTTGATACCAAAAAAGAACCAAAATATATTAAAATGTCTGAATGATTGCACTTTAAAAATTGTTGAAAAAGTGGCCCAAAGGTCCCTACCCTAAGGGACCAATGGCCTATGGCTAAGGGACCTTTGGATCACGTTGTTTTGTCAGGTAATTTATGACAATAATTACAAAGGACAAAAAAATTTTCATTTATTTAAAATGAAACTTTTGCTCATTTAGGCTACCATTAAAAAGAAAAATGATAGTTTGCAGTTCTGCAGTAAAGAATATGAAATGCAGTGGAAATGCAAATTTTCTTCATAACACTTATTTTACTTAGCAAGGAGCACGTCTACTGTTGTACTTATAGGGTTATCCTAGCCCTGCATGAATACTGGCATTTTTATTACAAACTATCATTAGACAAAGATTAGCTAAGTGATTCGCAACCGGGTTGACATTTACAATACACAAGGGTGCCGCGAGCAAAGTGTTATAATATATCATCAAAAATACTGTTTTCAAAATGTCGAACAAATACTGCAGTCTATGTAGGATGGCTCCAGCTCCGACCCTTACTTAAAACTCCGGCTCCGGCCCTTCGTTAAAAAAATCAACTCCGGCTCCACTCCTATTTTCTAAAATCGTTAAGACTCCGGCCGGAGTCCACTCCGGTTCCTGTACACCTCTGCAAAGCAATGCCAAGTGGTTTCAGTCACTTTTATTGCTACCGAATGGTTCATTCAACTCAAAAAAAATTTGAAGGTTTTTTCAACATCAGCGGGCGGCTCGGTGAAGTCCAACCGATAAAAATATCGTTAGCGGCCCTCTCGTTCAACCTCTGCGGCCCGCCAAAAATCCGAACCATTAGCGGCCCGTGCCATCTCTAATCTATTCGTCCTTGTTATGTTTGCTGCATGGTAGAACTAATATTTTCCCACCTCTGCACTCTGGCACCTCTACTGTTTGGTACCTCTGTTATTTGGAACCTCTGATTTTTGGCACCAGAGGTGGCCGCAGTCATTTTTTCAGACTCCGACTCCGCTCCTGTTCCAAAATTTTTGAATCCGGGTCCGGACCCGGATCCGGCTATTCTTCAAATTTGAGAATCCGACTCCTATTCAGACTCCGGTACAGTCATCGACCCAACCGTAATTCACCCATGTTTTTCCTTAGAAATGACCGCACAGAGTCCTGCTACTGCCGAAACGGAAAAGTTACTCCGGATCCGGTTCCCATTTTTCACAAATTTTTGACTCCGGGCCGGATCCGGCACCGAAAGAAAAATGCAGAATCCTGCCGGTTCCGGCCCAACCTCTGTTTGGCACTTCTATTATTTGGCTCCGTCAACGACGAACCCTACTGGATCCTGCTAGAGATGGCACGGGCCGCTATGGTCCGGGTTTTGGGCGGACCGCAGAGATTGAACGAACGGGGCGGTGACGATATTTTTAGCGTTTGGACTTCACCGAGCCGCCCGCTGTTGTTGAAGAAACCTTTAAAATTTTGTTGAGTTAAAAGAACCAACCAGGTGGCAATAAAAGTGTCTGAAACCAAATGGGATTGCTTTGCCGTTGCTGTATTTTAAGGCAAATTTGCTTTTCCTCCATATGTGAGCGCTCCGTCCACTGGTGCCAAGCCTAGTGATTTTTCACTAGATCAAGTGATATTTAGGCTGACCTAGTGATGTAGTGATTTTTCAGTGCAATCTAGTGATTTTCTGCAAAGTGTGTTTTTGAAGAATATTGTTCCTTTTTTTCTAATTTTCAGCCCTTTTTAACCCGCAAACAATTGAGTACGTGAATCGTTGTTTAAATACTTGGAGCAAAATAACGATAAAGTGTTTCTAAATTGAGTTTCTCATTGTTTTCACGTCGGTGCTGTTTCAGACGTGGGGCCGGATCCGGAGTACTTGAGTCGGCTCCAGCAGGATTCTGCGTTTTTCTTTCGGACCCGGATCCGGACAAAGAGTCATATTTTTTTTAAACCAGAACCGGATCCGGAGTCACTTTTCCATTTCGGCAGTACCAGGAGTCTGTGGGGTCATTTCTTAGGTAAAAACATGGGTAAATTAGGGTTGGATCGATCATTGTCGCCGAAGTCTGAACAGGAGTCGGATTCTCAAATATTAAGAATATCCGGCCCGGATGCGGACCCGGATTCAAAAATTTTGGAACAAGAGCGGTGTTGGAGTCTGAAAAAGTGACTCCGGCTATCTCTGTGCTGTTTATTGCGGTAATGTTGGCCATGACAGTATTTTAATTTCTTTGCAGGAACACTGCATTGGAAATATTTTATCAAATAATGGATTGATTGGTCTAAAATCCTCCGTGAGCCGGCGCGTAGCCAGGATTTTTTATTGGGGGGGGGGCAAACAACAACCGGGTCTCAACATTTATATATTTAATGCCCCTTATTTTTTTACTTTTATCCGTATAATGTGCCTTTTTCTGTCGTTTTTTTTTCTTAATAATTATATTTGCACTTACACCGGCATATAGAAAGACTGCTTTCATTGAACTGACATGTTTTAAAAGTGTGATTTCAGTGAAGTTCAAAGCTTTTACTTTGGATGAAAGCCACCATTTGCTCGTAAAACTTTTTTTGCGAAAACGGTTGTAATTGTAAAAGTCTCTATGCTACAAGTGCATGTTCTGCATTAGGCTGTGCTTTTTGCAGCCAACATGTAGTTGGGCAAGAAATAATCGTGTCCACCATTATACCAGCCTTTTTTATATTTACAAACTTTTTTACTGCACAACAACACAGCACGGTCGATCGAAGTCGAGTAGCGACTTTGCTCTAAGACACCGACTGCCGAAGTAGGTCTGCAAAACTTGCGCAAATGTACGACTTGGATCTGATTCGATTCTTTAGTGACTGGTTGACGTATGCAGTTGATAACGCAAACGGTTTAGTCCCGCAACGCCTTTGAAAAGTGCTTGGTTTCGTGTTATGTTACGCTATAAAATGCTACTGCGGCAACATATTTGTATGCTACTTGCACTATGCTGGATTCCCAAAAACTATTAGGTATTTATC
>Ga0210059_1014948_pt1 | contig 11399 bp, 6 predicted proteins | sample Ectturendosymbi2_FD_188042 | JGI IMG/M metagenome (GOLD analysis project Ga0210059, IMG submission 188042) | Ecteinascidia turbinata endosymbiont from Florida, USA - Sample 2 (SPAdes) (version 2) | ecosystem: Host-associated > Tunicates > Ascidians > Unclassified | place: Key West, Florida... | reverse complement strand
CCCCAGTTCTTTTCGATTTTTTTCTTTTCGATTTTTTTCTTTTCGCTTTTTTTCTTTTCGCATTTTTTGTACAGGATTTCTTGCTTTTCTTGTTGTTATGTCCCTTCTTGGGTCCTTGGCTTGCTTCTCTTACATTTAAATTTTCGTGCATTTGCGAACCAAGCGACTTTTCATGCGAAACGGCTACATTCTTCGCATTGGATAATTCGATGACTCTGAGCAAAAGAATGTGGTATAATAATCATTATTAAACTCAGTAGACAACATAACAAACTTTAGCCTTTCGGCAAGCTTCTGAGGAATCTGCTTGCTTTCTGCTTTCACACTTATGCGATGATTTAAACTTGCAAGCATATCTATTTTTCGTAGTTATAAGCCAGAAAGACGGCGACAAGTAAATCAATCGCAGTTTATTTCACAGGGAAACCAGTTTCGCGTTTTCCAAGGCCTTAAATGCGAAATGTTGGCACTTGAAAACAAGCACAAAAAGACACATACGCGAACTGTGACTAGTTACAATGAGAACTAAATTTGAGAAGTTAAAAAGCTGGCCTTCCTAGAGCTTCACAAACCAGTTATTGCTAAGAAAACTAGCGTTTGGTAACGGCTTAACAAAAGCACTTTTGCTCTGGGGATAACACCACGTGATATTGCTTTTGAGTGTCGACCTTGAACAAAGTAAATTATTTGTTGAGGAATTGATTTGTAAAATTTGTATGTCAGCTGAGCGCTACTGGGTCTCCTCAAAGTGCAAGAGACTAAGTTCGTTTGGATTTGCGCACAGTGGGGTTCTAAGGGGGGCCTGGGTGGGCCATGCCCCCCAGATTTTTGGCTGGCCTCCTGCTTGGCTTCCCAGTTTTGTGCTTAATATCACGTTTGATTGACATATACAGTAGATAACTATCAGCCAGCAAAATTTTAAACGATTTGAAATCTTTCTGGCGACGGTTCTGACGATATTCATAAACCTATGTTGGGTTTGATAGGGTTACTTATAGCAAATCAATCTTCATTACAACAGAAAATCACCATGCAGGAGAGACATTCATTTTGGCCCCCCTACTTTTTTCCCAAGCCTCACAGTGACCACCTCCCAGTTTTTTCTTGCTAGAATCGCCACTGTTTGCTCACCCATTTTTGTCATACCTAAGACTTTGAAAACGGTCCTGAGGCCCAGAAATCTTGTGCTTGGAGTTAGTGAGTAGTTACAAAGTAAAGCTTCATGCCCGGTGTGATCAGTAACACGTCACCACTTTAGCAGTCCTTAAGGTAGCCGTTGGGAACGTCAACAAAGGAGGAACAAGGAGATGCAAAAACTAGGGCACTTAATTGTTTTGGATCGGGGCTGCAAAAAATGGGGTCACAGCGCCGTGCAACCAAAAACTTGGAGTGCGCGAACTTTTTTTACGTTTTGAACTTTATGCATTTGAATGCTGTATGGCAAAGCTTATACTGTTCATGTGCGCTACTAAAACTTTCTGCGCGCTACAAAAATTCACAAAATATTTTGCACCCCTGTTTTAGATGTTTGCATTGCCCTTCCCAGAAAGGTTACTTTTCAAACCGCTTTTGCAGTATGTGCAAATAATTTGTGCTCAGCATTAATATTGTAACAAAATGTTCTTTGTCAGAATCAATGGATTTTCATGCTTGTTCCTTTTTTAAGACGTAACACAATCATCTTACCGTTTTGCGATTACAAGGGAGTCTACAAATTGCTTTATACCAGAAGGAAAATGCACCGTTTCAGTACACTCTTACGTCATTTAGTCCTAAAGAAACCACGGAAATGTTGAACGATACACTGTTAACTAACCAGCGCACTAAATTGCAATAGGTGTGCAATTTGTACAATGCATAACACAATAACATCAACTGTTTGTAGTTAAGCGGGCTGCTTGGGAGTTTTTTACAAGTTTGTGTGAATCAAGAAAAAAATGAATCTTCCAGCGAAATATTAAGGACGGTTGTTAACATTGTTTTGGATTAATACAGTGCAAACCTGAAATCTTACATTCTGTTCAAAGGTCTGTTGTTGAGCAAAGACATTTTATATAGTTTAATGTATAGAATTTTTCATTAACTAGTAACAGTTTATTGTACTTCATATTGCTTTGATCGAAAAACATTTACTTCAAATAAAGTAACCCCAATAACGTGTTTTCAAAACCACCTATTCAAAAATCAACCTTTTCAATCTCTACTTGCCAAAGTGTTTGACAAAGGGCATAACGAGGGTTGGCACGGGGGCACAATTTCCCGGGCGCCGAATAACTATGGGGGGCGCTGAATGACTGCGGGGGCGCCGAAACGTTTCAACAATGTCACAAGTACTTTCTTCAATACAGTATATTTGCTTCCGAAAGACCTCGGGTTCTAATATGGGAGCACCAAACTAGCTTCTTGCCCCGACCGCCATCTAATCTCGTTACGCCCCTGGTTTGACATGTGGTGAAATCTTACAATGCAAATGTACAGCATGTCAAAGAAGTTGCTGTTGCAGTGTGTCACAACAAATTAGACAGTTTGGTTTTGTTTATAGGAAACTGCGATCTGCATTATTCTGCGTATTTTACTGCGTTTTTACCAGCAAGTGTCAAATTTGTACACCGAGTTTCCCCTTCTATCTTATTAAGATCAAGCATATTAAAAATCCACTGCAGGCCATGCAAAGCGACAACGGCTTGCCCATCACAAATTTTAACGCAGGACCACACCAGGAATAAAGTGCCAGGACAAGACACCTAAAGCCCAACCAGTCAAGCATTTATCAGAATGTAGTTAACGTATAATTCATTTCTACCTAACCAATTATTTTAAGGTTTCTTAAAACGTTTCGTCCAATTTACGTATTTAAAATCACGGGGGCTTGGAACAAAGATCAATTACTTAAAGGGGGCGTGGTAGAAAAACGGTTAAGAAGCCGTTCTTTAAATCGATCTGTACTCCAAACAAATTTGGTCAGTGACAGAACTCTCTGACCTCTGTTGATCAACATAGTTGATTATAAAATCATGTTTGCAATTAAAAGGGCAATATTTTTTCTCCAAAATCACATAAACACAATTTTTCATAATCCGGGGAATCACATTATTAATATTTCAAATCAAATTGTTTTATTATTATGAAGTTTATAACCAAACGTTTTCAAGTAATCATCAAACTTTTTCATGTAGCAATCAAGCCTATAATCAGATTACCCATTTTTTTCCAAATCAAACATACAGTATTCAAACTGTGTCAAATTTACTGTTTGATTATAAACAAAGCGTTGATATCAAAAACACAATTTGTGAATTATTGAAAACATACCATTTATAGAAATCTACAGTATTTTAGTATTTGAATTTTATAAATTTTGAATCAAACGTTCAATTTCTTCACAACATTCAACTATTGTTTCACTAACACAAACTCCAATGAGTAGGCTACTTCCTTATTTTACCCTCCATCGACAATCGTTGACGTTTTCGCCGATTTCTTTGACTTAATTCTCTTTTTCTGCTTTTGAAGATTTTTAAGCGTCTTCTTAATGTCTTTCATCAATTTTTTTAGTCTGAAAAATAACAAAAATATTTTCAGGTTTTGTAAGGGAACTTTCAAAAATTAGTACATAATTATTTATGATAAGGTATGCTATATTCCATTCAGTTCAACAGAATATGTGAAACATGCAAATAATCTTAAGCGTAGGGTAACACAACAATCTGAAAAACGGTGATTTTCGTTCATCTATCATTTATCGCAAATTTCCACAAACTGAAATTAACGAAAGCACGACAATATTTTATGAAAAGTTGTGGTGGAACATTTTTGAAAGTCCAAATGACAGATCCCAAAACTGTTGCGAAAGTAAAAATGGTTTAAGTAACATTCCCCCTTTGCAATGTGAAATCTTCAAAGTTGTAATGAATAAACTATGTGTATGATGTATATAATAATTGCAGTTCTTAATATCAAGTGTATGAAGTGCAATAGATCAACATTACCTACGTAGAATTCCAATCTACCAGTTATTCAATTCCTAAACGCTGTTAGTATTTAGGTAAATCATGAAACTGAAGTATCATAACACACAAAGTTCAGATGCAGGTATGCATAATGCGTTTATTTACTTTTTGATTTTTCTATCCACTTTTCTTTTAGCATTTACTTTCCTTTTTGCCTTTTGTGATTTCATTTTAGGGGTTTTTGAATTTCTTGCCTCATTCTTGATTTCGTACTGCTCACGAGGGTGTAATTGAGCTTCTTCTATTATTATTTCTTCTTTCAACATTGACTTGTCGTCTTTCTGAAGGTTGATATCAAAACCACAGTATTTTTCGTGTGTTTTGGACCAGAGGCTGCAAAAGAAGTAGTGTTTTAGAAAGATGTGCCTGCAACTGTTATCACTCCAATACCATCTGCATTTCCACAAGGCATGAAAGTTCTTAGGGTAAAATACAGTATACACCATTTTGAGGTCGAGTCCTATATGCAAAACAAAAGACCAGAGTAAAACGTGTTTCGTGGAAGCATATAAATAAAGGATTATAAAGCTCAAACTCAGGTAAAAAATAACTTAACTTCAAATGTTTAATTATGAAGAACATTTGGCAACTATTCCATAATTAAATTGACCTATGGGAGCTGATTTATTTGGGTATTCATTTCTTCAGCTCAAGAAACGGTTGACCAAACCGCCTTTAAGGTTTTAGTTTGATAAAGGTAATAAATTTATTTACTCTTTCTCCGTCACTATAATTTTGGAAATATCTGCGAGCTACGTTGTTGTATCCGAGTTAAAGGAATACATTCTCAAAGTTATTAGAAAGACTTTACCTCTCTTCTTGTTTGACAACACCATTCTCATTTTCCAGACTTGTTGTCTTGCAGAAGTCTTTTGCTGCAGTGTTTGCTTGGGTTGTGGCTTGACCACGTGCTAGCAATAAATGTGTTATAGCTACCAAATAGAAGTGCATGCTTTTTCTAAAAACCTGAAAACTACCCAAGAACATATCAAAACAAATAAACTGACGGATGCGTTTCGTACCGCACCGGACCTAATGCAGTTTCATAAAAACTTTCCGCATGTTTGAAATTGTCTGCAAGATACCTCTCATTTATTTTTTCCAGTTTTACGATTTATATTATTTATCACATTTAAGATCAAAGAAATTTGTGAGCGGCAAGATATTGCAAATTTTCAAAAATGATTTTGCCAACAAAAATTATAGCCTTTGAACACACAGCAAACGCTTACAGGTAACAAAAACAGCTGATGTTTCTGATCAACTGCAGATCGAACTTACTTGTTGCTACCAATAAACCAATTCTGCTGAGTATTCAGACCTATTGTTCAAAAACGAAATTATTCTGCCATAGATTTAACTTTACGTGGTAGACTTTGTAGAAACTGTTCTGTTAAAGTGTTGGGCGCTTATCAGCAGCGTTTCTTACACAGATCTGGTGGGACCAGCATTTAAATTGAGATTGTAAGACAATTTTCGCAAGCAAAAGTGTCCTACTAAAATTTTTATTCGATTTGAATATCTACTATATGATTATGACTTTGTTTTACCCGTCTAACTCCCACTTATCGACTCAGGTGAGCATGCATCAACATCCCAGTTAGGTGCTTTTTGTTAATCTACTACCACCATCATAAAAAAAAAGTACAGAGCTAAGTAACTCTGGGTTCGATGTTTGCAGACAGCTGGAAAACCAACGCAAGGCAGTCATTTGTCAGTCTGTCGGATCACCACTGACATCTCTTTGCCGAGCTTCCTTAAGAAAATGGATGACTTTCGTTGAGCGGGCTCTAAGCCATACGGCTTGAAAAATTTCCAAATGTTAGCAAGGCTTTGCGCAAGGGAAGTTTTCCAAGAAAGATTGTCGGAGTTGTCAAAAATTAATGGGAAGGTTTTCTTGTTCCACCCTTGTAAAAAACAACTAAATCCTGATTAAAACTAAACTCGGTTTTGGACTCGGCTTCGTTTGCAATCAATAAAAAATTGCCTTATTATTGTAACTAACACTATAACCTTATCCTTTGTAAACAGTAGCACTGCTTGCTTTTTGAACGTTTTGTTTTTGAAACCTGTTTAACTCTTTCCCTCCAGGAACGTTTTATCTAAGTCTTCTTTTTCACGATTTGGTAACAAAAACAACAACAGAAATCAACTTCATTGATAAATGAACATAACATATTTTTGAAGACTGAAAGTATTTATCCTCTTCGCTTCGACAAAACATTTTTCAATTCCAATGACTAGTTTAAACAGAAACACTTTTTTAACACTGTATTTGAGTTTGACAAATATAGCAAATTGCTTTGGGAATTCATTCTGTAAGTAGGGAAAAGTTTCACTCCAATATCAGTTTGTGAAATCGTTTTCTAGAAACTATTTTCAACTGTTGCTTAAAAGTCAAAAACGGTAAATGCTTATAATAGTTCAAAAACCAGCAACGAACTACAACTGCATACCTGAAATATCTACACCACTCGCGCACATTTCGAAATTCATTGATGTCTCAGCTGATGCCTACCACATCGAAATGTACCCCGTTGAAAACATTTAGGGCATGGGACTGCAGTGCACAAAGGAAGCGGCATTTGATACTACGTCGAAGTACGGTATACTCTTTGATGTTGAAACTATCGATCAGATGCAGATGACATCTACATCTGAAAGCAGGTTTAACTGTGATCTGATGTCTTTTTTAAATTCAACTGATTGCTTACTGAACTAATCCACAATAAATGTGGACAAAGGTGCAGAGCTCAAATCATCTGTCTTGCATATTTGGATTAAGAAATCAAATACATCAAATTTAAGGGTACCTGTTCAGTAATGCTTTTCATCACAAACAATGTTTTTTCAAGGATGTTAATAAAATCCACAGATTTATGGTTAACAAAAGAATGCTAAATCTCTTTCTCAATGTTACACTGACCTTCAAATTAATATTAAGCAAACCATTTTCATTGTCTTCGCGTGAAATATCGTTTTCTGCTTTAAAATTTAAGCAAAATTATTGGAGTTGGTGTAAGTTTGGCTGATAATCAAAATTGTTAAAGGCTTTAAACGGCTTATAGTTTCACTTTTAGCCTCATTGAACGTGCCATGCACCAACGCAGTTGCGGTATTAGCCCTGCATCGGGAGTTGTCGAGGATAAACCCTCGTTTTTCAACGCGCACGTGACCCGTCGCTTATTCAAAGTATCACAATCTGAGCATCAGCAGTTCTGTAGCCTCGTATTCACTACACAAATTGCTTACGCAAACGGGAAGGTGATCAGAGCAAGCACTTGTTGCAATTTAGACTGCTAGAATTACGAACAATCGTCGAGTACGGTTTCTGAAACATTACAGAAACAAATTAGGAATGTTACCAGCTCGGTTAGACTGAACAAACGTGATTTTATTATCAACAAGCCAAGCGCGCACGCGGCGCACCTAACAATTAGCCAAGCACGCAATTGCAATTACAGGTATTTACAGCAAACACGCAACTAAAATACGTAACTTCATTCCTGATTCACCGTCTACACTGATTAGCAAACAAAAACCTCGCACTCATCCTCCAACTGCAAACAAGAAACCGTAATAAGTTGGTTGCGAACCAAAACTTTTGATTCCACAGCTCATATATTCAGTCTTTATGCTTTTTAAGAAAAACTCACTGTTTTAAAAGGCAGAATTTCTACGAGCCGATAACGTCACTAAGCGATTGATAGACAGAACAACAATTTTCAGCATGTCTGCTCCAAGAAAAGACATGTCGCACAGAGGATGTATTGTACAATGTCAGGGAATGAGGAGTTGTAATTATCGTTCAAACTGCTAATGGACGCAACGGAGGAGAAAATCTTTAAAAAACTTTGTGACTCTGAGAAAAACGTACATCTTTTTAATCGCCAGGGTTGAAAACGACATGTGGCACTATCACGATTGGCCACGTTATGTCAAATCGGTTCGTCCCTGCGCCCTCTAACAAACGCTATTCAACCTTTTGGGGGTCACGCACAAGCAGGATTTTTTCCAAACACACCAAGTACTGTTCTTCTGATTCGCCGACCGAAAAATTAAATCGGCTGTTTCGTATTTTCATCCATGCTGCAACATATTTGTTTGAAAGCAGATCATTTCAACCATTCAAGTTCTTTGTTTGAAACAGTATCGCATCCTAGTAGTACATTTTTTCTAACAGAGCCGCACTTCTAAGGATTGTCAAGAAACTTAATTGAGTGTAACAAGCTGAAATTCAAACTGAAGATAGTGGGTTATTAAAGACGAGCATTGAGAGAATTCGCTTGATCAGATGACATTTTTGCGAAATAAGATCTTCAATAAGGCACAACAACACCAACCGGTAAATCCTTTTGCTTCGTGTTCAAAAGAGACATTTCAAACACGACAATGGAAGGGTTAGTTGTAGCGTTATAGGTATCTGTCGCTGAATTCTACACGAACGCTACGACGCTATGCACACAAAACTTAAGTCTACGGGAGCACGACGAGCAACACGCAATTGTTGTTGCAAGGAAAAAGCACTCAAAATGCTTCTGGGAGAGCAGTCGAATTTCTATAATTGCACAACTTGTTTTCTTCTTGTCCACACTCGCGAATCCATTTCTGTTACTGCCAATTCACTTCTTTTTGGGTCAGTTATTATCTTCAGCCATAGTGTGTACATCTGAAGCATTGTGGTCTAGTTGTTGTTGAGCTTCTTCTGTCATCTGTCGGTATTTACTTTTAAAAAATCCAGCCTAAAAAGAAAAGTAGATAGCCAGTAGTCCACCACCATCTGATTGTCTTGAACTATCACACTTTATAGGTTTCAATGACCACTTTGGGAGATAAGAATGTCAATCTCGTTTGTCCTAGCACGAAATATATGTCAGCCTAAGGGCCTTCCCGTTAGTCAAGTGATCAATGATCAATGAAAAAATAAAGATCAATGAACAGAACTGCGCAAACCTCCGTACCCTGAAGAAAGCAAACCTTGACTTCTGCACACATTTATTGATATTTAAGCTTGTATTCAATATGAAAAAACTGGCGAAAAACTCAGTGTGTTTAAGAAGAATGACATCATCAACCACGTCAAAAATGTTGCGCTTTCATTTTAACGAGAAAATAAAGACAAAAATTGGCATAGAGCGGGGGTGGCCAACCTTTGGAGCATTGCATCATTGCTGTGATTGTAACAGAGCAAGATGGTGAACTTCAATATTTTTATCGATTTCCTGTATTATACAGTTTCCTTGTGAGATACCAGTTATCATCTTGAAACAAGCTGTTCATGACTTTCTGGAAGAAAAAACAGGCCACCTGGGGAAAGAGTTTTTTTATGTGATAATACTTGGCCATGTGATCTGGAATTTTTATATGGTGTTACTAACCATCTCAATCATCTGATTATGAAACTGCAACGAAAAAACATATTGTTTCCTAGCTTTAGTAAATGATATCATTGCATTCCAGATGAAGTTAAAACTGTTAATCTCGCAGTTAGAAAATGAGGATATGAGCCAGTTTTCGTATTTAAAAAACAGATTGAATGTGCTGCTGATAATAACAATTTAAAAAATTCGTTGAAGGGATCAAGTTATTGCAAGACTCATTTGAAAGTCGAAAGACTGCATTTTCGCATTTATAAACGCATTCTCACTTGAACAACAGAAGATAATGAAAATTCCAAGTAGCATACAAATGGAACTCATTGACTTGAAAACAAATTAAATATTTAAAACGAAATTTGGTGAGCTTTCTTCAGTCTCCCGTGCTTCTGGAATTTCTGTTTCTGGCGATCCATATCGAAACGAGAAATTTTGCTCAGAGTTGTATGTCGTTTTGGAACGACGTACACATACGAACAAGCATTTTTGTCTTCGAAATTGATTGAAAGCAAAATGAAGTCGCGCCTGATTGATTCAAATTTGAAGAATCCTCTGCTGTTCTCAGTAACAAATTTAACTCCAAACATTGATAAACTGGTGAACGAAAAATAAACCCTGATGTCTGTGTGAAAAATATGTAAATGTGAAGTTTGTTTGCTGCTTTACCAGATATTATAATCGCATTTGACAATATTACTTAGTAAATCACTATAATGATGTGGGGTAACACTGGACTACTATCGTGGGTCACGGTGACCCTGGTCAAATGAGTTCACCACGTGAAACCTACGTAAGTACGCGTCGGAACGCTCTCCACGCTTCAGTAGCTTCATTTTTTGTGTGACATGTTAAAAGGTGCGCTTGCCGTCATCCTCGCTCTTTTCGATTTTGCAGTGTAGGGGAAAAGTTGTGATTTCGGGTCACGCTGACCCGACGTTATGGTTAATGTGCGGTGGCGTACGCACGCTGACCCGACGTTTTGGTTAGAGGGGGGCTAAGCCCCAAGTGGTTGTAAAGAGCTGAAACTCACTCAGCGCATGCTTCTACGGTTGTGTTAGCAGTATACAACATAAGAAGTTCTTCAGGCCCAAAATTTTTTGTTGTGAGTAATTCAGTTAAGACATATATGAAATCTACACCACCTCCTTTTCATCAAAAATCGTATAATATTAGAGTACAAAGAAGCTTTGTTAGTGCTCAAACTGCTCAATGAGAGTTATATTTTCAGTGTAGTTTTTGCGATAAACTTTAGTTGAAGGAAAGTATACTTTTTTATTTTTGAAAACCGGGCCATGCACACCCGACGTTAGGGTTAGTGTGACAAAAACTGAAGATTAACATTCGTTACAAGAAAAATAGCCGATAGTACGGCGCATCTGTCTCGCGTTTGAAAAAATTGGCGTATGGCGTGCAACAAGTTAACCATCCCTGGTATAGAGTGTTTCGTCTTGCTTCGCAAAAATGAAAAAGTTGTGTTTTGGACAGGAGTGTATATATTTCCTTGAAACCAAGCAAATAAAGATGTAGAAAAATTTTGACTGCCTTTGGTTGCAGCATGAAACCTACATTAAAGCTTTTCAGGATGCCCTGTTCAGTTTTCCAACCAACAACCCCTTGTAACTGATGAAAAGGTAGTTTAGGCACCGAACGAAAATTATGGGAGTCATTTTATTCAGCAAAGTCATTTTATTTAGCTTTCAATTTCTGCACTCTTCTTCCAATGCTATACAAAGTTTTCCCTATATGTTTCCCTACGATTCTATTTGAATAAGTTCACCAAAGGTTGTTAGTTTTTGTTTGAATCTTACCTGCGTAATTTGTATCAACCAATATGACTACAAGAAGCAAGAAAACGTCACGAGATGATCTGGAAAGTATTGCTGAAACGCTTGACAAGCTTACAGACATGATGGACAGCAACAGCAAGTCCACAGAATCTTCACTACAAGAACTGGTGAAAGAGATTCGTGAACTACGCAAAAGCCAAGAATTTCTTGAAAAACAATATGAGGAC
>Ga0210059_1014947_pt1 | contig 11399 bp, 10 predicted proteins | sample Ectturendosymbi2_FD_188042 | JGI IMG/M metagenome (GOLD analysis project Ga0210059, IMG submission 188042) | Ecteinascidia turbinata endosymbiont from Florida, USA - Sample 2 (SPAdes) (version 2) | ecosystem: Host-associated > Tunicates > Ascidians > Unclassified | place: Key West, Florida... | reverse complement strand
AAATTCCATCTCTTAAATTTAGTCACTTCAAACTAGGTTGTACTCAAAGCTTTTCAACTGAAATCTTTTTACAGCCAAGCCCTGACACTTCACAGACTTTACCTTGCCATGAGAATGCAGTCTTCTATTAAAATAATCATTCATTATGCTTTCTTTGTGACGTGATAGACTAATAGTAAATTTCACTCGTGCATTTTACGAGTACCGCAGTTGAAAATATAAGACAGTAGAAGTGTGAAGTGTGAACAAAGGTTTAATTGCGCTCAGCGGGAGTCAGCCTCCACGTAACAAAGAATGTTCAAACTTACTAAAAAGTGTAAAACGCATTAGCAACGATACTCTTTTATCCGATTAACCAGCAGAATTATATCCGGATATCAGATAGAAAAAAAACTCCGGTTAATCGGTTAACCGTTATCCGGATAATCCAACCCTATTTCAAACCGTATGCAATGGCTTGGTAAAAAATCCCAAACTCAACAAAGAAAATGCATTTAGTATCGCCTATTTTGTGATGAATTTTTGTTTTGCATTTTCATTGTTTTTGAATTTTTTTGTGTTGTTCATTTTTCAGTTTTGACTATACGTCAGTTCTTTGTAGGGAGAAAGAAACGAGGTCTTGCTGCAACTAAACGAATTGCAAGCAAAAAAAGACAGTCTTCGGAAAGAATTGGCGAAGTACGAAGATTGCGATCCGGAAACACTTCAAAGGATAGGCAAGTTGTCAGTACAAAATAATGAATTGCCTGCATACCGCTGTTATCTTGGATCTAAGTTTTTTTCGGTCATAGACATAATTTTTTTAATGACCGAAAAAAACTTAAGTCAATTCGGTCACAATGTGTGAAAATATACACCAACGCATACTGTTATGATGAGTTTCAACACTAATAATGGGACATTTGACCGAAATGTCTCAGCGAAACAAAAAAACAGTCTTGGATATGTTCCGTGTGTTGAAAGTATTGTTGCGTAGCATTCTTTCACAATTTTTAATGCTGTTTTGAAATAGTGTGGTATGAAAGCTTTGTAGCTACTTTTCCATTTGAAATTACCTTTAAGCCGAAATTGTTATTGGGCAGTGGATCACAAAATTAGATTGTAGTGTTGCCGGTAAGCTTTAGATTTATTTTGTCGGTGAGTGGGGGTTAATGATCAGCTTGCATTCACTTATTTTGTCTGTGAGTGGGGGCAGTCCCGTCGCCACAGGGGGGCTTTGGTGGGTTTATCCATAAATAAAGCTGCCATCCCCCAAATTGAAACGTGAAACACTATAAATCAGTTGAGTTTTGGTTAATTTTATAATGTTAAGCCCCCCTGCACAAACGCAAAGCCCTCCGCAAAATCGCAAAGCCCCCCTCTTGCAAACTTTCTGACGACGGTTCTGAGTGGGGTTGTGAATGACCATCTTGTATTTATTTGCCTTTTTATGTATGATTTAGATTTTCATCGTAGGTAAAGGCAGTGACGTAACTGACTCGGGGCAGAAGGTCGAATCTTCCCCCTGGCAAGTTGAATGTAAAAAACGGGCCCCACTTAGCTAATAGTTCGGTTTTAGTGTTCTTTGGTTTTCAGTAGGTCATTGTTGTTTTTGCGATTTACGGAGTATTTTCTGGTGATTTAAGGTTTTAGTATCGCCATCAACATCCGGATTAACCATCATTTTTTCAGTTGTTTCTGAGTGCTGACTAATGGACCCCTTTCAACTAACATTTCCACCCTGGCCCAAACCTGTAGTTACGCCACTGGGTAAAAGCTCTTAACACAATGTGACAGAAACTCGTGCTTTTTAAAATGTTTCTTAAGCAGCTTTCTTGTCTCGCGCGAAGGAAGTAGCTCTTCTTACCTGTAATCATTCAATTAGCTACAATACTGTCGTCGTATTGACACGTTTCGACTGAGTGACGTCAAAAGCGCTGGCTGCCAGTTCATATTTGCCAGACGTACGTAACGAACATACTTCTTGCTCGTTCTCTCTTGTATACATTGCTCTTCTGTGCTGCTTGTGCAATTTACGTCTTCTCGGTACTTACTGCAGTCACCGAGACAAAGGTTTCGAAGGAAGCCGCCAACCGTTGGACGGACAACTTATTTACGCTCAAGTCCTGGCTGAAGAAAAAGTTTCCAGTTCCAGAAAATCAGATCAACAAGCAGTTTGGCATTCCCGAAGATTTGGATTACATAGAATGACGTCATAGACTGGTGCGATGTGGTCAGCTGATTGGTGTCATGATCTCGCGCAAGATAGACAAAAACACGGTGAAGATTTCGAAGCCTTTTTTTGGCCTGACAGACAAAAGCCACTGATATGTTGCTCGTTGACACTTTCCACTGAGGTGACCTTCGCTTGTTCTGAATGACACCACATCCGTTTGTTCCTGCAGTTGATCGGAAATAAACCTTACCACCTTGCTGTGAGATACAGCAAAAATGCAACGCAGGTCAGAAAGCATCTGGCCACACACTGAAATGTAAACGTTTGATTTTTAAACGTGCAAGGTGGTGGCGAAAAGCATGCCTTGGTTATGGCCAGGCAGTGCATAAAGGCTTGCAAGAGACAAGAGCGGAGATAAAATGCACATAATTTTTTGAAATGTTGTAGTGTTGTTCTTTAAGCTTGTGGATATTGACAATCAATCAAATGGCTTTATTTAACTGGCTTAGTTGGGTTCACTTCTTAAAAAGCGATCTGTGTGAAGCGTATGTTTTGAGTGCGGGAGGAAGTAACTGACTACCGTGTACTCCTTTCCATCAGTCGAAAGCGCTGGAATTGTCACTACTGTGCGCTATGTGAATGCAAAAAAAGCAACAATAGCGAAACTGCTTATTTTGTGCCATTGAACTTTGAGTTTTTTTTTTACATTCTACAATCTATAAAGAATTCTATTAAATTCTGTAGTCATTGAGGGTTTGGCTAGCATCTCATACCCTTTTGCTGTGGCCCGGACAACCTCGGAAGCGTCAGGTTGGTGTTGTTGATACCAACAACCATGTTCCCGTTAGGTATTGAGCCGTCGGTAATGGGGCGGCACGTGGCAGTAGTTCCGATCCCCTGTATGCAGGGTCAGCTTCCCTGGGTGGTTTGCGTTGTTTGTCATTCGCTAAATGTCTCCCCGTTATTCGCTGGCTCTCCATCCACCAAAAGCTTGAGACGCACCTTTGCCGTTGGTTTTCAGATGGTTGACTTGTGAATGGAAAGGATCTTTGTTTTGAATTTACGCTTTTTGTTGCTCAACTCTGTTCTTGTTTGTTTATCGTAATAGTTTTTCATTTCTAAACAAAAGAAACTAAGTTGTGCTAGCAAGACGGCTGCTCAGCATCGGTTTGAAATTGGATTTTTTGGGATACAGTAAGTTAATTACGTTCGCTGGCAGTGAGTAAACTTGGAGGTCATTGATTGCTTGCCTCCCATCGTTCAAACTTAGCATATTGAGAGTGGCATCAAGCTCACCTTCAGCAAGATGTGTATATATGTTCATTGAAATCGATACAAGCACATCATTTATGAAAAATAGCAGTGAAAGATGTTAATGATAATACAAATTTTTTTTATGTATTTCCTGCAGAGTCACGGTCCACATCACAGGGTAATTGAATTAACACAATAGCAAAAACATAGTCATAGCGCATTGCATTTGCAGAGTAGGTGTTAGTAAACAATGAACACCGCAAGAGTTTAGCTGCGCCCCAGCTATAACTTCATTCACTCATTATCATACAGGGATCCAGCAGTGAAAGAGAAATGAAGACATTCTAACACAGGGGTCGGGAACCTTTTCGGCTAAGGGAGCCATGAAACCTACATATGTTTGGTAGTGTTTCCGTAAGAGCCATTTTCAACACTTAATGCAACTAACTTACTAACTAATATGTGCATATTTAAGCAAAACCAACAATTTTAAACAATGGCAAATGTCTGAATTTTCTCTTTAATAACATGCTTCCTTACTGTTAGTGCGACTTCTGATGTTGCTGATGGCTTTGTAGTCTAGTAGATGGAAAATTACAGAAAAAATTTCATTCCCAACAATCGTGTTAAGAAAATATCAAGTGAGCCAGATGCCGTCATCAAAAGAGCCACATCTGGCTCGCGAGCCATAGGTTCGCGACCCCTGCTCTAACATCAGATTGTGAGGTAAGCGGCTAACAGAAAAAACTAATCGGATGGGGATGCTCAGCAACGAACAGAGGTGCAGTATGTAAATCGTTTTGATCAAGGTTTCATATGTTTTGCAAGACATTTAACATGAGGCTGACAGCAAATTGTTGTCACTGATTTTAAAGCAAGCTTTGATCGTTGTTATTTTAGTAGGACGTTAAGCTTGGTAAAACGTTTGCTAAAAAACTAATCAGACAGTGGTGTGGGCACCCGCAGAGGTGATGGAGTCACTTGTTTTACTCCTGCTCCTGTCCCAATAGAACTGACTCCAGCTGTGGAGTTCATTGGAAGTTTGAACTCGGAAAACTTCAAAGCAATGTATTTTTGCCTCATGAGGCAAAAACACTTCTGGAGATATTTTGCCTTTACCCAGCATGGACATTGGACAAGTTATGTCATGGTTTTAGTGCTGGCAAGCAGTTAGTGGCTTCTTGTCTGCATTGCGGTTAAACTATAACCCTACTCGTTGTCTCCTTGTCTGCCATATTGTCATGTGATTACTTAAACCAATCTTGTTCAACTAACGGCAAAATAACCTCAGCACAGCTTTTGGCTTATGAGGCAAAGTAGACACTACCAAACGTGAAAACAAGAAATGAAATCATATGTTGCTGTCACTTGAACTAAATCTTCAACTCTTTCAGTTCTAACCTGAACAAAATCTTGTAACTTTTTCATTTAATTCTTTGTGTTTTAGGCACAAGCATAATGAAACAACAATAGCAACTGTTATCTTTTCACTTGTTAGCCTCCACAAATAAAGCCACATAGGCTACATCGAAAACACTTCGTGTCCACACAATTGAATTGTCTCCCTTATATTGTGAACTTGCAAGATATAATGGCATGTTTAGGGATAGCCTGAAGTAAGCTGCATTTCTGATGGTCTGACTGAAACTGCACTGCTATTGTTGCATTGTAAAGGTACATACACTGTTGTCTTCTGCATTTCACTAAAATTAACAAATTGGGATTCAGAACCATCGCCAGAAAGTTTTAAATAGGGGAGCTTTACGTCTGCGCGGCGGGCAGGGCCGGCGCTACCATTAGGCGAACTAAGCAGCTGTCTAGGGCCCTGAGCCAAAGGGGGCGCCAAAAAGGACCAAAAAAATACAATTGTGTTCAGGAGGTGACGAACATACGCCGAGTAAAAATAATGAACAAGGTGAAAGATAATAGAACACACGTTCACGCAGTTTATGAAAAGATAGTAGGCCTACCAAGTACCAAACCACTTCATGTTTGGTGCAGAAGGATTATTCTTTCAATTTCATATATACTATAGATAAGCTTTGTCGCAATTTGATATAAATTTTATTCATCTAATAAACTTTTCTCGTGCAAAACAAACGTCCTTTTTCCATCATGTACAACGTGACGATATACAGAATAAGGATCTTTCTGTAGGAGAGGTGGGTGCTGTCATGGATCTTGCCTAGGGTACTTACAAATCTATCAGTGGCGTTCTGTCAGGGCTGCCGGCATGGGCGTCCGCAGAAATTTTTCCAGAGGGGGGCAAAGTCGAAATTTTGCTTATGTTTTTCAGATTGTAGGCGATACAGCACAAATGGGCACATAAAAAAAGGAAATGTTCAGTGCTACGGCAACAGTTGCATGCAGTGTTTTCCTTGTTAGAAAACTTTACAGTGAGCAAATGTTTGTTTTAGTGAGCATGGATTTTTTAAGACTGAGTTAGCAGAGTTCTAAATGAACTATAAACTTTGTTAACTGTTAGAATAAGTGTAAAATCTTACGAAAATACGAACAAACTACACATTTAATTCAAGTAGTTTCTCCTTTTTTCGTGCTTTTCCAATGATTTGGAATGTTGCAAGTGCGCGAGACGAAATTTCACCGCGCAAATAGTCTGCATGGTGGTTCTACGCATTTGCGCACCTTCAGAAGGAGCACTGGTTGCAAAAACTGGATTTTGTTTGCAGAAATGCTTTTTTTCACTCATGTGTCTTTACACATACTATAAACCAGGGGCTGGCAAACTTGTTCAACAGAAGAGTCATCTTCAGAAACCAAAAACACCAGCGAGCCGCAAAACCAGTTTGAAGTGTCAATACAAAAATAGTAAAGAACGCAAGTTTTTTTTAATGGATGCACAGTAATTTGTCAGTTCTAAATTTTTATATAAATTTGCAGTCGCCGAAAATCTGGACAGTACGTTGTTAAAGCTATGCAAATTAATTCTCCCAAGCGTTCATTTTTCAAGGTTGCACGATGGCTTGATTTTGCGAACTTTTTACATGGAAAAAAATCACAGGTTTGTGTTGGCCTACACACGGAAATAGGTTGTACACTGGTATTTTAAATTCTGGGTGTTTACTCTTTGGAACCTGTCGCCAGAAATTAAGTGTACAGTGGCAATGACTAAAGTTTTGTTTGAGCAAGATTTTCTTGCATTTTGGTCAGTTTTGTTTCTACAGGAAACAACTTTGTAACAAACTATTAGCGAACTGGACAGCCATCACCGAAACATTATCACTGAATGGATTTACAAGGAATACAAAGCATGGTTTAACTCTTGGAAATGGTCAAATGTGGAATTTCTCCAGTAGTCTTACAATTTATTTTAGTATTCTTCCATTTCGTGGTCTGCAAATTGCCTCCTCGCGAAAAATATTCATTCTCATTTTGACACTGGGAAAATGAAAGAATGTTTTCGACGATATGTGTCTTAACAATTTTTAATTTTCTTCCTGGAACATAACCTAACTTCGATTTAGGTTCAGTGTCGTTTTTATCAAATCGTGCAGACTCCCTGGTGACCACTGTTCCCTCTAAGGCGCACAACTGCGCAGAACCATCAGAGCATTTGCGCAGTGAAATCTCATTTTTGCGCACTTGCAACATTCCAAATTTGATATCGCATGACGTATATACATCGCATAGCCCTTTAGAAGCGTTTAACTGGTTGTGTGTATACATCGTTGTGAAATGGTATGCGCACTAAAACAAACACTTGCTCAATGTAAAATCTTACGATGGCACTGCTGGTGACTAACTTCACGAACTTGTGTAAACACATTGATTAATGAAATAAACGTTAAATGTGAGTCAACAACTCCCAATCAATTTGAGATATTGCTATTTATCTAGAAGAGCCACACAAAATAGGTTGGCCACCGGCAGTTTTCCCACCATTAACATAATAAACCTACTTGGCTTACCTCTATCGGCAGTCTGTCTCACATTTCCTGCCCAATTGTCCGTGTTCAATAGTTACATTCGGCAAAACGCGTACTACCGTGACTTGAAGTGCATCTTCGAAGATTTGTTGCCATGTTATTGTTACGCAATAAAGGGCAATAGTAGAACAATTCGCTCCCGAGTTTTGCAACCTGCCTCTGCAGGCGAAGAAGCGGATTTGGTGAACTGCAAACTCATAACTGCATGTTACCAAAACAATGAACCTGACTCTTGTGCAGTGTGAGTATGGGTAAATTACTGTCATTGCAAGAATCAACCCAACTAATCAGAATAAAACTGCTGATTTCACATTTTCCAGAAATTTTTGCTTCTTAGTCTCAATTTCCAGAGGGGGGGGAATGCCCGTTTTGCCCTCCCCCTGCGGACGCCCATGCCTGCCGGCATGCCTTTCAGGCCATACTTCATAAAGTTCACTGCAAAGTTTTAGGTCGCCATGTCTGTTCTTTGCATTTTCTTGATTTTTCCTGACTGCACCGCTCTTGCTGCAGTATAGACTTATGTCGATACCTTCACTAAATCATATTTCAGCCATCCAGTGTAGTTAGGTTAGGAAACGGTAAAGAAACACCAGCATTATTTATGTTAGAAGCCTATTTAACCAGTCAAATTTCGATAATGGAACGCACCGCCTTACCAAACAGATTCCAGCAGGGGCATTCGCGAACGTTAGAGGTTTGTTCTCCATGTGGAACTTCGTCGATTTTTACGACACCTCAGTAACAATGGGTCTGCGTCTAGGAGCATCTGGTGCTTCTGCAGTTGAATCATCGCAAAAGTTGTAGCATGGTAGGGAGGCAGGCGGAGTGCTGCAAGGTGGTTGGAATTTTAATCTCAATGCAGTGCCGGATTAAGGTTTTCGTGGTCTCAAGGCATATTTCAAGTAAGGCCTGAACTAATGATAAGAGTAAATAAAAAAACAAAAAAACTATTAGTCAACATTTATTTCTTAGAAAAATTTAGTAATCAGAAATACAAGCTAAAAACGTTACTCGATTTACGAAGAAATTGGAGGAGGATTGATAGGAGCTTCTTTCTCAACAACTTGAAAAAACGAACTTATTTTGTGTGTTTTGGTCAAAAGGAAGTCTTCTTTTTCCTTTTTCTTCTTTTATTCTTCAGCTCTTTCCCAGCCACTTTTTCGTTTTGACATGGCAAACAGTGAGCTTCAAACAAATAAATAAAAAATCAATTACACACTCCTAAAAAAAATTGAGATGTACCAAAACAGTTTCACTACTTGCCACGTCTGGCCTGTGGTTCTCCAGCCCAAGAGTGCGGCAAAGGGAAGCTTGCTCTTCTGACGGTGGAGTGGTCTAAGTAACAAGCCGCCCAGTAGCCTAAGGTCGGCTATCCAATCCCTCGCAATGGCGCGCTGAGCCTAGTTCTCTACATGGCTACCTGGCTAAATCCGCTACCTGTTCCTACGATTCACACACAACATATACCTCTCCCTATTTGTGTTTATTATCGCCTCCAACAGATAGCCCTGATAGTCAAATTAGCACACAGTATAATGTGCGACTATATGCTCAATAGCGATGTTAATTACAGAGAACAAAGCAAAGAGTTAGCGCAAAAACCTAAAGCAAGGAATGGAATAATCCACACAGCCAATCTGGGTATAATTCAGTGATGCCAGGTTATTTTGTTAAAACAAGCAAGCAAATTTGAAAAACAAGCCCAACATGGGTAATTTAAAGGAAAAACAAGCCCAACGTGCGTTTGGTAGGAAAATTCAAAAAAACACAAAACCAGCAGGTTAGTTAAATACAAAAACTGGAAGGCAAATTCGAGAAAACAAGCCCAAAATGAGGAAATTTACACAATAACACGCCCAAATTTCATTTTGCAGTGAATTGAAATAGCAAAATGGCCATGAAATTTGATGAAAAAGCAATCCGCAATACAGAAATCTGCAAAAAGCAAGCCCAAAAACAAGCAAATTTTAAACAAAACAAGCCCAAAAACAAGCAACCCGCAAGTCTTCAAAAAAACCCGCAAATTCACAAAAAAACAAGCCCAAATTCGCGGGAAAAGCGCAAGGTTGGAAGCTTTATTTACTATTTCCATTGTATTGAACCCCGCGAATTTCTCACTTTCAGACAACCCGTTCTACTTTTAGACATCATCAGTCGTACAGAATTACTGGAGGGGGAAACAGTCGTTAACACCCCTAAACAATAAATACTGTAGATTAATTTCACAACAGTAAGTTCATCAAAAAAATATTTAAGTTTTCCATAGCTCAAATTTAAATGTTTTCCTGACACAAGCGGCCTGCATTTTTTCGTGGCCTCAAGGCACATCTCTAGTTTACCTAATGGTTAATCCGGCACTGTCTCAATGGCATTGGTTTTAGACACAAACAGAAAAAAAGGAAACTCACTTTGACTATAACGCAGAAGATCACACCATAGAGCAGTGGTTCTTAAACTTTTCGTTGCTGCGGATTCCTTTCACTGCACCCAAAACTGCTGCGGACCCCTTTGTTTTGTCAAAGTTTTTGTGATTATTGGTAAATTAGATTTGGTCTTTTCTTAGCATGAACACCTCAACCGCCCTAGCAAGAAACAAATTTCAGGAAGCGGCCTGTCACGAATTGACGTCACCAAAAAAAAATAAAAAAGGTCAGTCGACTTGCAATATGTATATGTCAAACTAAAGTCGTGGTGCAATTAAGCTGACCAATGGGCATGGCCCAAATGAGCGGATAAAAACTGACAGGTTTTCTTGATTGAATTTTGGTGTTAAGAACCCCGTAAACAACGCTCCCTCTTAGGTGCGCAAATGCGCAGTGCCACCAGACCAGCTGCACAGTGAAATCTCATTCTTGCGCACTTGCAACATTTCAAAAAGCCCTCAAAGGGTTACGCTTGAAACGCTTTAACTAGTTGTGTGTCTACGTCAGTGTTTTCCAACCTTTTTAGGCTTGCGGCACACAACAGAAAAAAAATTGCGGCATCCAGTGGCGAACCCATAGCTATTTGCTTTTTAAAATTCATTGACATATCGAAAATGTACTTTTAATCATATATTGAAAAATATCTTTTCTCGCGGCACTCCTGAGTACTGTGAATGGCACCCCGTTTGGGAACCACTGGTCTTCATGGTTGCGCAATTCCAAGACTAAAAGAAATATTTGCGCAGTGTTAAATTTTCTTAAAGGAAACACTGTCTGTAAAACACATTCATGGACGGACCCCAGGTTGAACCACTGTAGAGATGGCACGGGCCGCTAACAGTCCAGTCTTCGGGCCGTCCGCTACGGTTTTGAAACAGTCCGCTAGCAATATTTTTAGCGATGACGTCATTCGGCGCCACTACGGGCCGCTACAGTCTGCCCGCCAAAAATTTTTGTTTTTTGCAAAGTTTCATAATCTAACAAAGAATATTTTTTGCTGCTGTTCTCTCCATTTTACCGTTCTGCCAACGTTCCGTTTCACTTGTTTCCACGCAAATCAGTGAACCATGTTAGGAATCAATCAAAGCAACCAACATTTTCATTTATAGTCTGTCGCCGAGGTTTAGGTTTAGGACAAGTATTCCCAAGCTTTCTACGGCCATGTACCCCTTCAGGATTTCGTTATATGAGCATGTTCCCCTAAAATTTCTTATGACAAAAAGTCTGAGGAAAATAAAAAAATATATTTACTGTACCAGTAAGCATCTACTGATTTTGAAAATAATACTCACTGATGTTGACCTATGTATAAATGCGAGTATTTCGAAATGAATAATATGCAAACATAATTTTTCTCTTCCATTGCTAACCTCAAATGTGCCCTTTTAGATAAAAAAATCTACCCCTAGGGGTACATGCATCCCAGGTTGTGAACCCTTGGTTTGATATTATCTTAGGTTAGGGTTTAAGGCAGGAGTCACCAAACTCCTGCGTCAAACTCAGAGCTGCTTCTTGGTACAGATTCATGCGAAGGTCTACCAGTTTGATACACACACTTCTGAAAATAAAAATTTGCATGATTTATCTTCATATGATGTTATCATTAAAAATAAAAATTAA
>Ga0210059_1014946_pt1 | contig 11400 bp, 8 predicted proteins | sample Ectturendosymbi2_FD_188042 | JGI IMG/M metagenome (GOLD analysis project Ga0210059, IMG submission 188042) | Ecteinascidia turbinata endosymbiont from Florida, USA - Sample 2 (SPAdes) (version 2) | ecosystem: Host-associated > Tunicates > Ascidians > Unclassified | place: Key West, Florida... | reverse complement strand
AATTGATTGAAAATTCCACTTACTCAACTCTAAAATAATAATGATCACTAAAACAAATATATACTCAGTGCAAAATTATCTTAGAGGGAACACTGATCGTCAGCAATTTGAAAATGATAAACAAAATGCCGACGTTGCCCCCACCCCGTAAAAATTTCTGCGGACGCCCATGAATGATCGTGCTTTCTCGCTTTCGTTTTTTCATTACATTCGTGCTTTCACTCATTACGAATTGTTTGTTTCTTTCCGTTCTCCTTGTTATTATTTCATCAAAAATACCTGCAATAACAAATGTTATATACAAATTACTGTGGGTGTTGTAGACTATTCCAAACGACAATTAAAAACTGTAAGGTTCCCAGTTTGAAGAGCACTAATCTAAACTGCATCAAAGTGACTACGCTCACTTGCTGCAACATACAAGTCAAACAGCACTACGCTGGCTATACGTCAGATCGTTGTTATGTGCCACATTGCTTGTTGGTTCCGTAGCGGGGAAGTGTTAAAGTTTGACCAGTTTTATCACTCAAGCTTCTTCTAAACCAGCGTTTCTCAAACTTTTTTATTCCATCGCCCCCTTTTCACCCTCGAAACGTCATTTTCGCCTCAAAAGCCTGATAAAGCAAACACAAGGTAGTATATTCAAATAATTTTATTTAAGAAGTATTAAATAGTTGAACCAGGCCATTGAATATCTGCACTAAGCAACTATATTACGTCGCTAATATTACGTTCAGAATTCTTGTGAAAATAATCCACACTGTAGCCGGGTACACAGACAATCCAGAGCAAAAATTTAATGTATAAATTGCTTTAGCAATGACCTCCAACGAATATCACAGTAAACTAAATTTTGCAAGAAACGAACAAGTCATACTAGTAGGGTACTGAAGTTAACTCAATAATCGATTAGTTGTTGAGCATTTTCACCCCATTTGTGTTGTTTTGTTCCCCTATCGCCCCTTTTGGTATTTTCGCCCCCTTGCCTCTCCAAATCGCCCCCAAGGTGGCGATTCCGCCCACTTTGAGAAACAATTTAGAATCTTAACCAAGCTTAGATTTGTTTCGTAGTAAATGTACGTATGCGAAAGTGATTGATTTACACAATATGGTCCTCTGAACCATTGGGTTCATTGCAAATCGATATCGCATCCCTCCCCACCAAATTAGCCTGTGTCCGCTACTGCACATGACCCTTTTTCCAAGCTTTTCTTAGATGCGCTGTTCCATGGTTCCGTTGTGGCACGTTTCGGTGGGCAGCCTTGTTTGGCTAGGCTGTCTCTACTTCCGAGGCACGTTTTGAAGGCTTGCAGGCAGGGCCGGCCTTAGCAGGTGCGGGGTGCTTGCAGGCTTGGGTATCCATACATGGTTGACTTCCTGCATTGTCATGTCTTGGTCTGTTTACGAAATGCGTCCATATTCTTGTGGAGTGGCTGCTTTTCTTCTCAAATTGTGTTTACTTTTACTCTTGTGAGCTTACGTACGTATTATCGTCATAGCTCGTGACGTATTTCCAGTCAAATGCTTCGTGCATATGCCATTATTTCGCAACTCTTTGCAAGCCAGCTGTTTTTCCGGGGTTTTCTACCAAATCCGTGTTTTCCAAAGTTTTCTTTGTGTTTTGTAACCAGGCTTATTCACCAAGTTTGGACTTTTTCCCAAGACGCTATAGGTATGTAAATGTTTTCCTTTGAAGCTTGTATGCCTTCTGGGTTGGAGTATGGTCTCGGAGAGCTTTTCTTAAGCTCATGTTGAGGGTACTGAGCTATTTGCGAAGTGACCTCTACACTCACTAGTGCAGTGGTGGGCAAACTTGTTGAATGGAATAGCCTTTTGCAGAAAACATAAACACCAGCGAGCCGCAGAATCAGTTTGTAGCGTGCGGTAAAGAATGCAAGTTTTACATGAAATGATCTCCAGTAATTGAAACACAATAAACGGATTATTTATCAATAGGCTTTTATTTAATTTTCTAGTTTCCGAAAATCTGGGGAATATGTTGTTAAATCTATGCGAAATAATTCTCCCAAGTGTTCATCTGTTAGGGTTGCACAATATTTTGATTTTACGAACTTCATTACGGAGAAAAAAATCCATGGCAATACTTCGTGCTAAATACAGAAATAAGTCGTACACTGGTCTTATAGGCTCTGAGTATTAACTTTCTGCCACAAGAACTCAACTGGAGTGGCATCTACTGAAATTTTTTAGAGCCAGATCTTTTTGCACCTCGGTCAGTTTACTTTCTACAGCATACAAGTTTGTGACAAATGGTTGCCGAATTGGACATCTATCATCCCATCATCAACTACATTAATGTTGAATTGATTTACAAGGAATGCAAAGCATGGTTTTAAGTCCGGCAAATTGACAAATCTGGTTGCGTAGACTCCCTGGTAACTAACCTTGCGAACTCGTGTAAACATATTGAAAAATGAAGCAAGCATTACATATCAGGCAACAACTCTCTATCAATTTAAGATTTTGCTATTCAGCTAGAAGAGCCACACAAAATATGTCGGCGAGCCGCAGTTTCCCAACATTGCACTCGTGACAAGAGTAATGAAATAACAAAGGCAATGCCGTCTTGGAATATGGAAATATTTAAGTAAATTTTTTTATCGACGATCAACGTTTCATAATAGTCCATAAATTGCGTTTTGTTTTGTTGAAAGTTTGATTACTGAATCCATATACCTGAGTCATTAGTCATAAAACTGAAATCCAAAAGTTTTGTGGCTAAGACAAATGCGAAAGAAATTGGCAGTTGTCTGAGATGAAAACGTATGTAAGCTAGAGAAAACTTGCAAATTCGCAAAAAGAATATATTTCACCTAAAATAAATATTAGCAGTACTTACCAAGATGCTCTTGACGCCAAATGTTGTCAGTGATATTCCGATGGATCCATTCTTCTCTGAATTTAACGTAAACAAAGCAAACTCGTAGGACAAGCATTTGAAAACTTGCGTTTTCTTTTAATAAGTATGCGTTTTCTGTTCTGTTGAGCTTAAACATTTTTTTATCCAGGTTAAGTTTAACTTGTGTCCAAAAGAAATGAAGTCTTTCTTTTAACTTCCTTTCAAATGAGATAAACGAGCACTCACACTCAAGTGTCGGTTATGCAGTAGATTTGAACAGATTCGTACGGTAGACCGAAGTGAAAAAAAATTGTGAACTTAGTAGAGTGACTGTTCCGATTGTGATAATAATTAATGTAAATCTGACTGAAATGTGTTAGTAATCACATCATTATGGGCAAATTGATTATTGTATTATATTCGACCCCTTTCGTGTTGATTGTGCTTTGTACCACAATGAAGTTAAAATACCCTCATGTTAAGCTTGTCAAATTTTGGTAAAATCACTGTTTTTATGTTTCAGCCAATTTCAAGGCTTTTAATACCTTTGGTTTTAACTGGAATTGATGAGATTTAGTTTAAATAAACGAATACTTTTTATTAGAAAAATAGCAATACACTGCAAAAATGTTATTGTTTTTAGGTCAAAATTTGAAGGTTTATTCCATACCTAAAAGTACAACTATTGAGAACGTCCCTAAATAGTAGATATTCCTCTCAAAGGAACAAAATTAAACTGAATTCTAAATTATTTTTAAGTTTTTCCCCACAGTTTCAAATACTAGGAAGTTGCAAACAAATCATTCAGCAGTATAACCGGTACTGATTTCACATTCATCATGATGAGTAGTTTTGTTGTACTTGTCATTGTTCATAGTCACCTAAAATGTGGTGTGTGTCTGCGGAATAGAGTGTAAAAGACTTATCTATTTAGTATGATTCTTTATGGTAACAAAAGACCTGGGTAAAAGTAACCTGATGTTATAAATAGGCCTACATCAAGAACGAGAATTCAAACTCATTCAACTCTGCTGAAACAGGGCTTATCACCTAATCACCGATTGTCAACCGAAGTCATTTACAGTCTGATAATTTTTTTCCATCCAGAATGTTCACCTAACAAAAATTATGACATCTGTGAAATTTACGGTAATGTTAAAGGAAGAAAATTACAATAGAGCTTCCCTGCAATAGAATAGAGCCAAAAATTTTTACGGTTCAGCTGCATCGTTCTGTCGCAAACCTTGCTTTTGTCTCCAGCCGATCTGCTTTTTTGGCATAAGCAAGTAACTGACGGGACAATATACCCTAAAGTCCTAAACAGAAACTCTCCCGGTCAAAACAAGACGTATGTTCAATATAAATATGTCGCATCTTGACTAAAACTTGCGCTCTTAAAATGCTGTTTCAATCTTTTTTGTTAATATGGTCCTTGCAATAGATAAATTTGAAGAGATCAACCATGACAAAGTCACAACCGTAAATTTTCGATTGCTTGAAAGTGCTTGGAAATTCTTGGAGTTCATACTCACAAAAAGCTGAAGTTAAAACAAAGACTTCATCCTCTACGTACAGACACACTGGTAAAACACAAAGGCACGAAAAGACCAAGCACAGTATTCTATTTTGTAGTGGTTATTGTAAAAGTTTAGATTTCAGCTACCATCTCGAAACTTTGAGAACCGGCACTCGACCACAGTGACTTAAACTGTAGAGAAGCCATTTCATCACGAATTGCCTTTTACTTTGGTACACGAAAAGCGGAAGTGGTAAATAACCTTGTAATGAAAACTACGGCCAATGAAAACGATATAAACTACATATTGCAAACGTTTCGATAACTCCTGTTATCATCATCAGTTTTGCACTGATGATGCACTGATGATGATAACAGGACTTATCGAAATGTTTGCAATATGTCGTTTGTATCGTTTTCATTGGCCGTGATTTTCATTATAATTGCCAATTCTATCTACTGAATTTTGCGCAGTCAGGATATGTTTAGTTTTAAATGGTTCCAGCTATGTGGTTAAGCCTCTATCAGTGATTAGCAGCTTACCTGTCAAAAAACGATCACCACAGATTTGTTGACCCCAGCTATTTCCATCGATTGCACATCGATATAATGCTCCTGGACGAGTTCTATCACTTTCACGATCGCCATACGATGGCGCTCCGGCGAAAAGGTGCGACTGTTTTCTGCCATTACAAATCAACGTTGCTTCGAGGCACTGTAACTGAAGGCAATCGACCTGCGCCTGCACGGATGTGAACCCTTATGCTAAATTATTCTGGGCGCTGTGGTGCATAGCCTAGTCGCTTAATATTTCCATAAAATAAAATGCTAACATAACATTACCAAATGCGTTGGCCATCGCAGGTCAGCAGCGCTGACCCAAATACAAGCATGCAGCTAAGCGGTTTCACACCACAGTTTGTGGTTCAATGCAAATTACGTACTGCAAATTTAGAACTAGGAAAACGTTTTGTGAATGTTTTCTAATTCAGTTGATTTTCACTTTGAAATCAACTTATATGCAAGCGCAATAGACGTGGTAAGGAAAAATACCAGACACTAGCTGTTTTCGTTTTTTGATCGTCAAAAGTATAAGATGTTTTAACTTTCACAATACGGAGCTGATAAACTTCATCTAAACACCACCAAAACTTTTCAAAATTTTGCTTCACCAAAAAAGGTTTTTACCTGCCATTGTTTAGAAGGGCCAGCGACTCTCCAAAATGCTGTGACTTGCCTAATACTTCCGGGTTCAGTTGGATGCTTTTGCGGGTTTCAAGGTTGTGGCAATTGCCAAGCGCTATGCTGCAGCAGAGCAACATCAGACAAAAGGATAGAGCAACATGCTTCCGCTTCCGAAACACGAGTTTTGGAAACAAGCAACAGGGCTCTACAACTTTGTTTGCTGAACACATTTGTTACACGAACAAACACTTAACATCGAAAAATCTGTGGAAAACTTGTCAGTTGCATTCAGTGTTTTTAAAGCGTTTGAGTGAACGAAGCCGTCTCTCAAATTTTTCTAATGGTCTCTTAAAATAGAGTAGAACCTCTCTTGACGACCACTACCAATATACACTAAAATCCTGCTTTACACCCATCTTAGTATTCAGATAAAATAAATGCAGTATCTCAAAATTTTTTGTGGTCACCAAAATCAAACTCCAAAGAAACCCTGGTTGTATGTGTATCCAATCTCTGATATACAATACTTTTTGAAATACTGCATTTTCTACCTGATTTACTTTACATTCAAAAAGAGCTTCTTTGCTACAAGCGATGACAAAACTGTGCAGTTTATATTGGCATAGCTTGGGGAAAAATGTAGCGTGTAGCTTTACTGTTGTAACCTACTAGTACCATTCCAAGAAGTGTAGGCTTCTGTGGGCCTCAAACCTTTTCCGATCGCGTTTGTGTAGGCGTACGTTGGCGCAATCATCCTGACGAATGTTTGTGGTGAAAATAAAGTCTTAACACAAGCTTCATCCCACGCTTTTTGATGCATTGAGTTTTTGCAATGTCTGGTATGTGTTGACTCATTTTTTGCGTTCTGGATTGTGCCCAAGGCTCTTCCGCACATCATGCACCTGGTCAGAAGGCCACAATACCAATTTACAAGGTGGTCGTAAGATCCCTCTGATGGTCGAACTCCAGACCTACTAGCACCAAGCATGGGCGCAATTTTGTTGTAAACTGTGGGGGGACAGCTTGGTGCGAAACCAATGTGTTATGGTACCTAAAGAGAAAAATGTGCAGGGTACATGGCATATTATATTCCCACTGTCCGAAAAAGTGGGGGGACGCGTTCCCCGTGTCCCCCACCTAATTGCGCCCATAGCACCAAGGCGGAAACAAGGAAACAAAAATTGACGTTGCGAACAATTAAGGAAACAAATATGACGTTACGCCGCTCCTGGAACTCAAAGGAAATGCGCTTAATCAACTGAAAAGTTGACGTGGGTAAGACTGTGCGCGATGTATTTTTCTCTATACGCAGCGGCATAGCAAAGGGGTTGGGGCCTTCGGATCCCGGGCGGAACCTTGTGGGGGGAAGCAGAAAGGTTTATGCATGCGCATTTCGGCCAATTGAAAGCACGACGCGCAAGCTCATGAAGCAAAATTCATTTAAACTCATGGTAAAATTTATCAACTTGCGCCAATGAAAAAACGTTAATCGCGGCGCACTGCTTTGACCGGCCTCAGGTTTGCTCCTTCCGTAACAGTGTTTTCATAACTGAACGAAAGGCTTGATTATTACGTTATGCAAATTTATTTCAACATTTACATTTTATTGCATCTCCACATAATCGTCGTTAATTAAATGACAATGATTAAACACAATTCCTTTTGTTAAGCTCGTTCAAAAAATTTCATTTGCAAACTACGAGACTATTGCAGCAAAATATGTAATAATTTTATAATTAAGGCGCACAAATTGCAAATTCTGTGTTGTGAATTAAGACTTTCTAGCCCCCCTGCACAAATGTGAAGCCCCTGAATGACGATTTCTGGCGATGGTTCTGCCGAAATTGTGTCTGCAAGTGGAACTAAAAAATAGTGAAATAAGAAAAATGAGAACATTTTGTTGTGAAGGCCATACGGCCTCAAGATATGCCACAATGTCGAAATCCTTTTTTCAGAAATCACCATTAGGGGGTGCCTTTTAAGCATTTTGGTGGGCAGAGTTGGGCTGCTACGGCACTGGACGTTACAGCTCGCTTGACAGGGCGGAACTTCATCAAATTGTTTTTATAATCTAACCACCAGTTACACTGAGAAAAACCCAATGCTACCACAACGGTGGCAGCTGACATATCCTGTTGTTTTCAGACGAAACAATTGAACAAGTGCTTGTGATATTTTCTTTGCATTTTCTTCTCTAGTTCTACAAACACACTCATGTTTCGTTCGTTGGCTATTGGAATAATAAAGCAAAGCCTGTTTGGCTATTAATCATACTGCTGTTATTGTAATAATGTAGACTTGCAAAACTGTCAAGCTGCATCTTGAACCACTTTTGCGAATCTATCCGACCTGTCGGGAAGTTAATAGCATTTAACGACATAGAGTACTAGATGTGTTTGACTTCACCTGAAATTGAGAAAAGTCGTAAAGTTCAGTGCAAGCTTTCGATGACCTACTCTAATAACACATTTCAATTTTTGTTTGCTTAATACTATTTATGTAAACGTTTTTAAGGATTCCGAGTTAAAGCACTGAATGTTGAATAATTTCCTATATATGGATAAAATAAAAATAAGGAAAAAATAAGGAAAAATTCAATGCTGCTAAATATCTTGTACTTTATCACACATTGGGCGTTTATCCAAGCAAATTCAACAGGATCAGCCGAAAACAATTATTTCGCTGCCAAGAATCAGTCACTATGATGTTACCGGTAATAGAGTTTAGATTTTGTCGACAGAACAGGCATCTTGGTGTCTTATTCAAATAGAAACTCAACACCATTGTGGTCAGGCATGTATGTCACGCTATTTAAGTAATTCATTAATTATTTAGCGTCAACATTGGCTGCGTTCAAGGTTTATGTTCAGGAACCCATTTATTTCCACCCCAGTGCGTAGCGAGGCTAAGTGCCGCCCGGGGCCGACCATAAAAGTGCCGCCCTTTGCATCCATCAAATTTGCTTACAAAAATGTAAAATGAAAGAAGATCGTGTTTCGTGTTTATTTAAAAGATACATCCTCCACCCAGTCCCGTCGCCATGGGGAGCTTTTTGGGCTTAGGCCCCCCAAACAAGGCTCCAAGCCCCCCCCAAATTGAAACATGAAACACTATAAATCATTTGAGATTTTGTCAATTTTTAGAGTGTCAAGCACCCCCGCACAAACCCAAAGCCCCTATTGAAATCTTTCTGGCGACGGTTCTGCCTCCACCCAGGAACAGTAAATATAGATTCAAATCATTTTGTGAAGTAGGTTACGCTAATTTTAGGCCAATTTTTTGCTGCTGATAAGAGGATATAAATGGAAATTTAGTAGGGCTGGGGCTGCATAGACGATACCCAGTAACATTAAAAAGATTTGCAGCTTTTTCAAAAAACGGAAATGTGCAAGAAAAATATTTATCGTCTTTGTAACGTTAAGCAACTTGAACAAAACATCAACTCGCGCTGTACCCCATACTTCTTATAAAATGCACGAAAGTTGAAGTGTTCTACTATAAGAGTTATATGTACACGCGGCCAATGCGATTCAGCATTTTGTGCACTCCAACTGACAGCTCTGATAAAACACCATTGATGTATTCTACAATATTTCTTTGCTTGTTTGTATTCAAACACGATATTAATGGAAGCAGGCTGAACTACAGCACCATGTCCAGCAACAAATCTAAGTATATTGTTATGTAAGTCATCTGCAAGGGCAAACCAAAGCGTGATATATTTCTATGTAAATCATCTGCAAGAACAAAGCAAAGACAAAGCGCATAGGCATAACAGGGTCCAATATGGGACAACACATTTAGGTAGTGTCTATTGTGCTTCATAAGGCATAGGCTTCGCTGGTACAATTTTGCCTTCAGTTGAACACAATTGGTTGAAGTGGTCATGGACTCATGAGACAAGTAGAATATGCAAAAAAACAATTGGTTGGGATTTAAGAGTTTATGGTTAGGGTTTAGTGTCAGGGCATGATCAAGTTTTAGGGTCAGATTTTAGGTTTGGGTGTTCAGGGTTTAGAGTTACGGTTAAGCCTACAGTTCACGTAATGCAAACAAGAAGCCACTAACTGCTTTCCAGCCCTGAAGCTATTACAATACTTGTCCATGCATGTGGGACTGAGCTGTTACAGATGTCGGGATCAATTAAGTGAGACATGCGTTCTACACTTGTCATGTGACTACACCAGCCAATCGTGTTCAGCTAAAGTCATTTTGCCTCAAGAGGCAAAATAGACACTACACAAAAATGTATGTTGTGCATCATAATACACTTTCGGATAGTTTTAGGATATGGATAGTATGATTTTAACCAAAACAGGATTCGATCAGATGCAGATATCATTTATCAAAAACAGAATGGGATCAGATAGAAAAAAAAAACACTATCCGATCATCTCTGCTATAGATTCGGTCAGCTGGGGGCAGTTCTATATTTGATGATATGCGCTAGTCAAATTTAGAGTTGAAAAAATTATTTTAGTCTGAGTAACACTGTTTACAACATCCTGCATGCAGGACAGAGGATAAGCGTCAAGTTGCTTAAACTTGTTGATAGTTTGACTGTCATCAATTACCGTGCGCTTTTTATGGTTCTCTTGAATTATCACCAGAGGCTGCGCACCCCAAGGAGAGGTACGCGCCTCGATAAGGCCTTCGTCAAGAAGACGCTTTACTTCCATAGAAATGAACCGTCGATCAGCATTCGAATACTGCCTTTCCCTGGTGGCGATAGGGTGACAGTCGTCGTTGAGGTGTTCAAACATCCGGACTGGAGCATTTGCTACAGCAGCGTATAATACATTAAGATTCAATGTAGGCCTTGATCCACCAAAATGAAATCTTGACCCAAAATGACATCAGTGAGAAGATCATTTAGAACCATCACGCGCACATTACCATACACCTGGTCGCAACGTTTTACAGTTATCTCACAAGTTCCCAAACTTAGAGATTTTAAGCCTTTGACCACTAATCCGACGCAGTGGTCACTTCTCTCAAGTTTTAATCTTTAAACGCTTCACAAGGCGGTCACTTACATGGCTCAGAGTTGATCCGGTGTCTACCAGAGCATTAGCCCCGACCACATAGACAGACATATGGGCGCAATTTTGTTGCAAACTGTGGGGGGACAGCTTGATGGGAAACCAATATATTCAGCGGGTCGGTGCAGAAGAGGCGTTTTATATATATATATTCCCAATATTATTTCTAGGGGTGTTTTGAAAGCAACAGTAATCACGCTTTGCTTTATCCTTGCAGATGATTTACATATTAATATACTTAAATTTGTTGCTGGACAGTGGACACGGTACTGTAGTTCAGCCTGTCTCCATTACAGTGGCGTACGCAGAAACTTTTCATGGGAGGGGTTTCATTCAGTGGCATAGGGTAGTCATTAGTATTTGGTGTGCGCTGTTTGTGACGTCACAAAATGACGTCATAGTCCTGTTTCCAAACCAACGTTTTGGCGAAGTTTGTTGATTTTTCTATACATCCACTCTTCTTATTTTATGTGTCAATGCACTGAATATAAACTATTAGAGCTCCAAGTTAGGCTATCGGAGGAAAATACGTACACCCAACGCTACGATACAGCAGTTCGTAACTGCAAAAAATATCAGGCGGCGCGTTAAAACAGGGGAGTAAAACACACTCATCAATTCGTCAGAGCAATTTACAACGGAAAAATGAAGCTGCGCTAATGTCTTGTCGAATACGAGCAGTCGAGCATAGACTAAGTGGGGATGGACTGGCTGGCGCACACCCCGGTTTAAAAAATCGAATCTTGCTAAACTACACAAGAATTGAGAATGCGCATAAAGTATGCAAGAAAACTTTC
>Ga0210059_1014944_pt1 | contig 11401 bp, 12 predicted proteins | sample Ectturendosymbi2_FD_188042 | JGI IMG/M metagenome (GOLD analysis project Ga0210059, IMG submission 188042) | Ecteinascidia turbinata endosymbiont from Florida, USA - Sample 2 (SPAdes) (version 2) | ecosystem: Host-associated > Tunicates > Ascidians > Unclassified | place: Key West, Florida... | reverse complement strand
GGGGACAATTCACCCCTCCAGCCAGTGCCGGATTAAGACTTTCGTGGCCTCAAGACATATTTAAAGTATGGCCTGAACTAATTATAAGAGTAAATAAAAAAACAAAAAAGCTTTATTTGTAAACATTTATTTCTTAGCAAAATTTGGTAATTAGAAGTACAAGCTAAAAATGTTACTCGATTTGCTTACATAATCATTAGTGCCTAATAAAGTAATTGTATCCTTTCTTGATTTTATCGTAGCAAATTCATCAATAACTGAGCTAAAATCAGTTTCATGTAGCAGCTCTCTTTCAATACACAGAAGTGCCAGTGCATCAAGGCGGTCCTGATTCATGGTAGAACGCTTCACACTCTTAATTCGAGCAAGCTGTGAAAACGAACGCTCTCCAGAGCAATTAGTAGACATAAGTGATAGGTATGATCTAAAAATTACTTCGGTATTTGGGAATGCAGTTTAGACTCCATTTGTGTGCAACTGTAGTAGCTTCCACTTCTATCACCACTGATGGCATAGAATTATTGTACTCAATTTTTTAATGACATGTAAAATGCAGAAGCAAACAACTTTTAGCAGGGTGGTTTCTGAACATTTGGTTAAGATTCTTGCCTTCAAAATTAGAAATCCTAACGCTGCCAACCGAAAGCCTAAACTGCTATAGTATCTATTGTAAAACACTGCCCATCCTCGTCGACGTGCCTTGTGGTAATTATGTTGGTATTACACTTCTGAAACTGAAGTCAACACACCAACAGTTAAAATAACCGTGCAGTCATATCTTATCTGGAGACAGGCACTGAATGCTAGCCGTGCTACGGTAAGTGCTGGCCTAGTACCGCGCGAACGAGACCACGCACACTTTATAACGAGACGTCTTCCTGTCGAGGTGGCCAATGCATTGGCTCGTTTATGGCGCTGACTCAGCAAATGACGTTCAGAACCAGACCACTTGTTATCCATATACCCTTACGAGACAGCGCAAAACAGGCCATGTAAACGTAGTAAATGAGATCGACAAACAATGGCCGCCTGCTTATAAACAGCACATCACATGATTAGACAGTTACAAAAAGAAACAAAGGCGCGGCGGCTCTTGGAGTTCCCGGGAGATAAACTTTACTTACTATTTCTATTGTATTAAACCCTGCGAAGTTCTCACTTTCCGACAAGCCATTCTATTTTTTGACATCATCAGTCGTACAGAATTACTGGAGGAGGAAACAGTCGTGAACACCCCTAAACAATAAATACTGTAGATTAATTTCGCAACAATAAGTTGATCAAAAAAATCTTTTAAGTTTTCATAGCTCAAATTTAAATGTTTTCCTGACACAAGTGGCCTGTATTTTTTCGTGGCCTCAAGGCACATACCTGGTTTGCCTTATGGTTAATCTGGCACTGCATCCAGTAGCAGCAGGTAGACCCAAACACTGTAAGAATTTCCACTGACTATTTGCGAGGAATGGGAAAAATTTTGGAGATATCTTTCTTTGACCAGAAATTCTCAGGTGTGCCATCAGAAAATATTTCTTTGTCTGCTACATTCTGTTGGAATTAAATTAATTCCAGTTGAGTTTTGGCTGCGTCCACACCAGTGGTGTCAAGCTGCCAGAACTCCACTCCGCCGCCTTCAATGAATGCAGTGGATGATGGGTCGTTGCCTACAAATATAAGCGAAAATGCCCAGCAGAGCTCAGGTCAGGCCCGTAACCAGGGGGAGCGAAGGCCCCCCAGAAAATTTTTTGCCCCCACTGGAAAAATATGTTGGATATAATTTGAAAGTGTTGGACATTGTTTGAAAAATTTGGGCCACTCTCAGAAAACTCTGCCCTCCCTGGTGTCCCAAGTTGGTTACGGGCCTGGCTCCGGTACCTATAAAAATTTCCACTTCATCTTCGGCAAACATATGTGCATATGTCTTTTTGCTTCAGTTGAGAATTCTGTAATGTTTGTCACCAAAAAGGGTTTTGAGGAAAGAGCAGCAACTGTTTTCGAAAAGAAAGTTGCCAAACTGTTCGACAATGTTGGTAATCAACTTTTTAATAAGTTGAATATATCTTGAATCTTCTTGCTTTGATTTTCCCCAAATGCCTCGGAAAATGACGAAGTATTACAAATCTTTTGATTTACATTGAGACCAAAAGACTGTATTTAGATGCAACCGTTTTTAGTTCGTGGGTTCGCGTCATAGCTGCGTCAAGGACGATGTTCACAAGTCTAAGCTTGCTTGATCTCCCTATTAGGCTTCCGAGGGCTAGCAAATACTGTTTAAAATAACAGCACACTGATAGTACAAATAAAGTCATTTTTATTAAAAATAAGACATTTGCAAACTATAAATAAAAGCACTTACCAATTTGGCAACACATGAAATCAAACGGACTCTCTCGAATCAGATTCACAGACACAATTCAATTTCTGGGATCACCATTACAACCAGAAGATAATCTTAAAACACCCAAAGTAGTTTCCTTAGTCTAGAAGCTGTCGCTACATTAACCCATCGTCAAATGAATGACTTACAGTTGTGGATAAGGGCTTTGGACTAGTCTAATCGTGACGGGCGTTTCCAGCGTTTGGAGTTTCGTTAATCAAAAAGTTGTTGATCAGTTTCCGAGGTTACTGTCACGATTTCAACGCATTTCATTTTTGTCAGCGTTGCAGAGGTTTTATGTAAACAAGTTAAGTTTTTGTTGGAATCATTTTATAACAAGGTTCTTAAACCTTCCAATATTTTATGCTTTAGAATAACATAATTTTATTTGGACAAGACAATTTTTGTTGTTTTTAACAATGCCAATTTAATGTGACAGGGATTCATTCGGACAAGCCAAGTTTATCGTTCTGAGTGTCAGAGCTTCACTCGGACAAAGCCAGTTTATTGTTCAAAGTGACAAGGATTATCTCGGACAATGCCACTAGTGTCGACTAAAAACGAGTCCTTTCAATTGACTTTGTTTTTAGTCTGAAGCTCAAGCTGTCAAGGTCAAGGTATTTCTATCAAGTGTCTCAACAGCACTCACAGTCGATCCGTCGAGCTAGGAAAGCTGCAAGGCAGGGCTTCGTTTTACTTCTGATGGAGTTCATTCGCCGAGATCGACAAGCGAACTGAACTTGACTGGGAAAATCAGCCCTTATATACCCAAATTTTCTGGAAAGTCCCTAATTCAATGGAAAGTACCTGAAGGTATTTGCACTTCCTGTTCGCAACAGGAAGTGAGAGTAAGAGCAATATCTGAACGTGATCAGAGTGAGAGCAGAATGAGGCCTTGTTCATGTTCAACATGTAGTTCATGCTTGCTTCTTGATGCTTGGCTGGTTTCAAAGTTCATCAGCATTTCTTTGTCTTATCAGTGCTGGTGGTGAATCCAATCTTCTTGATTGTTGAGTATTGTTTTGTTTTGTAATACTTTATTTTAGATGTAGTAGACTTTATGTCTGCTACATAAGTTCGTTTTGAATGACTTGTTTGAAGATATTGAACGTTTTCTGGAAAGGGCGAGCAGTAGTGATCAAATCAAGAGAAGAAGACTATGATTTTTTTCTTGAAGTTTTACATTGAAGTCAATGAGGTGTTACACTATGTCAGCCAAAAATTCAACAGTTTCCCTTTCTTTATCATTTCCTAAGAAAGCTGAAAATGCCTCAGCTTTCCTTCACATTTTGTTGACTTCCCGCAAACAAAAAATTTTTTCCTAAAGGACCAAAATTTCTGCAAAACTCTTCACTCACTCAAGCATCTTTCATAACGGTGCACAAAGAAATTTGTATAATTTAATTTTTTTGGAAAGAAAAGGTTTCATTGCTATATTCTGGCCTTGAATCCACTATTTTAACCAGGATAGACATTGTAGTGACGAGGTATTGTTGAACAATTATGACGAAACAATTGCTTTGAACCAAAAAATCGTAGCTTGCCCAACTCAGGTGTGCACTTCAATTTAGCTGAACAACAGCTTGATCGACAATGACACATTTGGCGAGGAGTAAATGCTTTAGAAATACGGCCAAAAGCGCAAACCTTTGGGATAAAAACTTCTGGGTATAGAATACACCTTTGAGAGGCTGACGAGGTCGGCCGTCGCCATCCAAAGGCCCGGATTCGGACCGCGGTCCGCCATTTGATTAGCCTTGGACAATCCAATTACCTAGAACACAATAATCTTTTGACAGACTGCCAATATGGTTTCAGGAGAGGGTTGTCTACAGAATTGGCCATTAATGATTTACAAAATTTTCTTACACAAAATGCAGACAAAGGTTTAGTAGCTTGTTCTATATTTTTGGATCTTGCCAAAGCTTTTCATACGGTCAACCATGATATACATCTTCATAAACTAAATACTCGATATGGAATAAAGGGTTTACCTCTATATTACTAAACAACTATTAGGAAAACCGTTCACACTATGTAGTAATAAGTGGTAGTAGATCTGAAATATCTAAATTTATTTGTGGTGTGTCACAGGGCTCTACATTAGGCCCTCTCCTGTTCCTGTTGTATGTAAATGATTTACCACTTTTCTCAAATTTTAAAACCATTATTTTTGCAGATGATACAGTTCTTTCACTCTCGATGAACTCAATGCATGAACTAACGACAAAAATGAATCAAGAACTTGAAAATGTGGATAACTGGCTGAAGCACAACAAATTATCTTTAAATTACAGTAAAACCCAGTACACGTCATTTACAAAAAAACGAAACAATATGTAGACACAATTTTCAATGTTCAAATTAATAACCATCTGCATTCAAGAACTGAATGTGTTAAGTACCTTGGACTCATAATTGATGATAAATTAAATTGGAAACCTCATAACTCTGGTTAAAAAGCAAGGTTCTAAAGCGACAGGTATAATTTGCAAACTCAGGAACTATATTCCATTCAGATCCTTGAAAACAGTGTATTATAGCTTAGTATATTCACATCTTCGATATGCCATCACCAGCTAGGGATCATCATTTTTTTCTGCACTCAACACCTTGAATATTATTCACAATAAATTATTAATAATTATGACATTTAGCAAAGTCAACACTAACGTATTTAAATTGTACAAAGATACCCAAATACTTTTATACTTAAGGCGTTTCAGGGACCAGATTCGGGTCCCTAGAATTGAACATCGGGTCCCTGGAATCGGTGAAAATTACCATCGGGTCCCTAGAATCAGAGAAAATCGGGTCCTTAGAATCAGAGAATCAAGTCCCTACAGGTCCATACCGGGTACCTAAGATTTTCCTTAAAAAAAACCTGCTCAAACAGAATCTTTAAAGTAGAAATTGGTAAATTAATGTGTAAAATTTAATTTAGCTTACTTTCCAAACAATTTGTAGACCTTTTTACAAAAATTGAAGATATCCATTCTTATCATACAAGACAACGATCAAGTATTGAATATGCCATTTCTCGGACTAGATTCAAAATAGCTCAAAAGTCATTTACACATACAGGAATAGGAATATGGTCTTCCATAGAACCAACAATTCGTTTAATACCAAATTATCACCTATTTATTACTAAATTAAAACATAAAGTTCAAGAAGAACAATGATATCAACATTGAAAATCAGCAAACCAAATATATGATTACTTCCAAAACACTACAAATAAATAATTTTGTATTATGAAAGGGCACATGTTGTTTTCCAGATATGCTCTGGCAATGCATGACGTGCTACACTTAGTAATAAAATAACATCACCTAGCCTGGACGGCCTTTCTTGAAATGTACTATTCAGTCTGGTCTTGTTTCTTTTTCCCCCTTATTTGTCAGGGCATCTGACTAGTAAATCGTATGGTTGTTTCAGATTTCCTGGGAATAAAATAAACGCTGCCCTAATGTGGTTTGTTTCTGTGGCATGATTTGATGTTTGTTTATAGTTGTTCCTAAATAAACTGATACTGGTATGTGAAACAATGATGATTCAAGAATAGGGACTGGGTCAGTGAGAGTCAGAATAATTCTGTAAATTTGATGACATGATGCATAAAACAGCAGACTTCTTTCGCTGGTCGTAGTCTAGGCTCAACATTTGAAGATACACAATATACATCCTGACTCGTTTGAGAGACTCCACTGAACCAAACGTTTCAATACAGTAATCTGCAGTTCCAAAGCTGAACCGAAAGATGCAAAGAAATTAAAAACACTATTATCAAATAAAGTCCAAATCTGTGTAAGCAGAAATTATATAATCCAATTTCATCAAAATACGAGAATGTCACATGATTTAAGTCAAGTCCATCTCTCCTCATTTTTTGTGCCAATGAAAGACACTGAAGTATCTTTTTTGCAGCAAGGTTGGACTTGTGGATGATTCCTGAGTAGGTTAGACTATGAAGAGGAGTGGTGACAGCACACACCTTTGTCGGAGTCCAACACCAACAATGGATGGTTGTGATTTAACTCCACCGACACAGACACAAACGTCTGAGCAGGAATACAGTGACTTAACGGCCAATAACAAGCGACAGTCAACACAGTACTCTCGCAACACTTCCCAAAGCTTTTCACGAGGAACCCGTTGTATGCTTTCTCGAGGTCGAAAAAACATGTGTAGACGTCTTTGATGTACCCCTATGATTTCTCGAAAATTTACTGGAGAGTGAAAATTTGGGCTGTAGTGCTTTGGCCGTGACGAAAAGTGCACTGGGTATTGTCCAGCTTTGACCCAATTATTTTTTTCATCTTTTTTCAAGGCACTTGGCATATACTTTTCCAGGGAGGCTAATGAGAGAAATGACCCTGTAGTTGGTTCATTCACTCCTGTCTCCCTTTTTGAGTATGGGGATGATCCCCCCTGCTTGCAAATCGTTCGGCGCTTTTTTAGAACCCTAGGCCACTTGACACACACGATTCAAATGCTCAACGCCTTGAATCAAGGCGTTGAGCATTTCAGGTCGGATTTCATCACAGCATGCAGCCTTACCAGGCAAACTTCATTCACGTTGTTGAGGAGTCGAAGTTGGAAATTTTGGACAGGTCGGAGTCAGAAAAATTCGGAAGGTAGGAATCGGACATTTTTCATCCAACACCGTAACCCTGCTTGATACTTAAATGTAGCATAACGCCGCAGAGATGTGCAGTCAAAACATAAAGTTTGTGCCTATATTGAACGTCACTGATGCACAAAAACACAAAAATCCCATTTCTTTTTGTGGAAACGAACTGATTTTGTCAATCAGATGTTTGGAGATTTTGTAAAAATCCTTCTGACTCGAATCTCGAGTCATTAATTGTGACTCGGATCGTGTCGAGACATTTGGCAAAAGACATGATTCAAGTCGAGTCACCATCGTTTCCTAACCGGATTCGAGTCGAGACGAGTCCCCAAAATTGTGACTCAGGTCATTGACTCGAGTCAAGCTATCACAACAAGTGAACAACTAAGCTGATCGAATCTTTTTGCTCGAAATGGTCATTTGTTGAGTTCGTGTTACATCCTCAACATGAAGCTTCTTGAGATTCTGAAATACAAATCAAAGAAGATTTCAATCATTTCTGAAGCAAATAAAGAAAGAGACCTAGAAGTTTGTCGATGAATTCATGAAAGAATACAGATCGCCGCACCGAATGGACGGAATCCCAAGAGCATGAAGTTGGGACAAAGCGACAACTAAAAACATCTGGTTTGCACGGACGTTGAATTGCGCATTTACTCGAATTATTGTGTATTTGTATTTCAAACATTTATTTTAAGTCACACCTAGGAAGAGAGTAACCCAAAAAATTAGAGAAAATATTTACATTAATAGTCAATTCCGATTTGTATACAGTATCCCCGATTCGAACAGATAAAAACAGACCATAACGTAAAATACTCCGGATTACGGTACCAGCCGCAAACGGAACGACCGGCGACTCCGGAAAATTTCGATTTTAAGAAAAACCCAATGACGTCGTATGACGTAAAATATCGGCCCGAGAAAATAGACAAAAACGGCACGGCGCAGGGTATATATACTCGTGCATTCGCCATGTTCAGTCAGTCTTGAGCCACTGCTTGAGCTATTGACAAGTCCAGCCACTGCAGGACTTTAGGCCACTGTCTAACTAACCTTATCCCACTGGCTAAGAAGGAAGTTTCCCACTGGAAACTTGTTGTAAAGTCTACAGGTAGTCTGTTAGACTGAGACTTGTTGAATTTATGGCAGTATGGTTTACTCTATTCCTCCATGAAAGAAACTGAACTCGTGTTAGCCCCTGATGTTCGCAGTAACTTTTGTTAAGTGCTTTAATCTATGGTAGTGGTATAAACCCCTGTTGTTTTTAATTGAGATTGACAACGCAATGCTTGATGTTACATTAATAAAACCAAGAGTGAATACAAATACGCTTGATGTTAAACTGAGCGTAAAGTCGAGCGATAACGGGCGGGTCCAGGTTTCTTGGGCGTGCCATGGACATTCCTACTAAATTAACCAGCGCTCTCGCGGAATTGTCCTGAAAGGCAAACTTGAATGCCACACACTGAACGAACTATCATCTTCATTATCATGTGATCATCTCTTTGACTTGTAACCTTCGGCTTACCAGCCCTGTGCAAGTACTGAAAACCACAAAATGTCTTGAATCTGACGACTGCCTTATGGATTGCTGTCTTGCTTAACTTCAACTTTTTCGGAAATTTTGTCTCGATAAGGGACCTGAGAGAAAGGCCATAAGCCCCTCTCAGTAACATCCTCCGTTGAAGATCGTCTTGAACCAAAGGGTAAGGGGTCGAACTTGTAAATTGAGAGTTAAAATTTGGATAATAAGTTATAGAACTTCAAGCTCATTGAGAGGGAGGTGATGTGGCGGTCGGTAGATGGCGCCGCATGCAAATAAATGGCCGCCGCTAGATGGTGCTTATGAGTAACAAGTCACTGTGATAGTCACCACAAGCCAATTATCGTAGTTCACTTATCCCTATATAATGATAGTGCAACCTGGTAGTACTAAAGTGTAATCAGTGATGGATCTCTATTGCTGCTGGTTGCTTTCCTGTTAGTTAATGCCCCGAATTGCCATTTTTCTCTTGTCCTTGCCTCAGTAGTTCAAGGCGATACAGTCAACTGCAACACTTTTTTGCCCATGGTTTTAGCAGCAAAACTTGAGATAATTTTGATTATTTTTGTTCCAAGGCCACCAAATCTTTGAAAAGCTCATTTTTGAGGGTTTTCATAGAAACGTCAGTTTTGTGACAATATTCTTCCAACATGAGAAGCAATAAGATGAAGTTAATGAAACAATTTTCTACACTATTTGTAAAATTCCAAATTTTGAGCAGGTGGTCTTCAACTTTTGAGCACGACTGTACTTTCAATGGTGATGTTTTCACTCATGGAAATTCAAGATATTGCATAACACCAGAGGTGAGCATTGGACCGGATTTGGATGGGACTGGATCCGGAATATAACGAATTTTGTTTGATTTAGATTGTGCCCGGACTCTGAATCGTTTCAAAAATTTATGATAGAAATTGGACTGAGTTAATGTAAAATAATTTAGGAATTTTTTTGTTGAACAGCTGTATTTTGTTAATTTTTGGCTGTTATGTGGACTTAGAGCGTACATTAAAATTTCTGTTGTGTTATGGTTGGACTTGGACTTCGTTTTAAAAATTCAGGGCTGGATCTGCTTCGTAAATACCACAGTTCGCTTATCTCTGTGAAATACCAGGCCCTTTGCTTCGGGTTGTTACCTTGTATGAGATGTAATTGTGTTTCCATAACAACGTGAAAGCACCACCTTGGATTTATTTACCTGCTGTAGCTTGTCAAGGTGATGTTGTTGCAAACCTGTGGATTTTTCTTACAATTTGAACTTGTTCACTTATTTTTGTTGATGTTTTTTAATTCCGTTTCATTTTCGGAAACGTTTTGTACGAATTCTGTCTTTGTTTTCGGAACTCGTTTGCGCAAATTTAAGGCATTTAGCTAAAACGTAGGCTATTGAGCATTGCTCAGTGTTATATACTAACTATATGCATGACGAACAAAGTTCGTAACACCTACTCCTGGGCCTGTTCTGTCGTTTTGAACTGTAGGCTTATGTTCAACCAATAATCAGGAATATCGGAAGAGTTGGCCTGCTTTGAATATCTGTATCAAAGAATGGTTTTATTATTTTTTTTCAGAATAAAGTTTGTCAATTCAGTTGCAATGTCAATATCATGGGCTAACTCAGTGGTGTAAGTGATAGGAATCGGCTATTATCCTTGTTTTTGAGGAATAAATTTCGTACAGTAGCCTGTATGAAAATGTAGATGATGATATTTTGTAGGAAGTGTTTAGCCGTACGACGCTGTATGGCTAGATTCTGGGGGCTAGCCGTACGACACTCTCATCATGGCGCACTGTGATTGGTGGAAGCAGTGGTGCGCAGCGGTGCGACATGGTTGTCGTTGAGAAGAGCGGTGAAGTGCATCTTTGCGCTGAAGCGTTTTAGGGTTAGTGTTAAGGTTAGGGTTAGTGTTAGGGTTAGTGTTACTGTTAGGGTTAGTGTTAGGGTTCGGGTTAGTGTTAGGGTTAGGGTTAGCAGTTCAGAGTGCCGTACGGTTAGCCCCAGAAGCTAGCCATACGGCACCGTACGGCAAGACACTGCCTATTTTGTATGTATCGATGCAGTGACCTGTTGAAGTTGGCTAAAATGTCAAATTCAATATGATGGAAGGAGGCTTGCCGGATTGACTTTGGGCCCCTGGTGCAGAGGCCTAAAGCTAGCATAGGATGCAACAGTTGTGGACACTGGCTTGGGGCCACTACAAAGACATTGCCAGTCAGGCTGGTGTTGCGGCTACAAAAGCTGAGGGTGAAAAATGCCAAAAATACTTTGACCTCCAACGTAATTACCACATTCAACCAGTGGCAATTGAGACCACCGGTGTGTATGGCAAATCCACCACCCCTATTTTGAGTGGTCTTGCAAAGAAACTTGTTGATGTGTCTGGTGACCCTAAGGAGTACCAGTAGCTCCACCAGCGCCTGTCCCTGGCTGTGGTCAAGGAAAACGCTGCCAGCATAGGCTATTGGCCTGCGTGCAAGTTTGATCTGACATTATATATTTTTTTCTAGATCAAATTATAAAACATATTCCAAGATACACACAAACAATCCAAAATGGAGTCACAAACAAATGCAGCATATATCAAAAATATTAAAAAAAAAGAAAAAGCAATAGACATCAACATAACACAGATGATGGTGGGCAAGCAATGGGTGAAGAGATGAGGCATGTACAGATGAGCAGGTGAGGCAAGCACACAGGTGAAGAAAGTAAGCAGCATAATGGTTATGAGGCAGAGGGCAAGGCATTTTGGTACAACATTTCATAGCAAAAACAAGTAGCATGGGCGGAAAACAATGTTTATAAATACACATCATGAAGAAAAGTAGATTTACCCACAGACCA
>Ga0210059_1014943_pt1 | contig 11401 bp, 8 predicted proteins | sample Ectturendosymbi2_FD_188042 | JGI IMG/M metagenome (GOLD analysis project Ga0210059, IMG submission 188042) | Ecteinascidia turbinata endosymbiont from Florida, USA - Sample 2 (SPAdes) (version 2) | ecosystem: Host-associated > Tunicates > Ascidians > Unclassified | place: Key West, Florida... | reverse complement strand
GTCATCTCGTTCCCTTTCTGATCGGGAACTTTCCGCCGGGGAAGTACCCTTGGACTTAGCCGAATTTTGTCATGTAGTGGCCCTAGCGCCACTACAGTATCAATATTGTGTCATTTTTGCCTGTCTTTTAAGCTGTGTTCTTGGTGTTCCTAACAGCCCAGTGCCGGCTCCGGCAGACGGGCTCCTCGGGCACAACCCAAGTCTTCGTTTGCCATTTATATTGGAGAACGCGAGCTTTCTTGCTTTATGTATTTGTGCCACCACCCACGGTCCCACCATTTTGAAAGCCCGTCTCACCCACAGACGCTTAGCTTTATCCATGTTGTATTTGTGCAGGCTACTTACTTGTGAATGAATTTTGTGTAAGACTAAGAACAAATAGTTACATTGATATGCTCAAGTGAGTGTAGCGTAGATAGATAGGGTGTAGTGTAGATAGGGGTCATCGAGGGCTTGTAAAACATTGCATAAAACATGCTGACAAAATTTAATGACGTCATATTTCAATGCTTGTTACGTCATAGTTGCTAATTTAAACCACAAAAATTTTCTATAGATTTTTGACGATCACTTGTGCCCCCCCACTTTGTAAAAGGTTCCGCCACCAAATGTGTGTATGGCAAGTCCATTGCCCCTTGCTTGAGCTGTCTTGCAAAAAAACACGTTGACATGTCGGGCGACCCCAGGGAGAGACAATGGCTCCACCAGCGCCTGTCTCTGGCCGTGCTCAGAGGAAACGCTGCCAGCATATTGGCCTGTGTGCAAGTTTGATCTGATTTCAGCCATCTTCAGTGTATTACCAGTGTTCCCGCCCGCCACTTGCCTCTCTTCAATGAATAGCTATTGCCTTCCGAAAAAAAGGATATTAATACCACGACAAACTGCTTCCAAACCATTTTGATGAATTTTTATTTCAATCAGCTCAATTCATTCTCACTCCACAAGACTACCAACCTGTAACAACCTATGTTTACCTAGAGTTAACTCTTCCTCAGGAAAATGTTCCCTTACCTTTGTTGGCCCAAAAGTGTGGTCTTCAATACCAAACCATATTAAGTCTTCAACCACGTTTACCTTTAAATGGAAACTGAAGAAACACCTACATGAAAAAGATACACAATTATGAACTTTTGCAACATTTCACTCATCCAGTAAAAAATTCTGTAAATTCTAGTATTTTGTAATTCTGTGTATTTTTTATGTAAATTTGCTTTTCGCATTTCTTCCCTGCACATGCGCATCCCACTCTTTTCAGCATGAAAGCACACTCCATAACTTTTTCTGTTTTGCTTTGTCTTTTCTTTTGTACCTCATTAATTAGTTTTTGTTATTTTTTATTTTCATATTTTGTTTTTAAGCAAATCCTTAACCACACCAAATTCCTTCAGTTAAATTTGATCCACTCATCTGTGTACATAGGCATGCGCTTTCATCTGAACATTTGCTTCACCATATTCTGTCTTTGTTTGTTTTCCTAATTGTGCTTATTTCAATTCCAAGTGTTGTTTTTCAACACTTTTCAAAAACTGAAAAACAGGCTGGTCGACTAGATGACCGCCATGGTCCCTCACCAATCCTACATGACACAGCACCCTCTTTGTTTACACCAGTGGTTCTCAAAGTGGTCGATATCGAGCCCCAGGGGTCTATTGGACCATCCAAGGGGTCGATAAATAGTCACGGCGTCGAATGAGGGTCACTTAATGGCCCCTAAGTTCTAAGCACAATTTCGGATTGTGTATTATTTTATCATGCATTTCACATAAAAAGTACTCAAATTTATTCTGACACATGCTTTCCTGGTATTAGTAACTGTTGGGCTAGGCCACGGCGTCTACAGAAAATTGTATGCTGTTGCGATCGGAAATCCCGAGCGGCACGTGCGCAAAGCTTGACACTGTGGCAGCAAGCAACAATAGAGTTCACATGCCATGATCACTCTATTATTGTTTTTTCGCGCCACATATATGTATGGTGTTGTTCTTCACGCACATCCCGTTCGTGGTGAATCACACATTTAACGCAACACCACCGGAGAGGTTGCAACAATACTTTAGTTGGGGGCCAAATGTGCAGAAAAGTTTGAGAACCACTGGTTTACACACTGATCAACTATTGCGTCATTGCACTTTCATTTGCTCTAATGTTCACTAATAGTTGGTTTGCTTAGTGCAGTGGCAACTTGTAGTGCTTTTTGCTTGTTGGCTGAGTCATATGAAACAATAAATCATTGACCATTGTTGTCCGATCTGCAGGTGCTCAAATGCCCGGCTAAAATTTGTTTTGTTGTTGGTCATAAAAAGGAAGTGGGCTACCTTTAATAAATGAGAGAAGTATTTAGTTCTAGAAAAGGTAAAGTTTCATATTACACAAAACTGACATAGGAAAATCAATAGGAATTTTGTCAAGGCAGCGGGAAGTTTGTGTATTGTTTTCCAAATGAGTAGCAAGACAGACGACAACTGTTCGTCTATCACCACAAACTAGGTTTGCCCACAAAAGTGAGCCGCCAGTGAGGATCGAACTCACGACCCCTGGTTTACAAGACCAGTGCTCTAACCACTGAGCTATGGCGGCAGATGTCAGGAACTGGAATTTCTAAAAATTAATACCGTGTGTACGCGACAGACAAGGGTTTGCCCTACAGTTGATTTCCATTGGAGCACAGAATAGCACGACTTAGCACGCACAACACGACAGACTCGGGTACAGCTCGCTTTGCGTTGCACGGGTGTTCATTCCTGCGTGAAATTGCATGGCAACGATCGCGCTCGCCCATGAGTTCCCAGCCTTTCTCTTACTATCATCCATGTACCCCTTCAGCATTCCGACAGTTGAACATGATGTATCCCTAATATTTCTTATGACACAATATTTTATAATTATTCAGATATTTTTAACAATAAGCATATAATGATTTTTGAAAATAATATTCACTGATATATATATACTCAAGTAATGATCGATTCCTTGCTTACACCCATCGTGGAAAGTACATACTTGAATAGAGATATGTGAAGTTTGAATCATCGCAAAAGGACGAAAGCAGATGGCAGTCGACTGATTCCTCGAAAGCATGCAGAAACACTAGTGCTTTTAAGTGTGATGTAATATGTATAAATGTTTTGGAAATAAATAACATGCAAATATATTTTTATCTTCTATTGCCAATCTTGAATGTACCCCTTCAGATAGGCAAATATACCCCTGGGGGTACATCTACTCCAGGTTGGGAACCTCTGCGCTAGCCAATAGAATAAAATAAAACCCACCAACAGTTAAATTACCAAATAAGAAAAACTAAATAAAAAATAGCAAACCCAACTGCCCACTTTACATTGAAAAGGAAAAGGTCTCAGTAGAAACAACTAACCAAAACAAATTACCAAGTGTGCAGTGACGTAACAAATAAAATAACAGTCCAGTAGGTTACACAGGATGCATAAGTGAAGTACACAGCCACGCGGTGGGTCTACGAACGGTCGCGACTGGTCATGGGCCATAGAGAAGCCGAAGTAACGGAAGTAAAACCATCCTAAAATCTTCCGTTACATAGCAAGACTGCGTTGAAGCCATACAAAATTGACAACAATTAGCTAAATCAATGGACAACAACGACAAAAAACAAGCAAAGCAACAAATGGCACGTTCTCCCAGCCGCCAAGGCACGTTCAGCAACACAGAAGGAAACCATGAAGCCCCGCCTGTCAGAGCTCAACACTGACGCTCTGCGAAGAGTCTTGATAACGATGTAGTGATTAGACAGTCCTCGGAGCGTGTCGCTGGGTCGTAGCCATTCGTAGCACGCGCTTACCAGTCGTTTGTCTTGTACCTAACCTGAAACACAGGAGAACTGCTGGCAGTGTTCATGTAAAAGAATAATTCTGCACAGCAGTCAACTAAAACATTCCAGAAAAGGAAAAAGAATAAATAAAAGGAACACCCGAAAACAAGAGAGAAACAGATAAACATGCCAGCGTAAAATGACAAAGTAAAATCAAAAGGCACTTAAAACCGAAGACAAATAGAAATGACATAAAAAAGGAAAATAACATTAAGTTAAAACCTCCGTAAGCAAACAACGAACAGGACAAATTAAAAATTAGGGAAATAATAATAAACAGAAGAAAAGCTTGAAAAAAAGCAAACGAATAAAACAAACCTACCAAGGGGAAAGGGTTAAAAAACAGGAAACAAACCTTAACATCAAGCTAGGGGAATAACACCGCGAATCAGTCAGGCAAAACGAATCGAATGTATGTAAAAGCAAAACTGGGTTAGAAATAAAACTTGAAATCACCTGATGTCCGGTAAGATCGTTCTGTCCAAATTGATTGAAGCTTTTATCCGAAGCATCCATTTATCTTCACACCAGTCAAGGTTTTCGCACGGAGATTGTTCCACGAATGTCACTTTATAGCAATTAGGTAAGAAAGGCAGATTGTCACTTATGGCCGGGTGCTTCATGGTGTGATGTTTAATCAAAGCACCCTCCTCTTTTCCTGTGGATTTATGCCAATTGTTCCGATGAGCGATCCATGTAACTGAAAACTTGTTTTTAGTTTGTCCCACATATTGTTCTTTCCAAAGTAAACAAGTGGCGACGTAGATCCCATAGTTTGCACAAGACAGACGTTGGGTCAGCTTGATTCTTCCTGTCGGAGTGCAGAGATAATCTTCCTTTTCAATCATGCTTACCATAGTTGCCACATAAGGCGCAATGTCCGCAGGACGCAGAAGAACCACCTTCAGGGGTTGCATGCTGGTCATGGGCAATTCTCTTGTAGTTAGTTAAGTAGTCCCTTACCGCTGGTGGTCTTTTATACGTAATCATAGCCTTAGGCTGCAGTGATCTTTCTCTTTGACTGAGCTTAAGGAGATGAGGGAAACCAGAGGCCCAGACCAGCAATTCGCCCTTTTCTCTGCTTTTTTCTGGACTTTTTCTTTCAGTCCATCCCTTTGCTCTGCTAATAATGTCTTTCATCATCTTTTTGGGGAACTGTGATTTTGAAGCTTTACTGCCTAGTCTATCCAAACTTTCGTTGAAATCTGATTGTCTTTCATTTAATCTTCTCAGACGAATGGCTTCACTATACACAATCGACTTAAAGGTTGATTGAGGATGGTGGGACGCTCCGTTCAAAAAGCACCTGTTGAGGGCAGTTGGTTTTATGTGGTCCTTAGTGACAAACCCAAATATTGAAGAATCTGTAATGTGATGGCAAACGTCCAAAAATTCAACTTTGCCTCCAATATCGTTAGTGTTAACTTGTCTGAAGTCAAGATCTAAAGCAAAGTCTTTAAACACTTTTTGCAGGTGATATTTGATACACTCTGTTTGTTGTTTTCCGAACGAAACCCAGATGATATCATCAATAAAACGTTCGAACAGCTCAGTTTTTTTTCAATTCACCAGCTATTTTACTAATTATGTAGTGTACCGCAATATTAGCAAGCGATACTGAATGGTTATCACCAGTCACAATACCATTAGTCTGAGTGTAGTAGTTCTGTCCATGTTGGGTGATGACATTATGCAAACAGAAAAGCGTAAGCTGAACCAACGTGTCTACTGTGCGTTGTTCAAATTTAGAATGTCTTTTAAGAGCACAGATCAGCGACTGCTTCACCAGTGATCGATCAAGAATGGGGTATAGTCCTTTTACATCTGCTGCCACAATATGAAGTTCAGAGTTTAACAGTTTTCCTTGTACGTAAGGTCCTTCACGATTCTGCCAGTTTATCAATTCAGTAATGTACAGTACTGCTTACTGTCTTTATAGTATTCATTTACGTCCGATTGGCAAAATTTGGCAGATATAGGTTGTAGTATGCTTTCAATCATAGTAGTAACACGTGAGGTAGTTATTTTGCCCGCGGATTGCAACAGTCTCACAGGTATATTGAAAATGTTGATTGTAGCAAGTTCTTCAGGTTTCATTTTATGCGTTTTAAACAGAGGATACGCATAAGCAGTTTCATTACAGTTGAAGTATTTAGCTTTAACTCCAGATATATGTTGGTAAATACCATTGCTTTCTTTCATATCAACGCTGTGTAACAAAAGTTTGTCACTTATGGCTCTATGTCAATGTAATTCTACCACACACTATTCACAAGAATGTCGAATATTGTCCAGGTGTGTATTTTCAGTTTTCGAATTCAGAGGCAGACTTTCAAACTGCACCAATTCTCTCTCCATAAAAAAGGCATCCAATTAGAGACTTGTTTTTGAAAGCTTTGAGGCTGGATGAGTCAAGGCTGCCCTCATCTTGCATTGACACTAGTTGTTTGAAAAATGTGCAAAAGTAGGAAAAAATTCATCATGTACCTTATCGAAAACATTTCTACTGCAGCAAGTAGCCTACGCAATTGATTAAATCTGTGCTAAGAAAAAACGGTTCGAATTATACTGGCTAAGAGCTGGTAAAAGAACTTAAACATCACCTGCCAAGTCTTCCTTAAACCAACCATTTACTACTCAAGCTCCAAATAACCTGTGACTTCAAGCATGGGCTAAATCAAACCACCTAAAATACCTGAAATATCTGTAGAAAAAAAGAGTATTCATTGTACTCAAAAATTGCCATTTCTGCTGCGTTAAAAGAAGCATGTTTGTAGCATGACTTATTAACAGTCTTTGCAGCGCAACAGCAATAATACAAAATTACTTTGTAAATTAAAAAGAAAATGTCCTATAAATTGAAAGATGTAGTGTGGTCCCTGCTGTAACAATTGCATGTTTTCTTATTTTCTGATGGAAATGTTCACTGAAGTACAGCATCACAAGAAATGAGAAATTTGTCTAACCTTATCAACTCAGAGACATAAAACAGACTACTTTTTGTTCATCTGTGGCATTTCCATAAATTTATCAATATAGCAAATACTTCAATCTCTAAAAATCATCATTTGGTATAAAAGATTATTATTTGGTATAAGTAGGCCTATTTGCTCTTATTTGATAAGGGCTTTTCAGAACTTTTTGGAAGAAATTTTAACCCACAATTTTTACGTACAGAAGTGGATTTGAAGCTTTTCTGTATTTGCTCATTGGAGATGGTGGTGGGGCCCCTTTGAAAGCAAGGTACTTACATATTTCTGTTGCGATTGGGGACCGTAATTTTGAACCTATGACCGTAATTTTGTACTATTCTGAAAACAAAATTCGCGATATACGGCCATTTTTTGTCCACTGTTTTGTCAAGGAAGTGTTTTGAAGTATACCTTATCTCTCTTATAATAGCGAAGCCGTTATGATACTTGACTACCAAATATTACTGAAATCGCCCTCCGTAACCTTACTGGCTAGATCCGCCCCTGCATTAAGCTCCAAAATAAAGCTACAAAAAGAATAAATCCAACTAGCACGGGATCTCTAGAAGTACATTTCCAGCACTTAAGCATCTTATGCCTTCCCAAACTATATTAGCTTTTCAGTAAGCAAATTCATGCACGCTTATCATAACAAACTGCTTCCAAACCATTTTGATGAATATTTTATTCCACCCAGCTCAATTCATTACCACTCCACAAGATTAGCAACCTCTAAAAACCTGTTTTTACCTAGAGTTAACTCTTTCTCAGGAAAATGTTCTCTTAAATTTATCGGCCCAAAAGTATGGTCTTCAATACAAGACGATATTAAATTTAACCACCTTTACCTTCAAATGGAAACTTAAGAAACACCTCCTACATGAAAAACATTCCCAATCATGAACTTTAGCAACATTTCACTTGTCCAGAACAATTTTCGGCATGAACGTACACTTTAGTTTTTTTCTGTTTTGCTTTGTTTTCCTCGATTGTACCTCATTAGTTTTTGCAAGTTTTTTACTTTTTATTCTTATTTTTTAATTTTTTTGTATTGCTAAAAATATTCTAACCACACCTAATTCCTTCACTTAAATTCGATCCACTAATCTGTGTACATAGGTATGCGCTTTCATCTGTACATTTTCTTCACCATGCTCGTGTTTGTTTATTTTCCTAATTGTGGTTATTTGATCTCCAGCTGTTGTTTTTCAACACTTTTCAAAAAGTGATAAGCAGGGTTGGTTGACTAAATGACCGCCATGGTCTTAAACCAATCCTATGTGACACAGCACCCTCTTTGTTTACACTGATCAGCGATTGTTGCCATCATAGGCGTACGAGGCGGGGGCTCGGGGGGGGCGGCCGCCCCCCCGGGCTTGAAAATTTTCAGGGCAAACTCTGTTTTCAGGGCAACCGCAAGTTCCTCAGAAATCCTGAATCGTAAAATATATTTCAGTACAGTGAAAAATTCCAGGGCAACTCTGTTTTTCAGGGCAAGCGCAAGTTGCTCAAAAATCCTGAATAAAAAAAATATACATTCAATACAGTAAATTCAGGGCACCCTCTGTTTTTCAGGGCAAGCGCAAGTTACTCAAAAATGCTGAATGTAAAAAGTGTATTCAATACAGTGAAAAATTCCAGGGTATCTCTGTTTTCAGGGCAAGCGCAGGTTACTCAAAACTCCAGAATAATAAAAAATATATTCAATACAGCGAAAAATTTCAGGGCACTCTCTGTTTTTCAGGGCAAGCGCAAGTTTCTCAAAAATCCTGAATAATAAAAAAAATACATTCAATATAGTGAATTCAGGGCACCCTCTGTTTTTCAGGGCAAGCGCAAGTTGTTCAAAAATTCTGAATGTAAAAAGTATATTCCATACAGTAAAAAATTTTTGGGCAACTCTGTTTTTTAGGGCAAGCGCTAATTGCTCAAAAATCCTGAATGATAAAAAATGCATGCTCAATACAGTGAAAAATATCAGGGTACACTCTGTTTTTCAGGGCAAGCGCATGCATATTGCTCAAAACTCCTGAATGTGAAGAGCATATTCAATACAGTGAAAAATTGCAGGGCACCCTCTGTTTTTCAGGGCAAGTGCAGGCTACTCAAAACTTCTGAATAATAAAAAAGACCTGCTCAATACAGTGAAAAATATCAGGGCAACTCTGTTTTTCAGGGCAAGCGCAAGCTTCTCAAAAATTCTGAATGTAAAAAGTATATTCCGCACAGCGAAAAATTTCTGGGCAACTCTGTTTTTCAGGGCAAGCGCAAGTTGCTCAAAATTCCTGAATGTATAATGTATATTCAATACAGTGAAAAATTCCACTGCAACTCTGTTTTTTAGGGCAAGCGCAGGTTACTCAAAACTCCTGAATCATAAAAAATATATATTCGGTACAGCAAATTCAGGGAACCCTCTGTTTTTCACGGCAAGCGTAAGTTGCTCAAAAATTCAGAATGTAAAAAGTATATTCCATACAGCGAAAATTTTCAAGGCAGCTCTGTTTTTTCAGGGCAAGTGCAGGCTACTCAAAACTCCTGAATAATAAAAAATACATGTTTAATACAGTGAAAAATATTAGGGCAACTCTGTTTTTCAGGCCAAGCGCAAGTTTCTCAAAAATCCTGCATATAAAAAGTATATTCCATACATCGAAAAATTTCTGGGCAACTCTGTTTTTCAGGGCAAGCGCGAGTTGCTCAAAATTCCTGAATGTATAACGTATATTCAATACAGTAAAAAATTCCAGGGCAACTCTGTTTTTCAGGGCAAGCGCAGGTTACTCAAAACTCCTGAATAATAAAAAATATATATTCGGTACAGTAAATTCAGGGAACCCCCTGTTTTTCAGGGCAAGCGCAAGTTGCTCAAAAATTCAGAATGTAAAAAGTATATTCAATGCAGCAAAAAATTTCTGGGCAACTCTGTTTTTTTCAGGGCAAGCACGGGTTACTCAAAACTCCTGAATAATAAAAAATACATGTTTCATACAGTGAAAATATCAGGGCAACTTTGTTTTTCAGGCCAAGCGCAAGTTGCTCAAAAATCCGGAATGATAACAAATATTTCAATACAGTGAAAAATTCCAGGGCAACTCCGTCTTTCAGGGAAAGCGCAAGTTGCTCAAAAATCCTGAATGATAAAAAATATATAATCAGTACTGTGAATTCAGGACAACTCTGTTTTTCAGGGCAAGCGCATGCAAGTTGCTCAAAACTCCTGAATGTAAAAAGTACAGTATATTAAAGACAGTGAAAAATTCCAGGGCAACTCTGTTTTTCAGGGCAAGCACAAAGTTGCTCAAAAATCCTGAATGGTAAAAAATATATTCAATACAGTGAAAAATTTCAGGGGAAACTCTGTTTTTTCAGGGCAAGTGCTAGTTGCTCAAAAATCGTGAACGGTGAAAAAATGTTCAATACAGTGTATATTCACTTATGGGCGATCCGTGTAATTTGGGCTGGTGTAGTTTGTAATCTGGACCAAAGTCATGATTAGTTACATGGGCGCAATTTGGTGGGGAATACGGGGGACGTGTCCCCCCACTTTTTCAGGTGGGGGATATAATATCCCATGTCTCCCCACTTTTTTCTCTTTAGGGTTTGTATTTGGAGAGGTTTCAAAAATAAAAGTAATATTTGTCACGTTTTGTGTAAAGAGCTTTTCAAGTTAGATGGTAGGATATGCATAGCCAAGTTCATGTTGAAACAGAGTTTGGTGTGTTATCAATGATTCTGTTAGTTTATAAATTTTAGCTTCGATAAAATAATTTTTGGCATTTTTCAAGTTTCTAGTGACCGTGAAAGATGGTTAACTGCTTTTGTCCGACATTTTACCCTGTGTGGTATACTGTTAGAAAAGTTATTTTCTTGTAACAGTCAGAGCATTACAGCTGCACGTATAAGAGACCACAGTACAGCCATTATTTGTTTTGCGCAGAAATGTAAATGGCTTTGCTGTAACGTTGGTTGTCACGCATTCTGAAACGGACAGCGTATAATTTAATGATGCTAGTGTATATATATATTACTGTAGAAGGTTAGATTTTCAGGCAAATCTCTGCGAAGCTTTTTCCGAAGACAAAAAGCAGCACTATTGTGGAGACTTAGTTTTGGGATGAGCAGTTTTGCAAAAGACTGTCTTCAACTTATTAGTGAACAGGGTTTCAATCAAAACGTTGAAGCAGCCTACAGTATTCACCTAGCTGTATATTGACCTATAGCTCAAAAGGTAGGGACTTGACTCGGAAATAAGGATAAAATATACATTTATCCCCACTTCTTGTAATGTCGCGACAATGGTGACCAACAAATAAAAAATATTTTTTTCCTTGACTCTTACACTTTGTGTGTATGTTGAATGCATTGGTTCTTTGAGTTTAACTAAACCCACAATGCAGCAACGTTTTCATCCAAGTGCGAAACATTTCCTTTACAAGTACAACACACCTAGTTTTGTTAGACATTCTTTTCGTGTCAAAGGTGAAACTTGTACAGTACTTTTTTGCCAATTCACCGTTGTGCATTTTGATTTAATCTCAAATATATTTTCGTGTCGTTATGCAAGTAAAGTAGAACTCTTAGA
>Ga0210059_1014942_pt1 | contig 11402 bp, 5 predicted proteins | sample Ectturendosymbi2_FD_188042 | JGI IMG/M metagenome (GOLD analysis project Ga0210059, IMG submission 188042) | Ecteinascidia turbinata endosymbiont from Florida, USA - Sample 2 (SPAdes) (version 2) | ecosystem: Host-associated > Tunicates > Ascidians > Unclassified | place: Key West, Florida... | reverse complement strand
CCGCTGACAGCACCCGCTGATGTGCGCGGACTGTGCATCATGCAACCAATTAGCTAATGTAAAACCAAAGGTGCTGTACATTGTCCACAGTTCGGTTCTCGTGCAAGGACCCTGGCATCGCATTTGTCACCCACCGCCAACGACGGGGATTCCTTAGCATCCACGTCATCACTTCTGCAACGTAACAACGGCATGGGAGCCGCTGAATCAAGAGCAACAGTCAACAACGCGGCTCGCCACATAATGAGCGCAGAACCACAGGTATTTTAAAGTTCAGTATGATGAGGCGGCAGAAGTGAAATCGTTTTTTTTGCTGCACCTGATAAAACAGTTGGCGTGAGTTGTAAAAAGTCACCTTCAGCTGCTGAGCTATTGCGAAAGAATACGGCTGGAATCTACAAACACTTCCCTTAAAACTTCAAAAGAATGCCTATTACGAATTTGCCGGAAAAGTTTTGCATAGTTTGATGTGCATCTGTAGTAGCATTCAAACGATCCTTTTCGTGCCGATTTATGAAGTATTGAAATTTTACCCAAAATCGTGACATCTAAAATCAGCAAATAAAAGAAAAATTTTCATCTGGTTGTCTTGTCAACGCTCTCGTCAACTGCAAAGCACAACTTCCATAATCTTGCAAATGATTCTTACTCGCATTATAGCGGGATATTGTGGAAGTGCGTCAACACCTGGTCCGCTATAGACCAAAGCGCGATCAGGTGCGTCAGAAACCATAATGGATACGTTCAGTAACGTCCTTTTAGCTCCTGTTTCAGAGCATGTTATAATTTATGCGGCGTTACGTTCACTTGCAACGGAGGCATTTGCACCGACTGATCATATTTTTCTGTTTCCTTCGGACACGTATTCCTTTTCAACCAAAATTCATCGGGTGCATGTTCCTGAAGCACGCCGACCGGATGTCGACGTAATGCTTCGCTTGAAGCGCAAGATTCACATCGCTTCATTCTGTTCAAAACGTCGCTGATCATTCTTCATAAGAACCAAATCAAGCGACCCTGTAGCAGTAATTATTTTTGAACACAGTGACTCGTGCGATACGATACTGGGCCCGTCGCCGGGCTTCTGTTGTTGGGCGGCCACAATATTAAAAGCCCATTCAACCCTAATGGTGAGACAAAAGGGAGCAAATAAATTTTGCCACCTTTCAAAGAGTGTTTACCCAGATAACCTTGTCAGCCTTGCCCGATTAATTTCGTAATCCAGCAATCCTACCGCCTTCTTACTGTAGAGCAGGGGTTCCCAACCTGGGGTACATGTACCCCTGGGGGTACATTTGCCTATCCGAAGGGGTACATTTAAGGTTAGCAATAGAAGGTAAAAATATTTTTACATGTTGTTTATTTTCAAATCTTTATGCGTATATCACTTAATATTATTTTCAGCTGTCATTATATGTATATTGTTAAATATATCTGTGAAAAATCATGAGAAAAATTTTGTCATGAGAAGTTTTGGGGGTACATGTTCATCTGTCAAAATTCTGAAGGGTTACATCCTTATCTGTTGAATTGCTGTAGGGGTACATGCTCATTTTTCGGAATGCTGAAGAGGTACATGGTAAGAAAAAGGTCGGGAACCCTGCTGCAGAGTGTGACCGCAATTTTTTTCATTAAACCACTTAACATAAAATGGGGTCGCTAATGGCCAATGGGTTTATCCGGCCAAACATGCTGGCGACGTGTTGCGCGGTATTTCGTGCGAAAGCCTTGGTGTTTCCTGATGGTAAACGAAATTAGAGCCAAAGAACAGTGCCCTTGAAGCCCATCACCTTTCGAAATGCCCAGAAAGAGAACAACGACATTTTGTGTCGTTGACAGGACTTGCTGCAAAATCGGAAGAAAGTGGCAGAGTCTGAAATTACCGGCAATTGCCGTCCTTGGTCGGACCATGTGTATTATAAGCTGTTCATGGACACAGAAGGCAGAAACGCGAGACTTATGGTGCTGAAGTGCGAGATTTCGTACGTGGATCTATTCACCGACGAAGAGCATTCGCTTTATAAAAGCCGGTTTATTGGTAAGGTGTAATTGATAAATACCGTTAATTATTTTCGCGCATTTCCCAATTTTTGAGACAAGTCAATCCATAGTACATGCGGAAAGTCCAAAGTTTGCAATTTTTGTAAGGGAACTGAATCGCGCCAACTTTATGAATAGCTAATTGCTAAAGGCCGTTCTAAGCTGTTTTTTTCCTTCAATTTGACTCATATCCTGTGACCTTCACATCACTTTGTTTGTGGTAAAACTCCCACTTAATAAAAACCTACTTCCGAAAACTTCCTGCATTAAAATTTCTCACCTTCTGCTTCACACGCAGGCGGCAAAAGCGAAGGAGTTGCGCAGATGTTCGCGTTTGATCTGATGAAAGCGACGTGGGAGGAGAAGATCCCTAAGTCGCAAGCGATCGAACTGAACGTGGACATCGTCATGAGTTCGTCGCCAATCCATTTCTGTTCTGAAACGCTGCTCAATTTGATCCAGTTAGAAAAGGTAAAAGTCTCAAGTGACAGATCGAAATGCACGCGGTGGATCGGTTTGCGTTTGAAACTTCTTCCTGGAGCAGGCCGCAACCAGGGGTGGGTAACCGGGAAATTTCCCCCCGAAATTTTCAAAATACTGTTTAGTTCTTAGGTACAATAACAAGTTACAATCATTTTGCCCCCCCAAAAAAATATCAGCTGGTTGTGTCCCTGACCTGGAGAATGTTGTTACGTGAAATGACCAAGTACCACTTTGCTAGTTGAGGCACATGTTTGTATTCACCTACAGTTTCGAAATAATTCTTCCTATATCCACTGAAGGAAAGGCGGTTAACCACGAAATATGTGTGATGTGTAATAATATTTTGAACCAAATATAGCAATAATATCACACTAATAACCAAATGTAGCAATAAAATAATATCGCCATTGTCGCAAGTGCTTGTTTCTATCAATCTTCCTTAATATAAGTACAGTATTATGTTCAAGCTCCAAAAGCGTTGTTGAAATAAGCTTGTTTTCCCTGTAAAACTTCGAACAGATTTTCAGATACAATAATGTTGCGCCAAAGAGCACGAATCCATTAAAGTATTCAGGTATCAGTAAATACGCAATGCAGTGTGCATGGCATGAAAAAATGACAGCCAAAAATAGCTTGTAAAAGACGTTTCTCACCATGCCCGCATCTACACCTGCTAGCACAGCTGAAACTTTGGTTTCACGTGGGAGTTATTTCCCACGGACGAGTTGTCATGTCAGTTTGATTAATAATAAGTGTTTCCTCACAACAGAGCTCATTTCGAGTCGTTCGATTGTCGTGTCATGCTGTGTGTGCACGAAGAGCTGGTGTGTGATGCAACCATGTAATAGTGGATTTCTTCAGATGGACAAAAGGGGCAGCCAACTCTGGTGATAGTTAATTTTACCATCTCCGAAACTAAGAGAAAAACATTTTCCTATTGCAAAGTTAGTAGCAAAATAGCAAACTTCAAAATCCAGAGGGAGAAAAGAACCCCAGCTCCCCTTTCCGACGCCCAATGGATGGCTTTATGTTCCTAAGATGCACATGAAAAGCAGTTGTCAGTTTTATGTAGTTTTGTAACTGTTCTTCGGCAAGTGCAGCGCACCTAACTAGAAATCTCATTATCCATTTCAGTATCAGTACGAAGCGTTTGCTGAATCACACAATTGAAAATTTGCTCAACCTCACAATTAAAAAATTTTCTGAATCACACAATTAAGAACTTTGCAGAATCGCAAAAATAAAAATTTGCTCAATCTCACAATTGAGTTTTCCTGAATCACACAATAAAATAATTTCTTGAATCTCACCATTAAAAAATCTCCTGAATCTCACAATTCAAAATTGTTTTACTTTAAATATTCAGTGGACATCGCTAAAGCTTTTGCCTGCCTCTTTCCGATGAAAAGTTTGCATAAACGTGTGCCAACGAGTCAAATATCAAAAAATTTCAAACATTTCACACTTTAAATCGCAGCTACCCGATTCATCGTGCTCTTTTTAAATCACTGATCTGGTAAAAATTGTGTTTGCAGTTGCCTCCAAATTTAGTTAAAACTCTCTTTGGCAGCTTTTCATGCTTCAGAGTTACTGAAATGCGACTTGGACGAAAAAACGTAGTCACCTGGCTGCAAAAATGTTTCGAGGTCAAGGAGTCTCGCATGAGTTTCATCGTTTATGACAAAAAACGAACTACTCTGGAGCGTTGCTTTTCAGATGTATGCATGAACGGAGGCGTACTCGCAATATCATTGCGCTTGGGGTAGAGCATTGAATTTTTCGTGCTTTTAACTGTTCGACTTCGTAGAAAGGAGTAGATATTTTCTGGGTTGTCTTCCACTTACTGTCGCTACACAAAACTGTTCCCAACCGTCGGTGACAGACTTCGGAAAATAATATCTTTCATACTAAGAAAGGTAGAGGAGATTGTTGGAAGCCAGAAACCGGTTAGAAAACTCCCTGGTTTTTGGCGATAACAAACACGTCAGCCTTGCTTTTTTGTGGAAAAATTCCAAAACGGAAACACCATTGTCTTTTTAGTTGTTTCGTAATTTCCTTTGAGCGCCTGGCAAGACCAGGCAAAGAGTCACGTGAAAAGAACCTTAAGACTTTTTTTGCTCTTCCAACCGTTGAAAAGCCATCAAACGTTTTGTTTTACTGAACACCCCTATCTGTCTTGCATTGTTGTCGTCTCACTGTCAAGGGCGTGAAGTTAGGCAAGGATTTGTGGGGATCGCCTTTCCCTTACGATTGTTCTAGTAGCGGACCGACATGTTTTTGCGCAAATTTACGGTATTTTTTGACTCCAAGCGCTGGATCGCATATAGTTTATCTTAATGTGTGTTTGCTGTATACCGGTTAGTCAAAGGCGAGAGAGTAATTGCTCTAAAATGATCGCTTGATATTCTCAAACACTTTGCCAACGTTTTGCTCAACGCAGTTGAGCGCAGCATCTGATACATTATTTTATCAAGACACCTGATCCTTAGTGGTGACATTAAGCTTCTGAACCTGGATATTTGACTTCTTGCGCATTTTCCAATCAGACGTACCTGAAGCATCGCAACTTCGACGGTCAGCTGAACGTCATGATCAGGTTCGCCCATGGGTTTGGTTGGGACATCAAGGATGATGCAATTCGCGAACGCGTGCACACTGGTGAGCAAATTAACTGTTTTCACCTGTCTTGTCAGGCGCTTTCGGCGGCAGTTTCCCCCAATGTTTTGCCTCCCAAATTGTTGTGCCCAGAAATATTTGTTTTAAACATATAATAAAAACAAATATATATTGCCCCCCGATAATGTATTTGCCCCCCAAACCTTAAAACCTGGCTATGGGCCTGTTTCTTATTAGTCACGTGTTTCAATCGTCGCATACATCTGTTGGTCTATCGTTGAATCTAGGCCTACGCAATCTTTTCCGTGAGGGCGTGAACTTGGAAGTCATGAGTGCTGATGTCATAATGGAAGAAATGCGCGTCGATGGTATCCCAGCAACGGACGACGAGCGCTTGAAGCATTATATTTCCCGTCGTTACGCGTGGTCTGGTCCAGTGGTTAAAGCCAAGGTCAGAGAAAAGAATCTGTGCTTTGCGGATTTTTTCTTATTACTTCGTGTTTGCTTGTCTTGAGCACTTGCCGGTTACTCGGTTGTGAATAATTTCATATCTTTTTCGATTATCATGGATGTGCAAGATGAGACTTGCATGATCGATGTCGTGAAATAGGTGATATTCGAACTTGTTTCCTTTTTCACCACTGAACTGACACAGCGTCTTCCTTTCGTTGAGCGATTCAACCTATATCCGCACCGCGGCCCGCTTTTACAAAACCTCCACACTGGCCAAGCATTCTCTCCATGTCGTTGCTAAAGAGCGGATGCTTGCGGCGACAAAGAACTCAGATGAGTCGAGTATTACGGTCGCAAATAGTGCCTCGTGGGACGCAGTGGGACTGCTTGCACCGTGAGAATTTTGCCCAGGCTAGTTTTTTCACAAACTCTCCGCACTTGCGCACCACGAGTTACGTTTCTGTGCAGAAGACAGCTCCCGAAAAAAAAGCATACTACCAAAGGACGTCGTTGATATTTGGCATCACGATCGGGGGAACCCATTGTTACGAGATGTATGTTTTCATTCTGATTCTGAAGAATGACTGATCGCAAAATAGGGTATGACGTCGGAGAAAGTGTGTAAAGCATTTTTCCCCAGAATATAATGACGAGTCTTTCCACATTTTACTCCTTTAAAAAAGAACAATGGACAGCAGAGAATTTTTTTTCCAGGGGAACTTATTACCAAAATCCGCGCAGGTCTCATCATTATCGTGTGATAAACATCCTTACGAGATATACGCTTTTTTGCTTAAATACGCAAGTTAGGAAGACGTCTGATACCACAAAACCCAAAATTTCCCTTAATATTCGATATTAAAAGACGCTTGAAGACTGTTGACACTTCCTATTTAAAGATCTTACATAAAACCGCGCAAAACTTTTCTCGGCAGAAGCCTCACGGTGCAAGCACCGCCCCCGAAGCATCGCAGACCAATAAGCAAGCGCCACGTCGTCAGGTAGCTTCCCCGTCCAGTTCATCGTCCGAGGAAGATTTTGAGGCGTTGTCGGAAGATGACATGTATCACGTCTACCTATTGGATAAGCTCGATCAGGTTTTAGCCAATCAGTATCCGAGCAATCGACCAGGTGTGTCCCGCCGACCGTCCTTGCATGGTAACTTGCAAAAAATTGCATGTTTTCATCTGCACACTCGGAATTCGCAGAGTCGAGCTACGAAATCAAGTTTTTCGTGCACTGCTTATGTTGTTGTTTTGTTCTGGCGTCGATGAACAACTTCTTTGGAAAGTTCAGTTGGTTCGCAATGCGTTGCAATGTTTATGATGGTAGTGGCAATTACGTCAAACGTCTCGGATTTCAATCTTCGAGGTTATCTTCCAGCAAAGATTCGGAGATGGCTGATCAAGCCATACACAGGTTTGACATCAGTGGCGTACGGTGACCTCTCTGGTGGGGAGTTCACGGATGGTTCAATAGGTGGCATAAGGTGGTCATTTTTAGTTGGCGTGCGCTGTTGGTGACGTCACGCCTTGACGTTTTACTCACATTTCCAAACTAAATTTTTGACTGGTTTGATGACACAAGATTGCATTATCTTTCTTTGGCATTCAAACACTGTCAATGAAAAGTATACTTCAGTGTGTTTCCTGGATTTTTCATGCCTTTGGATAGCCAAACACTAAATCTGAATAACCTTCTTTAGTCCATATAGAAGATTCTGTGCAAAGCAGTGCACATGGCCAAAATATAGTTTGTTTCTTTTTGCTACACCTTGTGAGCCGAGGTGTTCCACCAAATCGAGAATTTGGAAATTAATGTGTAATTGTATTTCGTCCTTCCTTGGAAGAAACTGACAACTATAACATGTCCGATTTTGGATTCCCTTTCTCCACAATAGACAGTTTTTCATGCATCGTTCGTTGTGAAAATGCTTTTTCCAACAATGAATATTTGTTTGCAATCTTGTGCAGAAATGTATTTAAATGGCTTCAAAAGCAAACCAGTGGTTCATCACAAAATGAACTATAATCTCAAGCTGGAATTTATACAACAGTTCACAGCTAAAAGCAATATAACATGTTTTCACTTAGTTTTGTTTTGAACAACACAAACTGCATCAGTGGCGGATCCAAGGGGCAGTTTGAGGCAACTTCCCCTAAAACGTCTGTGGTGTCCCTTTCATGTAGATGCGGTCCTTTTTAGTGTTCGTAGAAACAGAAAGAGTTAAAGGCACTCTCTACATCCAAGCAATGCTTTACACCTCGTTGAATTGCACAAATTACGAGCTGGGTAAAGCCTTGTTGGCCTCTGTCACCAAATAGTATCAAAAATGCTATTCTTACGTGTTGCTGTAATACTTACCTTCTGCCATTTCTTGTGCACGTGGGAACTGCCCAACCTTACTCAGGTGATACCTTCGGCTTATTCGCTAGCACGGTTATCGGTTTGTCGCATGTCTGTGCAAATTGGTTTGTTTTTGTTCCAAGTTTATTGTTTGATGGCAAGCTTGAAAGGAAAGGCAGAAGCGAAAATAGAAATGCAAAAATCATAGCTGCGGCCAGGAAAAGCCTCCAAAACAAAACGCAAGTTTTAGCTATGTGTTGCCGCTGCATTCGGTGCATGCCAGTAGGCTTTTGTCCTAGTGTTGCATCTTAAAGATTTGTGGATGAGTTAATTGTCGAAACTAGTGGCCCTGCGGTTTAAGGAATCAAATAGTTCAACGTGTAAAATGCTAGAGCGACAACGACTGAGAACAGCATGGAGTCTCTACTTTTTTTGCAAACTCACAGGCAGCTTCTGCCGGCCACTGATCAATGTTTTGAAGGAATATTTCAGAGAAAAGCGACGTCTTACTCCAGTCGTGCAACTTCAAATTTAAAGAAAGTGTTTTAATGTAGGCTACATTATTTTCTGTAAAACTGATGAGCTATCTGGTACCATGGTTGCTGGGAAAAGCCATCACTGCCTTTGTTAGCTTTAACACAGAAGCGACAAACCCTTTTGTTGCAGTGAACATTTACGTTTTATGCAATTTTAAGCTAATATAACGAAAGGACGAACTACATGTGGTTTGTAAGGTCCACAGCCGATACTCAGCTTGTTTGCTATTTAGCTCGCATAAATTACAACAGATAAACAATAAATTGATAAAAAGCTTAAAATTTTGGATGGCAAATTTTGTGGTGGTGTTTGCTGAAAATGCGAGAAAAGTGTTTATAGACAGACACGTCACAAGCAACAAGTTTACCTAAGAGTAAGCCCGATTTTTCACCAGAGGCTGGTGAGCGCCTTGCCATTGTAAAACTGCATGCTAATGCTCTGCCTCTTTTTTATCCAACCTTTGTTTATTCATTTTTTTCAAGTGCACCAACGTTGTTTTTTTTCACAGTCCACACCAAACCAAGAAGAAGAGTGCACAAGCGTAAAACAAGATTCCAGCTTTGGTGAAGCCTCTGGCCGCGAAGCTACCTCTGCTCTTGCACGAACAAAAGCCATCGCGGGCCTCGGGGACAGCTTGGCCAGTATGACCGACGAGTACTTCGTTTACTTGCACTCATGCCTGTGGAACATCATCCAGGACACAAAGAGGGTCCAAGACATACTTTCTGAGACACTCGAAGACAATTGAACTGCGTTGCAGCAATATGGGTTCTTTCATGATTTGGACGACGATGCACTCGTTTCCACCTTGTTGCTGAACAAGCAAGACTCTATATAAGTCCGTTGTCGGAAAAGATCCCATTTTCGACTTGTGATATTTATAATGCTGTGTTTCTCAACGTTGCACAGTGTGTGACAAACTGCAGTTCAGGTCCGTTTTCGTTTTAACTGGTTAGGAAAACAACGCTTTTCAGAAAGAAAAACTTAATGTTTTATAAGCATTCCGACCCGTTTTTTTGGTTCTCGTTTTTTCTGTTTGCCTTTGTCACATGAATCTCCGTAAAGGCGTATTGCTCCGTCCGAAAGATTACGTGCGCTAAAAAAGACTTTGCTGAATAGTACCTCATCAGCAAGAATTGAATTTCCTGTTGATTTCAAATTTAGACTGACAGCTAACTGTACAGTGCATAGGTATGAATACGGTATGATTCTAAAATATTTTGGATTTATTAATATTAAAAAGATACTGGGACACGCCATGACGGAAGTGCACTAATTGCTTGCGTATTTTCAGCATCTTTAGCGAAAACATCATTTACCCGGGTTTTGTGCATTGAGCAAATGTGGATTTTGTGGGTAAGACTTTACTTTTGCAAGTTCCAAAAATGTGCAATCACGGCTGTTTTGCGTCGATGTCATCAATGGCTAGCAAACAATTCCGGTCCAAACAAAACGTTCTTGGGCGAGAATTTAAAAGTTTTACACTACAAACCGAAAGTTCTTGCTGTACACTAATTAAATGATTATAAGTCTGTTTTTCGACAAGCACAAGTTGGGGGGGGATAGCAGTGTGATGACGTTACCATGACACCAGTAGCAAGTTTGTCAAGCATATGATCAAGATTTTGCAAATGGCTAATTTGTTCAGACAGGATTTTCGTTGATTGCATTTTCTGCCAGCACCCATGTTAGTATAACGCAAATGTTAGCAATAAGGCTTTGATGCTGCCTGTAGTGCTCTCGAACAAGGGCAACGATCGCTTTGCATGCTGTGTGACTGTCATGTCGCTGTTATGTTCACATCAGAGGGTTCTGCCGAGTTTGGTTTTGACTTGCAGACGATTTTTCTGTACCTAGGAAAGCCGATCACGTGAACACAGAACTGAATTTGACATGACTGGTGTGCAGAGATGAGCAGACTGTCATATTTTACGATCCAGACTTTTTTAAATTCAGTCAAGTCCAACAAAATTTTAAAAATATTGCGATAAGTTCTAAATATTAACAAAATAGAGCCGTCTAATAACTGACACGAGGCAGTTCTTTTCAGTTAACTCCGCACAAATCCGGTCCTCATCCGAAAAATTTAAAAGCGATTTAAAGTCCTTATCCAATCCAAAAAAATTCGTTATAGTCTGGGTCCAGTCTAATGTTCACCTCTGCGTAGTTGTTATGCTGTCATGCGCTGTAAGGGAGTATTCGATGAGCAATCCTCATCAGCCCAGATGCAGACACACCGCAGTTAATGTGATGTGCAGGTTAAAAATATTTTGCAGGCGACCTTGTTGCGAGGTCAGCTTCGTCAACGATTCGCTATTTCACTGGTACTACGTAACTTTATTGATACTATTCCTTCCATAGAAGAAATATCAGCTGCAGCAAATAACTTAAAAAACAATAAGGCCCCTGGCCCTGATGGCATACGTGCTGAAATTTTCAAATACGGGGGCAATCTGCTGCTACGGCGACTCCACTCCTTCATTAACAATGCATGGGCATCGAGTATTCTTCCCACACATTGGAACGATGCTAGCATAATAATGATTTACAAGAAGAAAGGTGACAGCGCTGTCTGTGGCAACAGCCGTGGCATTTCTCTTCTCTCTGTCGCAGGTAAATTACTTGCCCGTGTAATGTTGATCCGTCTTCTGACATACGTCGTTGACACAGTGGTTCCGGAATCTCAGTGTGGCTTTCGTCGCGCGCGGAGCACCACTGATATAATTTTCGTTGCAAGACTTCTTCAGGAAAAATGTAGGGAACAGCATCGTGACCTTTTTATTGCCTTCATCGACCTTACAAAGGCTTTCGACACCGTCAGTCGTGACCTGCTGTGGCAAGTCCTGGGCAAATTTGGATGCCCTCCACATTTTCTTAGCATCTTACGGGAATTCCATACTGATATGAGTGCCCGCGTCGTGCAGGGA
>Ga0210059_1014941_pt1 | contig 11402 bp, 10 predicted proteins | sample Ectturendosymbi2_FD_188042 | JGI IMG/M metagenome (GOLD analysis project Ga0210059, IMG submission 188042) | Ecteinascidia turbinata endosymbiont from Florida, USA - Sample 2 (SPAdes) (version 2) | ecosystem: Host-associated > Tunicates > Ascidians > Unclassified | place: Key West, Florida... | reverse complement strand
GTGGGCCAGTGAGTGTGGCGCAGAAGAACAACCCGTCGACTATGTTGTCCTCCAATGTCCAATCCATCGACCTCCCCATGGATTGCTTGACCTGACGGTTCTGGACGATGAAACAATCGAATGGCTACTCAACATCTGCCCCGAGATCTAGTGCAGCCAAGCAGTGGTTTGAACAACGAGTTCAAAAGAAGAAAAAGGAAGTGGCGGGAAAATAGCCGTAAAAACACGTGCTCAATGTGTGATTTCGAAGTACGAATATTTCGTACGCTGGCGCTGAAGTTATCAGCGTTTTTTGAAGCCATCAAGTGTAGTTGATAATCGTTCAACATCTCGTGAGGCATGCGCTTGGGTTCTTCGTAAAGTATTTGTACTTATCGTTGGCTCCAGTCAAAGTTTGCCACAAATCAAACCTGATCTGGTCGTTGCTGTAAAGGCGCGAATACACGGGCAAATTGTCGTACGGAATGTGCTTGCACCAGAATATGTGCATCCCCGTCTGGAGCATTGGCTGGGGAACTGCCGTAATTTACGGATGACTGATTCCGGTTTTGCATGGTAGTCACCAAGTTTTTTTGCTAATATTCTGAAATAAGCTTTTAGTAGGAGTGTTTGGTACACACATATACCTCAAGGTGGTATGATGCAATCAACTAATTCAATGACTTCAGTTTCTTTTAGTAGTAACCTTAAACTATTGTATTAGTGTCTTCGGCACAGTCATACAGTGCGTTAGACCCAGTCTAGCGTTGTTCAAACCATATCCCACTGTTGTATTGACAATCGTTCAAGAGTTTGCATTTGGTTTAGAAATACAAACTTTGAATTGCAAATCGTATCACTGACGGTTTTATCAAAATAAAAATAAAAAGTGGCTGCATTCAAGAACACTGCATCGACACCAGCTGCTAATCGTGAAGACTGAATGCATACCTGCCAACTATGGACATTTCCGTCAACGATTTCGCTCTTTGCGCGATTGTTTGGATCGCACCACCATGATACGCAGCAGCCCACGCGCGCGCGCATGCAAAAAATAAAGACTCTTCGCACGTTTTTGCGCTTAAAAAAGTACCGTGCAAACACACCTTCAACACACCTTAAAATCGATTAGCAATGTTTTTACCTGGTCGTCGCTTTTCAACTGTGACCGCGCATTGCCGACTGGTCATTCACGCTGGCGATGAGTGTGATACGACCGGTACTTCACAACATGCGCGGTGTTGGTAGCGTCATTTGCTAATGAGAGCAAAAAACGAAATCTCATGGCTGATGAAGCGCACACCAGCACCTATCAAAGGAGAAACGGAAAAGACGAAGCAAAGCGATAATCCAGTGCAGAAACATCAAAAGACTTGAGTGTTTCGTCCATCGCGTGAATATTTGTAGAATTGAGCCTGTTGTCATCATCATTTGTTTCTTGCTTGTTCAAGACAGTTAAGTCGGCGTTTGGCCAATTTTTGAACGTTTTTTTTCCAAAATTCACAAAGTCAACCAATCCAAAATAGTGACCGTAGAAATTCTTGTGTTTTGTCAACGCTGCCCGGATGAGCTTTGTTTCATTTCAACTTTAACCACGTGTTCTGTGCACTTTGTGGATTTTTTCTTTCTCCCTGACGTTTTTTGAAATTACTCTTATTGGATTCACTACATAGAACCTTTTGTGCCGCAGTAGCGCGATATTTTAAGTTATGGCGTGCTGTCTGTAATGTAGCTCGTGTTGTCTGCGGCGCATTTCGACGTTGCCGTTTACCTTTTTATAAAGAACGCTAAGCAACCCTGTTAAAATTACCGCTTCGTTCTTTCTGAAAGCCAATTTTTTGGAAGCGTGAGGTGGGAGTCTCACCCGGGAAAAATACTTTGTGGATTTTTGTAGTCTTTTTTGAACAGCTACAACTCATTATTAAATCTCTTGAGAGCGAATTTCAGATCGCTGATTTTTCAAAATACGTGACTGTTGATTCTGTATCGAAACCGGTCAGGCCTCGTTCCAGTGATCGTTGTACGTTACACTTCGTGAGAAGTCTACCAATGATGTAATCGAGACCGAGACTTCATCAAAGACTCCGAGACTCGAGACTTAAAAATTTGCGGATTTTGCCGAAATTTTTCAAAAAAATGTTGTCACCACTTCCTGTAAGTTGTAATTCTTTGGAAATTCTGACATTTTTCCGATCTGTTTTGGTTGTTTCTTAACTGCAAATGCAACAGATGAAACCTCGTTGAATTACAAAGTTTTACTAAGCCATATCCTTGCCACATTCAACGTCTCAAGACAATGGGCTTGTGACCGAGACGAGACCTAAAACCTTCGAGACCGAGACTCGCAAAAATGGGTCTCGAGACGCCATTACTGAAGTCTACTTCAGGAATATTTTGGTGCATAGAGAAAAATTTCATTTTCAGCATTTAATAAGAACTGGTGGATGACTGGTGGCAATATGAACAATGACGTTAATTTACACCAGGCCCGTAGCCACAGGGGGGCATTCGGGGGCAGTGCCTCCCCAAATTTTCTTGTTCCCAGAAAAATTTCTTTTAAAAATATAATAAAAACAAAAATTGTGCCACCGTAAAAATGTATTTTGCCCCTCCAAACCTCAACCTGCAACGGGCCTGATTTACACTGTTGTATCTGACGTTTGGCTGGTGGGTTTTGACAGTTGTCTAGCCATACGATGTCCTCTCGAAGAAATGTGCAGAGTTAGTACCAGTTCACTTACGACGTTACACATGATAAAACTATGTGTTTTTCGTTCAAATGAAACGTAAACAAGACTTGGGAGATAAAATTTTTTTTATTAAAACAGGTTGTTTTGTGTGACATTTTCATTAAATTTATTTCAGCTTGTTTCCGTGTGAAAGCATACGGTTTCTTGCAGTACAACCCAGTGGTGTAGGAGCTGAGACTGTAGGCGGTGCAAGCGCATCCCCAGAAGTGGTGATTTGTCAAAAATTGGGCAAAATCTTTAAAAATTTTGGCAAAGAAGTTTCGACATTTTTTAACAATATTAATCAAATTAAACTTATTTGTTCGAAGTTGGGATGTCATGGAAAACACATTAAATAAACTGTTTCTAGCAACTTCGTGTTTTGGTTTGTAAGAGTTGATAAGCAACTGACTCGAAAGTTTCGGGAATAGAAGGCATTTCATTTATGTACTTTTGAATATAGAAAGTTTTGTACACTGAGGTAATCGAGTATACTGCAGGGCACCTGTTTCATACTAGAAGAGTCCATACCAGGCAAGTACAGAAAGCTTATGTTTTTACTGCAGTGTTTGGATGAACACATTTTGTCATACCGTTTGTTGCATATACGTATGTGCAGTTGAATAGACAATGTTGTGAAACTCGCGGCATATTCATAATACAAGTGATATGATACATGCCACATATGTCACGTATATGTCTTCAGAGAAGGAAGCAGCTTTAAACCTACCTTAGGCAGGTGTGAGGGTCCTTGCTGACACCAAGAGCTCAGCTAGAATGCGAATGGAGCGCTAAACCTCAGAACTGTGAGGCAGATGCTCAAAAGTACTGAGCCTGCAGGCTTCTGACAATGTTCTTGCACAGCCTAGCGTTTTTTTCAGTTGAGCTATTAAGAACCAAATTTAAACTACTAAACATTCGATTTTCAAATCTGGTAACTTGGTAGAGGAACATATAATGTACTAAAAACTGCAGGAAGTTTGTCACAAAAGTTTTTTGGGGTAATTCTGTCAAAATATTTCGCACCACCAAAAATTGCCTGCTTCTACACCTATGCTAAAACCTATTCAACTTCAGAAAATATGTTTGAGACTAGCAAAGGTTGAATAAGTTGTTTCAGCATTATTCTTTTTAAAATCGTGAGAAGTACAAAAAAATGAAATGTTTGCAAGCGATAGCCAGTCTCCGCATGTCGCGCGATTTGTAACTATAGGCGCGTTTTTTGTGTTTACTTGGATCATTTCAGTTCTGTTAAAACCAAAGCGTAGAAGCACGAAAGTTTGCTAGAGATGGTTTGGTTAGTCCTATATATTGCTGTAGCGTTTGGAAGGACATGATGCTTTGTAAGACACTTTCTATAGCTGCATGGAACCGAAATTACTTTACGTTCAGACGATCAGAAAAGGCACCAAGTTTCATCTTTAGTATGTTTAGTAAATGACACGGAAGTAATATGATTTAATGTCATTTTAAGTTACCTGTTGTTTGCAGCCAACTTGTTTTTTTTAGAATGGAAGCTGAGACCTGGTTGATCACAATCGTCTTCATTGCCGCAAAATCATTCGTAACAAAAGCTTTTGTTGAACAACTGAAACACGATATCGAACAGGATGACCTTGCGTCTTCACCTTCCGAACCGTCCAACCTCAATGAACCACCAGAGCCTCTTGTAAGTCACCGTGAAATGCAATGTGGAAGTCAATGGGCAACATAAAATTTCACTGAAATATCGTGTGTTTAACATTCCACGTTGTTCACGATTATAAACGTTTTATGCAGCAAATGTATCAATAAGATATCAGGACTGAGGATGCGGAAAGTCACGTGAAATCGATTTTTCCTATTTTAAAAATGAGCTGATTAGTTCGATTGCGTCATCTTTATGGAGACTAATTACTTGAATGCAAATATGTTGTCTTTTGCGTAATAAGTTGACACATCAGCTGTATTTTTACGCGTCACTGATCATGAATGCGCTCCGTCGGAAGGTGAATTTCACGACTATTGTTCTTTACACGCGCGACTGGACAGCTTCTCCGCTTTCGTGGCATTCTGTTTGGTTAATACGCTCACTGTTGCAGGTGTGATGTGTATCATTTCCATTCTTTTGTACTGAAAGTAAACTTCTCTCTGGAACAAATTTGCGTGCCCAAACATTGAAAGAAGCTGATTTCCGTAGCTAATAGTGGTCTTTACTCGTTAACCTTCGTTATGTTTTACAAATCTTACTGTGAAATCATGCAGTAGTACTCAAATTGCTTTGCACATGGGAGGATTAATTTTGCGCTATAATATCATTTTTTTGATAACATCGATTTGTTTGCGTAAAAGCTCTGACGTAACGATGAACAAGATAACTTGTACCTTTTACCGTTGTGTGTACCTGCTACAAGACGTACCTTTTTTGCAAGACCTTTGCGTTATACCTTTATTACAAGGCCTTTTAAAGGGTGCGTGCTTCTTGTATAAGATTGAGGGTATTTTGCGGCGCAGGAGAACCATTTTCAGCGCACGCAGGTCGTTTCATCAAATTTTCACAAGCTATCGCCTTCGGCTTTACCGACGAAAAATGGACCCTGTGCCACAATTTTCCGATCATTGCTCAAATGCATCGTGGATGCTGTGTGACCTACCGTGCCTGTGTTATAACATATGTTTTTATACTGACGATACCTGCTACGCATTATGAGTAAGCGAAATCTGAAAATTATAAAGAAAAGAAGTTCTATAAGTTTCTGAACCAATTCGCATCATGCCAAATGGGATTCTTAGGGAAAAAGCAACTATTGAGCTTGAGCTTTGTGTAGCAGTGGTTAGAAGTAAGTGCAGTGCACGAAGAAGATACCTTTTGATATCATTCCCTGCAGCAAATGACAATTCACCAGTGGTGCTTTTTTGTAATCCAGCCTAAAATGCAAAGCTAGGATCGGGTGATTTCCTCAGTAGAGATTAAAGAGATTCCGGTTTTGTTCTTTGATGTGCATTGAGAACAGTGTGTCGAAACGCTTTATGGAATAACGTGGTTATTGTGTTATCAAGTAAGTGCTACGAAGGCATTAAGAGTATTTATTATACTTTTTCAAACATTTTGCTTTTGCTACAAGTGAAAGCTCAAAGTGTGTGCCGTTTGAAAGGGCCGATGGCGTCTTGTTTTGGACCAGAATCAGCTTTACATATAAAGCTAAAAAGCATGCAACAAGTAAACTCTGTTGAAACTCAACTCAGTAAACTAACAATCAAGAATTGCGGTTCGTTCCACATTTCTTGCTTTCTTGCGTCACATAAGTGCAGTAGTGGTGAAAGTCAAAACTATAAGTTTTCATTGGATATCCTGTCCGTGTCATATTGTGTCGACTCGTAATTCGCAATAAGTTTGTGCTTTTTTGGCGTATCCGTGAGACCTGCATTGACTAGTGACAGTTGTCGCTATGCATTTCAGAAAAGCTCCAGAACAAATGTAGAAGTGAAAGAAAAACTTTGGGCTCTCCTTCCTATGTTGAGCGACTGCCTTATGCACGAAGACGTTATTACATTAGGCTCGGATCTAAAATTCAGAAAGCAGATCAGTCATGGTGAGTTCATGCTGTTCGAAAATTTTCATGTTTGGAAAATGTTTTTTTACAATGCCCGCTTTTCTCAAACGCAAATACCAACTGTTGCCAGTGCAAATCATGCTTAGCGTGATGTTTCAACGCAACTTTTTGCTTATTGTTGGTTTTCACAGTACTGTGCCAATTTTTTATGCGTTTCAGAATCGTTGGAGGCGCTGAAGAAGTCCAAAGAGGAAAGCATTTCAATGAAGTTGGATTTGTTGATCGATTTCTTCGCTTCAACTGCTGGTGAAAACTGGAAGGAAAACCTGATTGGTGCATTTGAATCCCTTGGTGAGTTCGTGGCGTTTATGGTTATAAGTGTTTTCTTTCGCATTTTGAAACTTGCAAATGTTATCAGTTGATGTTGTATTCAAACTTTTTGGGAAATGAAACAACTGCAAAATAGAGAATGTTTGCTAATGTTGTCAGTTGATGCTGTATTCAAACGTTTCAAATGGGAAATGAAACAACTGCAAAATAGAGAATGTTTGCTAGTTTGTACGTTTGGCAAGCTTAGAATGGTGTGGGGTAGAAATTGCTTAGAACTGTTTGGTCAAAAATTTGTGCAAATGAGATTTGAGATAATATCTTTGAAATGCTCTGTGCTAAAGTTGTTTAAGAATATTTTCTTGATTACTCAAGGGTCGAATAGCTACAGGTCATGTGAACAAGGATTAGGATTAGGACAGGCACTGCACTTTCTGCGGGTCTTCCTGCCTATGTTCCTGGACACTGCCTTAAACGTTTGGTGTTGGCGAAGCTAGGTGATAACGGAGGTTTCTTAACAACTGATAAAAGCATGAGCTTTGTAAAAATTTTTATGAAAATTTACTGTTGACTGTTGTGCGTCTCAGTGTGTGACGCATTGCAAGCATGCTCATTTATGGCGATTAAACACTGGTTGATGTGATGCAAAATATGGTTTGCTGTTGGTGATTTTCTCTCGAGAGCTTCAGGTGTTTTTGTGTGACCTTTCAAGAATTGTGTATACTGTGAGAAACGCTTCGAAAGATTAACCAATTTTTCTTCTCCGTTTAAGCGTAAGGTTCAACGCAACGCCATTTTGAAAAATTTGTTAATAATTAAAAAGGTCTTTGAGTCTTCAGCGATGCAGGAATTTGATTCGCTTTCTTTTTCGAGCCTTTAGCAAATTGCCCTATCGTTCCCTCTAAAAAATTGGAATGTAACAGCGCGATCCTAATCATTTTCGATTTTCACGACAAACGTTTTTCAAAATTTTGACAACTTGATTGATTAACTTATATGAGAAAGATATGGTCCAATACGCACACTGGCGTGTTTCACTCTTCAAAATTTAGCGTTACCGTTTTGCCCTTTCTCCTGACGAACCTCCCACAAAGCAATAATAGCTTCAATAGCCTTTGGTCAGGCCACAGACGCAGAGGCTGTGAGGTTAATATTTTGTACCCATTTGAACTGTTTCTTAATTTCGTGTAATTTTTTGTTCCGATTCCTATTTTTCGTGTCAGAAACAGTGTCGTCAATAAAGTTAACGCCCCCCTTATGCCTAATCACGTTACTTGTTGAAGGAAAATTATTTGAGCATCAACGCGATGCTTTTTTTTATAGAAATTCCAAATATTCCACTATCACATCAATTTCTGAAATTTATCACTGCTTTAGATCATTTGGAAGAAAACAATCGCGATCTAGTTTTCTTTGAAGTCTCTTAATGTAGTGTCAGTGATGGCGTTTTTGTTTTCAATACAGTGGAATTAGTTTGATAAAAAGTTAGTAGGGTTATTGTCTATTTAGGGTTATTGTCTATTTTTAAGATACACGTTTTTCCACTCGCGGACAAAATGTATATGAAAAAAAGGAATCAATATGCCACATGCCACTAGACCAAAACGTAGCCAATGCATGCAAACATTGAAATTTTTTTAGGCGGGTTTGGGTATAAGGTTTACAGTGAAAGTACGTAGTTGTTTGCAGGCACCATACAAAATACACGAGTGGCATTAAGTGCTTATTTTCTGTAGAAGTTTGTTTTGTCTTTGTTTTTTACAACCGATTTCATGGTTAGCTAGCGTGTGATCAAGGTCTTCTAGCGAAATTAGAGAAACTGTTTCTCTAGAAGACCTTGGTGTGATCGGTACATCATTGTTGTTACGCATGTGAAGAGTTCTGGTTTGCTTGCGTAAAGGACAACAGAGCCTTGAGCTTCAGAAACATTGTTGTTTTATTTTATTAATTTGCGCAAAATACGTTGGTGAGCCACACAGATTTTTTACATCTTCGTTGTTTTCATTTTATCGCGCGTGATTAAACATGCTTTATTCTTCATATCGGTGAATAAGACACCATTTGGTCTGGTTTCCACTTCGCCGAGCACAATTTGTTATCTCCTCTGATGAAAGATAATTTATATTGCCCTGATTTAATTACTGTGCCGTGTATGGCAAAACGATGACTCAACGTAAACTGCTGAATGAATGCATATTAGCATACATGTCCGTTGCAACATGACGATTTATGTAATTTCGTTTGAACGCAAGAATCGTAACACCACTCAGCGTATAACTCAGAGTTGTTCACAGTAAATACTTACAATTAATGCTTTTCTTTTTCCAAGGTTGTAAATTTCTCATAAGTTGGGAATTGCACATGGTGGGGCTTGCTCGCACTCCACAGAAATCTTCTGTATTGTTATACTTAGCACGATATGCTATCGCCATTTTTTTGAAGGTAGGCAAAAATCAATACATTATTTTCTTGAGACCTAGTGGGGTATATGTAGTATATTCACCAACTACCTGTTTTTTTCGCACTATCTTCCTGGATTATCTACATTCCTAGAAATGAATTAAGGAGAGGCTGTTGTGTCTTTTTTTATAGAAAGCTGGTACTGCGATTTTACGTCAGTTGTTTTTGTCTTGCTTTTGTTAAAAGTTGTGCACTCTACGTTTACAAGATTTTGACGCGCTGCAAACTGTTGTGAAAAATTTCCTGTCTGGGGAAAATGCGGAATGGAAATGGCTCGTGAACCACTGGAGGTTTGTCTTGCAACATGTAGACCTGGTCAAAGATGCCGCACGGCAGTTGATGAAACAAGTGTGCAAGTAAGCATTGTGTGTAACGGATGAAAAAAACAAATATACACTTGTAATGGTTGTTCTGCTTGACTGGGCGTCATCTATGTCGAATTTGTTCTTCGTTTGATGATTTTCATCAGCTGTTTAGTAGTTGCATGCATCCATGCTGAAAATACGCAAGACGAATTGTAATGAAATGTAATTGTTGGAATAGTTAAGCGGAAATGAGAATTTATTAGCTGCTAACAACACGGCGGATTTTTATGCTTAATCTCAAACGACATAGCCAATGAAAATTGATTTCGCTTATGCTATAACACAGCGCTCTTCAACCAGTGTGCACGGTGCACCCTAGGAAGCATCAAAATATGCACGGGGTGCACCACTGCCAAAGGGTTCACAAGGGTGCATAACAAACTTGTCACACTAAACAGATACTTTTTACAAAAACTTTTCAAAATGAACCATTAACCAACCAATGACTTTCAGGATTTAACCTTGCCTTTGCACATTCTACAGTGTGGTGCGTAAGCATCAGGCCTGGAGTATCGAACTTCAATTGCATTCTCAATTACATACAACTATGGCTGAAACCAATATAACAGATTTTAATTGCGCCAGCTCTTACCAAAATTTTCCAAACTTAGAAGCGTGTAATACGTATGGAGTACAAGATCTAAAGAATTTATTATCTAGATCTTCTAAAGGTAGACAAATGTTTATTATTCACCTTACTACTAGGAGTCTATCAAAGAATATATCAAAAATTTATGAACTTTTGACAGATATAGTATTTACTCCAGACATTATAGCCATTAGTGAAACTAAACTTAACAATAACAGCACTTATAATGACATACAATTACCTGGATATACTTTCGTTAATAAAAGCTGATTAACTCAGGCAGGTGGTGTAGGGATCTATGTCAAAATAAGTTTGATCTATAAAATCAGATCTGATTTGGACTTACACAATGACCACATAGAAGATATATGGGTAGAAGTAACAGATATTAGCAATACGTCTTTTTTAGTGGGTGCATTATACTCCCCATCCTAATAACAATACAAAGCATTTTGGAGAAATCTTGGAAAATAGTATAAATATTTTAAATATGGAAAGAAAAACTTTTTACCTGCTTGGCGATTTTAATATTAATGCTTTATGTAAAAACAATGTGGACAAACGGTTTATGAATAACATGCAATCTATAGGTGCCCATCAGATGATCACCCTACCTACAAGATTTATGTTACATCAAAAACCCTCACTACTTGACCACATATATTGTAATGACTTTGTATTTGAACTACAGCCTGGTGTATTACAATATGATATCAGTGATCACCATCCTATCTTTCTTCTAGCTAAAATAGTACCTAAACAAAATAAGTTAACTAAATGGAAAGGATGATACAAACAATTCCACCCAGAAAATTTTGTGATGCACCTATCAACAAACTTGGAAGAAAATTTTACCAGTAACCCTGAGAATCCAAATGAAGAATTCAACAACTTTTTTAAAATATTCAAATCCTCTGTGGACCACAATGCACCAATAATCAAATTAAGTAGGAAATTGACCAAGCTGGCATCAAAACATTGGATAACAAAAAGTTTGCTGAATTCTATTAAAACTAAAAACAAACTTTATAAAAAAGCTGTGAATAGTGGCATTGCTTCCGAGTTTCAAAAATACAGGAAGTTTAACAACATATTAACTCTCTTGAAAAAGAAGGCTAAACTCAATTTCTACAAAACCCAGCTGTTCGAGAACTCCAATACTCCAAGAGAAACATGGAAAACAATCAATAAAGTAATTGGCGAAAACTCTGCTGACAATTCCATTCCAATTATTCAAAAAACTGTCCCTGGTGCTTCCTCTCGTCCACATAACCAATCTGTTGCTCAAGTTTTAAATCAATTTTTTACGTCAGTTGGTCCATCACTTGCCAGAGCCATACCTCCCACTGTAACTGCTACTTATTTACCTCCTTCTCCACAAATCTGTTCTTCAATGTTCATAACTCCAACTTGTTCAGAA
>Ga0210059_1014940_pt1 | contig 11403 bp, 10 predicted proteins | sample Ectturendosymbi2_FD_188042 | JGI IMG/M metagenome (GOLD analysis project Ga0210059, IMG submission 188042) | Ecteinascidia turbinata endosymbiont from Florida, USA - Sample 2 (SPAdes) (version 2) | ecosystem: Host-associated > Tunicates > Ascidians > Unclassified | place: Key West, Florida... | reverse complement strand
CAGGGTGTGCAAAATGGGGGCCCCCATTTTCAATTTACGCGCTTTGAGGGGGCCCCCATTTTTAGTTTACGCGCTTTCAAAAATTTATGAGATTTCTTTATGATTGTATTTTCATTATAATGTTTACACAATAAAACTTAATTTGGTTTGCTATGCGTTGTTATTAATAATATGTTTTAACACATTTGGATTTTCAGCCTGAAGGTAAGAAGTCAACCTGAAATGATGAAACAAATAGCTTTCTGTATGATGAAAGGACAAGGGGCCCCAGTCAAATCGCAAAAGGTCCTCAACCAAGATATTAGGGTCCCCTAATCAAAGGATAAAGAAACCTATAGCTATGGGTTAAACATAAATAGCCTGCCTACTGTATGTACATTCAAAGGACAAGGGGCCCCAGACAAATGATAAGATGACCCCAACCAACCAAGATGTTAAGGGATCCCAGTCAAAGGATAAGCAGGTCCTTTGTTTATTTGTCATGGAAAAAGTGCCCAATACTCTTCAAAAAGATATGGGTTCCTCAATTTAAGAGGTTTCAAATCAATAGTTATTGGTAGAGGCCTTACTTTTATGAACCATTTTGCTACTAGTTACAAGGCTTAACTGGTAGCCTACCATTATTACTTATAAATCTACTAATTACCCAGTGTACATATCCTGAAGCAAAATACCATGCACAGAAAGCCATTGCAATAAACCTATTTTTAAGCACATACCCTACCAAAGATTTATAGTTTTGTGATATTAACTTGTGTAAGTTTTTACTGCCAGAAGTATAGTGTTTGTAACCTTTAAAGGCCAAGACAACATTGAAATCTGATTAACATGTGTGAGTGAGTCAATACTGCATATTTCATTCATTCCAGTCTCATCACAAACATTATGGTTGATTTGTTCTTTCTCAAGGTGTACTCCACATAACAGGCATGTTGACCTGTACTTTTGGACAATGAAAATTAAAAAACAATAAGTTCTTACAAAGCTCAAGGATAACTCCATTATTCAAACAGTTGTTACAGGCAAGTTTTGCCAGAACAATGAATCCTTGTATATTAAATCAACCTTACGGGAAAGCCAATAAGCCTGACGAAAGTAACAACAACGACAAGATATGACAACCAATAAAAGCTGGTTGTCGGACCGTTGCCAAGGCAATAGAACCTGATAAGCAGTTATCCAAGGACAGTAACCTCAAGTCACCCCAGAAAAATCACAGTGCAATATCAATAGAAAGCACATGACAATTACTTAATGGACAATCACGACAGGAAATGCATGTGACAGGAAATGCGTAAACGGAACATGAACTGAAGTCCAGGAGGTGGAAAGCCAAGCATCAACAAACCCCAGAAGCTTCCAGAAACTATTTGAATTGGCCAATCAGAAAAAGTTTTAATAAAAGGCAGCCAATCAAAGTTCATGAAATAAAGAGGTGTTAACAAACTCTGAAACAACGTTCGACTATAAATACGTCTGAAATTGGACATAAAGTCGGTCTTCGGAAAAACACTCTCCCTGCCAATAACGTCCAGGACTGAGGCAGAAGACTATTGTAGGCCCAGGGCCGCAATAGGAACATCGGCTTGTCTGGATAAATCCCTGACAGGCTAAATCAGTAAAATAGGCTTATCCGAACGAAGCTCTGTCAAACAAGATAAAGTACCTGTTCGTGTGATTACATTTAGGTTTTAATGAAATTAGTATTGTAAAGTTCTGAATTGTGTCAATTAATTTCCGATTCCTTTGCGAATCAAAACCTGTGGATTATAAATAGAAAATCATTCTGTATTTTAGGTGTGTGCAAATAGCTGCAATAAATTTGCTTCAAATTGATCTTGATAAATCATGAAATTACTTGTGATACTGATACACAACGGCATCTGTGCCCCCGTAGCCCCCCTTTCAAAGGGCAGGGGAAGTGCCCCCGTAATGCCCCCCCCCTCGTTCCGGCGTCCCTGGTTGACCGTCTATGTTTCCTGATTCTGTTCGGCTTTCCCGTTCCCTAGTGATATTGTATAATATTCTTCACAGTTCACAGATGAGAGGAAGGTTTCTTTCACTTTCATGGAGAGGTTTTTGACAGTGATAATGATCTTCAAACTCACTTGACTTCTTCCACGGTCGTGCAGGCCGTGGCCAGGATTTAAGGTTTGGGGGTGGAGACAAAGCACATTTTAGGGTGTCAAGATTTTTGTTTTTATTGTATGTTTTAAAGCAATTTTTTCTGGGCACAACAAAATTTGACGAGCACAAAAAATTGGCCGGGCACTGCTCCGAATACTCCCCTATGACAACGGGCCTGTGGTCAAGCATCACAGAAAAAAGAATGTTAAAAGTAAGATGAACCCTGACGTAGTGCTCAACATGACCGATATATTTACAGATAACAGCGAGACAACTACACAAGAAAACTACAACAAACCATCGTTCGTTGAGGCAAATCTATTGAAGTATACCACCGATATGCGGCAGTGGCGTATCTAGGGTATGGCAGGCAAGGCACGTGCAATGGGTGCCACTTTGACGGGGGCGCAAAATTCGCTCGGGAAAAATTAAAATGTCTAATTACAGTTTGTTGAACCTCTATTTTGCGCCCCATACGACCATTAACTGCAATGTTGCATCAACACAGCGCCCTATCTAATGCAGGGCGTGTTGCGCTTGCACAATCACGTTTTATGGCAGAACTGTAGTATTGTGACACAACATGATGGTCAGACATTGTGACAGAACAAGAACGCATGATTGCCTTAACTATAAGATCTCGTCCTTCTCACGATAAGAAAGGCGAAGTCAGTCTCTGCTGCGGCGATTCAGGTAAGAGGATATCTGGTTGAGACAAGTTTAAGACCGTGGCTGTGAGAATCTGACTGATACGCAAATAACTGCTGCTAAAATTTACTTGGTGCTTCGACCCATTCCGACTTTACGGAACTTCTTCGATGGCCACTGTTGCCCGATAATAAGATAAAAACACAATCCCCAGTCCGGAGATTGAGGAAGAATTAAGAGTTAGACCTCGAAACATCAACAGTTATTATCGTTGCCGTACCAGTTAGAGCAAAAATGTTAGCTCATGAAAGAAGCGATTTGTTAGTCTTGTTTAGAGCCAGGGCTGCGGAACTCTTCTAAAAATGAAATGGCTCCGGCTCCGGAGCTCTCTGTTTTCGTAAGCATGGCTCTGGCTCCGGTTCCGTAGCTGTGTTTTTTTATAACATGGCTCCCGCTCCGCTCCCGCTCCGGCTGTGCTTTGTTGATACACTTTAACAATTTCGGTATACCTAGTGTCCTTCTTGTAGCAAGTGAGCGTATTATTCCAACGTATTTAGAACTAATCTTAAACACTACTACCACTGCCAGGCCTGCATAGTCGGAAGGAGTTTGGTCTAGAGTAGTCGGGGAGTGGGTAAAAGTTATTTTTTTTAAATCCGACTTTGGGCTGAACCCCTGCTTGCCGGTTGTTGCTGTTTGTGCCACAAAAAAGTGCGTAAGCGTCACACTTTTCGTTTTTGCAGAAAGACTTAGTCTCGCAAAATGCGGAAACATACGCTGCGCTGGTGTTGACTGACTTGTCCGCACCACACTGGGCAGTAATTCCACACACTGATGTGACTAGAACAAGTCACAACTTGAAATAAAAACGCATTGTGACCTTACACCCTGGTAGAAATTTCGATCAAATTAACTAGTTGCGAAGCATGACCGAATCATGGCAACTGTCAGCAGTGGCGTACGCAGAAAATTTTCATGGGAGGGTTCATTCAGTGGCATATGGTGGTCACTGGTCATTTGTATTTGGTGTGCGCTGTTTGTGACATCACGATTGGATGTCATAGTCATATTTCCAAACCAATGTTTTGGCGAATTTTGTTGACATAATATGCATATGTTTCTACATCCACTCTCTTTATTTTATGTGTCATTGCACTGAACAGTGAATATAAACTATTAGCGCTCCAAGTTAGGCTATTGGAGTAAAATACACCCAACGCTACGATACAGCAGTTCACAACTGCGAAAATATCAGGCTGCGCGTTAAAACAGGGGAGTAAAACACACTCATCAATTCGCCAGAGCAATTTACAACTGCAAAATGAGGCTGCGCTGATGTCTTGTCGAATACGAGCAGACGAGCATAGAAAAATGCGGCTGGACTGGTTGGCGCACACCCCGGTTTGAAAAATCGAAATTTGCTAAACTACACAAGAATTGAGAATGCGCATAAAGTACGCAAGAAATCTTTCGATTTTTGTTATTTATAGAACTCCAGCTAACTTTTGGTTTTCCTTTTTTCCTGCTGAGACATTATCAAATGCCTGAATGCTTCTATGTTAACAAGTGCTGTTTTTGAGCTCGTGCAACATTTCTATCAAGCTACAGAAATTGGTAATGCAGCCAATGCGGTCAGCACTTGCGCTGATTAGCCATAGCAGACAAAATAAATGCAGTTCTTTTTGCTACACATGTTAAATATCGTATTCTTTTTGCTAAACATGTCATAAAATAAATGCAATTGTTTCGGATAAAGTGAATTATCGCAGAACACAATCTTAAACATGCGTAGTGGACGAAAGGTCTGCAAAAAGTGGGGATATGGTTTCTGGACGCAGATGATAACCCAGATTCCTACCGAAACCTAATTATTACTTTTTGGCCCATTTACAATGTTCCTTCAAATTTGCATGCAAATTCATTCCGTGGTATTTGCATTAAGTCAACAAATTAACAAGCAAAAAGTATGCGAAAACAATTAATCTCCTTTGCGCAGGTAATAAAGTTTTTGTAAAATATCAAGCTCAAGGAGGGGTTTTAACTCCAACCCCCTCCTTGCGTACACCCTTGACTGCCAGTGCGCGAATGATAACACTGGTATACAGGATTTTTAGGGACTTGAAGTTTGTAACGGATTTGGGGGACACCGAGTTCGAAAATCGCGTCCGTTTTTGTCCATCTCGTCAGGATTAGCCACTACAGAGCATATGTTTTGCAGTTTTTCGCAAAACATTGAAAAATCTCACCAAAATTTTCAAAAGTTAACTCCCACCATTTTTAACATGAAAACGGATTTTGTAATCACTGGTGGTGCTTTTAAATGCTGAAATGCTTTATCAGTTATTGTTGAACTGCGTAGGCCCATAGAGAGTGAGTTAGTTGCAGCCTATTGATAAGTGGCAGCTGCATTAAAATCCTATGTTAGAATAGTCTGTGCCTGGTAACATAGTTGATGAGCATGACTGGATGATTGCGATGAATTATAAGAATTTGTGTATACTGGTCGGACAACAAAGTTGATACACAAAATTTCCCTGTTTCTTGTGTCTGTGAGACCGCAGGGCTCGCCAAGAGCATTAGACTAAGGAAAGTTGGCCAAAGAGAGAAGAATTTGAGATTGGGAAAGAAATATTATAGGCCCACACTCTCCTTTGGTTTATCCAAACTAGGTGCTATGTCCTCCTCTCCATGTCAAACTAACGTTGATGAAACCATTTTCAAATAGGGAAAGTGACTGCTTTGCATATTTGTGTGAAAAGTTCCCTGCATTGAGGACGGAAAAGTTGAGGGCAATAATTTTTTATGTCCCTCAGATACGACGTTTAATGCAGGACAATTATTTTCCACTCACCATGACAACTCTGGAAAAAATGCTTGGCGGTCCTTTACAGCAGTTGTCGAAAACTTCCTCAGAAATTTAAAAGCTCTTGACTACAACGACCTTTTAAAACAGCTGTTAAATTCTTACAAACAACTAGGGTGCAGTATAAGTGTGAAGGTTCATTTTCTTCATGGTCATGTAAACTATTTTTCTGGAAACTTAGAAGCAAAGATGGAAGAGCAAGGAGAATCCTCCCACCAAGATATAAAAACAGTAGAAAAGATACCAAGGATGCTGGAATACCAACATGATGGGCTGGCAAACTATTGGTGGTGCTGAGAAAGAGAGGTTGCTGGCAGTAGCTACTCCCGAAAAACACAGAAAAGGCAATTTCAGGATTAGCAACCATGCATTATTTTCTCACATGAAAAAAGAGTATGCTATCATGTTTGGGATATTCTTCGCATTTTAACGCTTTTCTGTCACCACAATCTTTGCATTGCAAGGCCATAATACCTGTATATTTTCTCATCTGTGTTTTGTAAGTCACAGTTGCAAGTATACAGTATACACTAACTGAAGATTTGTGTTTGTTTAACCTCTTTGCATGATTTCTACGCTGCACATTGCTCTCCATAAGCTAGTTTACAAACCATGGCTATTACAAGAAGTCACTAGTGTTTAAAAAACATGTTAGCAAGTTTCACAAATCACGAGATGTGTAATCCTCTTATTGGAAGAATATGCTTAAAAAGCTACAATTGCATAAATCTAAAAATATCAAATAGCCCAAAAACTCGACCACATAGGAAAAATCCGACAACAGTTTTGAAATCAGCGCCCTGAATTTATCCCAAAAACGCTCTTAAATCCCAATCGAAATTCATTAAAAATTGTTGAGCTGTGTAATTAATCTGATTTTTGGTCCTCGGTCATGTTCCTGCTTCTAAAGCGTTGCACGTTTTGATCGAATTAGTTGACGGTAACACAATTACTTATCTTCGTCCTCTACACAATAGCAGCGCGGCAGAAATTAATGAACAAGAGTTAAGATTGGAGTTGGTTGGTAGGCTCAATTGCTTGAGCATTTTGTTACGATGGCTACATAATATTCAAACAAACTTCACTTGAAAAGCCATTTGAGACGGTATCATCATGAAAGCCTAGTGCGTTTTGTGACAGTGTTGCGTAGCCGATGTGTGGACTGTGGAGACTGCAGACCGGGAGAATGCACTTTTCCATTTTTCTCGTTTTTCAAAATCCTGGACACACACCGATATCAATAATATCGGTTACAAAACTCACAGGGGATCTGCTTTAACCAATTATTATCTGCGTTCGGCAATGACTTTAATTGTGGCTATTTTAGACGAGAGCTTTCTTTTCTGTGAAAACGAATAAGATATTTTTGCAAAAGTGAGAGATATATTTGGCAAAAGTGAGAGATAAGCGGCATGTACATCGCTTCAAAACAAGTTTCGGTGTTCTTGGAAAGTGCAAGTAAGGTCCATGAAATCATGTGAAAAGAATTGTCATTTCAAGTAACTCAATCGCAGTGCCGCAGCACTGAAACTAACCTTATTCTCACTAACAGCTAATCAGCTACTACTGACCTGTGCAAAAAATCTCGGTGCAATTGCCAAGTGCGGGCAAGCGTGTCGACTAGACAGTTGTGTACATCACTGAGCACTATTGTTTAGTCATAATTCATAATTGACGATAGTTGGTGCTGTGAGCCAGTTCAGAAAGCCTTGTTTTTCAGCGCGCTTAGCAAACAGTGGCGGATGATGCATCTCAGAAAGGGTCCGGAGCCGGAGCTGCTAAATTAACCACCAGCTCCAGCTAAATTTTGAAAACAGCTCCAGCTCCGGCTCCACCGAAAATGACCGGCTCCGGCTTTGCAGCCTTGTTTAGAGCTAGCTTTTTCCGTCCTACTTTGGCTTTCTGTTTCGATGTCCACGGCCTTTGTTACGGTCCTGATCGTCAAAAACTAAAATCTATGTGTAACAATTTAGGAGCTGCGTACAGTTCACACGTTGATGGCAAGCAATTATGCAAGGAGATTCTAAATTGCACAATGCTAGTATCAAGTCATGCGACTTAAAATTATTGTGTTCTGAAGACCTCCTGGCATTGGTTTTTGAATATGCTGATGAAAGAGCCTTTCCAAATTGCTTTGCAGATAATGCTAACGATGACAGCATCTATTGCAAGCCGAGAGAAACTGATTTCTTCATATATCCAAGTCCCATGAGCCAGGACAGATTGTGTGATCCAGCTTTGATCAGTAGGCTATAGAAAGGGACGAAACAGAGAAAACTGATTTTGATGAAATCATAGGCGAATAAAGGCATGGAATTGGCATGTTGTGATATTTAAACAAGAAAAGGCTGAATATATTGATGTTTCGATGGAATTATGTCTTTCGAACACAAGTAATACATGTATTGCATTAAATAACTTACTGTATCATCAGATTAAATGTGTTTCATTTTAAAGAAATTGCTTTTTGGAATTGCAATATGTTGGGTGAAGCTTTTTGTAAGATTTACAATTTGGTCAGCCAATACTACGTATAAATAATGACAACGGCATACTTGAATGTCTTGATGTTCTTTTTAATAAAAATAAATGAGCATAGAAATATGTTATGGGGCATATAGATAATATATATTTTTTTTGCTGAAAAGTTTTAATCAAAAATATTCACATATTTTCTGTTATAAAACATTTATTTTCTTCATGGTTTCTCTTTCGTAAAAATTGTTTCTATATTCAATAGTTAAAATATTGAAAAGGGCGCACATTTAAACTTTGCCGTGGGCGCCATTTTGCATAGATACGCCACTGATGTGCGGTTAAAAGCGTCTCAACAAATTACGAAAGCTGTTATGTGGCGTAGCCGAAAAATTGAACAGAATCTAACATTATCATGTGACAGCATGTGACTCCCACGTGGCCGTCGCAAGAAGTTGGCTACGGCACAAAGGGTGCGAGACCTATCGCTCTTTCTCGGAGCCCCCTGCTGCTAAATCCTGGCGACGGGCCTGATGCTTGCTTAAACTCATTGATCTGGCTTGTTATTGGTAAATCCAAAAAATTAATATGCATTTGTGTTCATACAATACCATTTTATCATTTTGTAGTAAACACCGCCTAAGCTCATTTTGTTACTATAGTGGGTGCATCATAACAGGAAAACTAGACCTGATAGAGAAAAACTGACTGCAGTTTTGAAATCAGCGCCCCAAAATTAGGTAAAAACAGTTGAAACATGTTTGGCACCAAAAAAACATTTTTTTGTCGGCCAGTATTATGTTTACAAAAGGTGAGATACAAGTTTGTATTCGACTAAAAGCTGAAATAGGATAGGTTCCTCGAGGCAGTTTCGTTGATTTGCACTAAAGTATTTCTTTGGCTTATACTTCAAATATTTTATTAACCTGAAAACTTTGGAATTGGGAGTGACATTGCCCGTTGTCCACCATAGCTACGCGCCTGGTGGCAACCGTATTCTGATTGTAGGCTACAGAACAGCGTTTGAATTCTTGATCGAGTAAAGTTCATGTGCACACCGGTTCGGCAATTCAAATTAACTAACACAATTTTCAACAATCATGACAAATCAATTTGCACAGGTAATCTGTATAATGAGTCTACAGACAATCCAGTGATAACCCGTTCATTTTCCTCATTTCTGCCCTGGAAACGTTTCCAACAGTAATGTGACCATGAAATTTGCACAACTATATTACTTTTCATCACAAACTGTTGGGGGGACAAAATATATTATGTCCCCCTTGTCCAAAAGTTAGGGGGACATGTCCCCCGTCCCCCCCATAAACTCGGTCCCTGCCTCTGACCTGCCAACCACCCTCTCCAGAAAGTATGCATACGCTATCTAAAAATCATGCATGCTGATGGATGTTGGCAAGCAGTGGAAGGAGTGCTCAGCAAAGACGTTGCAACTATACATAAATACCTCCAGACCTGGAAGCTGAAGCTCAGCACTGCAAAAAGGATGTCACAGTCTTCCACTTCAACAACAAGGAAGCTAAATGCGAGTTCAAAGTCAATTTTAATAACGAAACCCTGCCGTTTGCTCTGAGCCCGAGCGCCTCGGAGTAACGTTGGACAGGACGCTCACGTATTGCCGATACCTCGAGTCACTTTGCCAGAAGCTGACATCACGCGTCGCACGCTTGGGGCGGCTTGCTGGATCGGACTGGAGCAACAACTTTACGAACAGCCACCTTAAGCCCTGATCTATTCAACAGCAGAGTACTGCGTTCCTTCCTGTTGCCGCAGCGCTCACAACCGCCTTGCTGATTCTGCCATCAACGAAGCCTTGCCAATTGTGACTGGATGCCAGTGCCCTACACCAGCGGACAATCTTTCTATCCTTGCAGGCATCCATCCTGGTGAGTTTCGTCCCAAAGAAGCCACATTGACTCTAGCACGCCGTGCAATGGAGCCTGAACATCTGCTCCATTTAGCGTTCACCCGGTAGGAACTAGAGTCTTGCGCGGGTTGAAATGTTTTGTCCGCTGCCGCCCCGAACCCGCAGGCACTCTCAAACCCCCCGCACTGTTTCTGTCCCAAACCTGCACAAGTCACTGTGAGTCTGCAAACACTAAAAACTCATGCTACGTGTTTCATCACTAGTGGCAATTTATTCAGTTGTTCATTGCAAAGCCAAAGGAAGGTCTTGAAAAACACTATAAGGTAAAAATGTAACACCTAGTCAAACTTTAGTGCTTCTTTCTCAGAGCACTGTTGAAAAAGAGTTTGTTGTTCACTGAGGTGCTCTTTTAAATTTCCTCTTCTGCTATTAACATGATCGTCGATAATAAAAACTCCTTTATTAGCAGTGCTGGTTGCCATTTCGAATACGGTAGTTACTGCAAAATGACTGAGACCTGGAAACTCCAATCTGTGGTCTCTCCACAACCCGCAGCCCACATGCGGCCCAGTAAGCTTTTCATCATTGTGTATGTACAATAAACAGCCTGAATTTATTTCTATAATCTCAAATTCCACATTTTCGATGCAATGGTCTTTAGTGCCTGTTTATCATGTGCATGTATTACGCACTGGTAGATTTCCACGTGTCCAATGACACCTCAGTGCAAAACTGATTTCTAGTTTTCTGATTGTTACTCGTGTGTTTCTCTGCACTAATCAGATTTATATATGCCCTTGTTCTTCCATTAGTTCTAAGTTTGCCTGTGGCAATAGTTTGGGAGTGATTAAAGTTACCATGCAGTCGTTACCAAATGCAGTTAGCATTCAAATGCTCTTAGTAGCTTCAAACTAAATTTTGGTTTGCTAAGTTGAAAGCAAGCCATTCAATGTGCGGGCCTCACGAAGATCGTGACATAATTTTCGGCCCAGTAAGGTATATTGGTTGGCAAAGCTTCTCTGCATCTTTGTACCACAAGCTTTCTGTAGCATTAATTTTTTTGCTCATGTCGCTTTCGCAGGCATTGAGTCAACATCCAGTTACCCGCACAAAGAATTTCTTATCCCGCGCCCGCCTCGCACCCACACGTATAACTCTGTGGGTTCCCACACCCGCCCTGCAAATGCAGGTACTCGCAACCCGTGTGGGTTAACCCGCCCCACGCAGGACTCTAGTGGGAACGCACAGCATCTCAAATCGAGACACCGATTCGTACCCGCCGCACAGCCCATCAGTTCGTATGACGACGACAACAACAGAAGTGCGGCGCTCTGGGTGGATTACAGATGGAATGAAGAGTGGTTGGAGAACACTGCGAGACTCTGCACTTTCATCCCCCACATTG
>Ga0210059_1014939_pt1 | contig 11403 bp, 9 predicted proteins | sample Ectturendosymbi2_FD_188042 | JGI IMG/M metagenome (GOLD analysis project Ga0210059, IMG submission 188042) | Ecteinascidia turbinata endosymbiont from Florida, USA - Sample 2 (SPAdes) (version 2) | ecosystem: Host-associated > Tunicates > Ascidians > Unclassified | place: Key West, Florida... | reverse complement strand
TTCATAGACCGAATTTATTTTTAAATGCCGAAAAAAATTAAGTCAATTCGGTCATAATGTCTGAAAGTGTAGGCTAGTGGATACTGTTACGACGAGTTTTAATACTATAACGGATAAATGACCGAAATGTCTTCGCGAAAAAAAAACAGGAGCGTGCTGCTGTTGCTCAAGGAATTATGACTTAACAATCACTACGTGGTAGCACGACGCGCCTCAACAAACCACGGTACTCAAACCAGCCCAACTCTGCTCCCCGCTCAAATTGCTTGCAGGGGCCCCCTTAATGGTTATTTCTAAACAAAGTTTTCGACGTTATGCTGCGTCTCGAGGCCGAATGCCCTTCAAAACAAAATATCCTAATTGCAGACACAATTTTTGCAGAATCAGGCCCATAGTCAGGTTTTAGGGTTTGGGGGGGAAAGATACATTTGTATGGGGGAAAGATTTTTGTTTTCATCATATGTTTCAAAAACATTTTTCTGAGCACAACAAAATTTAGGAGGCATAAAAAAATTTGGGGGATAACTGCCCCCGAGTGTCCCCAGTGTCTGCGGGCCTGGGCAGACCGTCGCTAGAAAGTTTTCCATAAGGGGCCTTTTATTGCTATGTATGTTATTATTTCCATAAGGAGCCTTTTATTGCTATGTATGTCAAGCCATTTATTGCTATGTATGTTATTTAGTGGGACTTCTGGTAGTTACGTAAGAGCCGCATGAAACCGGGCAAAGAGCCGCATGCGGCTCGCGAGCCGCGGTTTGTCCATCTCTGTCTAGTATTTCTGTAACGCGAACACACATTTTCGCATGAAAACGCAAAGCTCACAATTTACAAAAACAAACATTCTGCAAGCGTAAAAGCAGAGCATAAGGAGCACAGCCGGCCAAGTTACAAGATGTTTGTGTCGAAAATTTAGACACGATAAGGCTGAGGACAGGCATTTTCCTGAAGAACAAAACCATCGACATTTGAAACGACGATTGTTAATTCATTTTTATGAGCTGCAGAAGGCAGTAGAGAGATCAACAGCGAACTCGCCTGGGGGTAAAAGGGAATACCCATAATTTAGTTGGGGAAGCTTATAAAGCACAACACCGTATTTCGATACAGCAACTACGACAATGTCGTCAGCACTGTAGAGCATTCATAGACCAGCATGCTAACGGCACGATGCACAGCTGCGACGCTACACTTTGTTGAAGATTGGAGAAAGAAGTTGACAGATTTCAACCATTCACAAGGGCTTTTCTGAAGCTGCAGCAAAAGCACGTACCAGCTCGGTAGTCAGGAACGGATGTCGATGACAACAACAGGTATGGGGGCGACAATGGCTCAACCAAAACATGTTCTTATGTACTAGAAAAATTGTCTCAGGATTGCTATCCAAAACAACTGAAATGACACACCAAAAAAATGACGGTCAGCGCTCGCTTATATCAACGATGAAAGGGCGTAACGCATATTGGATCAAAAACTGTCTTTAAATCGGAACGGGTACCCACGACATCACTGGTTGCAGAAAACTAAAATATAGTGCATTAATTTAACGCATAAAATCCTACAATGGTGGAGAAAGATTTGCATTCAAAAGAATATAAACATTTTGCCCGTAAAGCATCTTTGAAAAAAACTCGCAAAAATATCTCTCTTTGAACAATCCGCAAAAGCAACCATTGGTCATTTTACGCATTTTATGGTATGGTTTCTAGCGGTGAGTAGGTCTACTTTAAATGCTACACGTTGAAGGGGCCAACTGTGAACATAACTTTGTCCATCAACATAGATAAGATCCCGAATGGCGTGTAGCAACAAGCAGTTTGCTACGCAAAATAACTCAAGCCGTAACGACGGGCTGCGACGCTATGACATGCACAGTATTTAAGAAAAGTAGCATCGCCTTGGAATGACGCAGGCTTGACACGTCTGCGGTGATGTCAGCCTCACGACCTGCTATATATTTGTAGCTTGTAAGTGCGTTCGACTGCTACTGCAAAAAGGACTTCTGTGCGGTCATAAGTCGTTCCGTATCGACGTGAATCGGTTCTGACGCAATGAAGTAGTGTTCAAAGAAATGCTGAAAAGCAAATGCAAAGCTCATCATACTTAGAAGCCGAAACGAAAAGAAATCCTTTTGTAGCTCTGCATCGTTGAGTTTAAACAAGTTCATCCAATTTTAGCAAAGGCGGACTACTAGTTACGTGCATTTTAGCCAGGTAATGTTGTGTTCTAGTTATAAACTACAGTTAAAACAAACCTGTTCATTTTCCGGTAATATTTTGCACATGAAAGCCTCTAAAGGGAACAAAGCGTGTTTATTGTCTGAATTACCTCTGCTCTGCGTTTGCATTATAACTGATTGATTTGTTTTAGTTCAAAAAAGCTAACTTTTGTCAAAAACACGTTTTCGGAAACGTATGAACTGTAATAAGGATTCATATCAACAAGGGCAAAGCGCACAATACGAGCTATGGTGCAGTATCTCTTTAACGTTTGCTTCCTATAGCTACGATTCAGCTTATAATAACTATCTTGAGAGCATTTATTTCACCTAGTGCTGAGCATCCTCCACCTAAGCTAATATAAAGTGTAGGTAGAACTACAAGGTTATTAAAATGAAAAACCACGATTTGCATGGGTATGATGCTACGTGCGAGGAAAAAGATGACATTTCCAGTAATTAGATCAAGAATTGGAAGCATAGCCAACCTGAATGTACTCGAACGTTGGTCGGCAAATGGGCTCTTTGTTCCAGCACTGCAGCATCAGCTCGTACCAATGATCCGGGCAAGATGTGTTGGTCTGACCCAAGCTGTGCTTGGGCATCCTGTAGCCCCGCTCAACTTGTATCAATACTTCTCTATTCATCAAACCTGGAAAAGTAGGAAACATGTCTACTTCATCGCAGTTGCTAGTTATTAGAAATGCGATGGCAACTATAGCGACATATGCGTTGTTCAGTCGCGTTCTGCACAGCGCGTATCGATATTTCATGACAATGTTGAAAGAGAAGTTTCAGGCTCGGCTTCTTAGTGACAGAAGCTGAAACCAATTTGCGCCACACGCTGGGTAGAAAGATATGACTCGATCATCATTTTCGTGACACTGTTGCCAGCAGTTGTTTCTTCACTTGAGGAATTGCAGCAGGAAAACAAGCAAGTGGAGGTTGAGACCAAAGCAGCAACTTTGCTCAATTCTGTACAGAAATGCACGTTTTTAATCGCGGCTTTAGTTATGCAACACACTTCTGGTACATTCCTGCTTGTTTCAAAATTGCTGCAAAAGAAATAATTGGATATATTTGCAGTTATTGAGCTCATCGATAGTGTGCTGGATATTCTCCGACAAAACAGAAGCAGTTGCGAAAACGTTTTTCATAAAATATTTGACCAAGCTAGGAATGAATGTGAAAAATATGATGCTCCACTATTGATTTCCAGAAGATGCAAAAGTCAAATTTTCAGAGATAATTATCCATCTGATGACCCTGAGCATTGTTTTCGGGAAGCCATATTTGTACCGTATTTAGATCATTTAATAGTGGAAATGGAGGATAGATTCTTTGATCAGAAGCAGAAGTGCCGAAGTCTTTGGGGCTTGATACCTAAGTATTGCGATGCTTTCTCAAACACTGCTCAAGATTTAGAAAGGTTACTGGAAATATATCAGGAAGATATTGGTCCCAGAGCAGCGGTTGTTGCTGTAGTGCAGCTTTGGGTAAATAAGTGGAAGAAGGAAGATGTTAGCACTGTTCCTTCGAATGCCATCGAGGCAGTATGTGCTTGCCATGCTGACATTTATCCGAATGTCTACATATTGCTCACCATTTTAGGCACTCTTCCTGTATCAACTGTACAAGTGAGCGCAGTTTCAGCACCATGAGACGTATTAAAACCTATCTAAGATCGTCGATTAGAAATGAGCGAACGACAGGACTTGACTGCTTTCCAAACACAAAGACCACCAGATAGATAGAGAAAAAATTATGAATGACTTTGTTGCCAGCAGTAATCGCAGATCTGATTTCGTGCTTTAGCATATATAAAATTTGTGAAAGGGATTATTTTACTAAAGCGAAAGATTTGAAATTAATATTGTACGACAACTTTGCCCATGGCCCTATAGGTAGGACCAACACTTAAGAAACTATACACATTAACTGTCCGCTGGTGTATTCGTGCTGTCGCTACGATTCCGTTTGCCGTGACGGTTTGCTTGTAAGAGAGAGTGAGAAATGTCACTTGCTTAGTTGGCCAAATAAGCACGTATGGGTTGCTCCAAGAGCCTCCTGAAGAGCATTTGTCCCTCTCCATTCTCTCATTTCAAAATTTCTACGGCGGCATCTGTCTGTACCTTGCGCAATTATCCGTAAAGTTAGTGATATGTCGGCTAAGCTTTGTTTGCTACCACTGCCTCGAATATATTAGATGATACACTAGCAATTCGCAAACGCTTGTGCTGCCTTTTACGAGTATGTGTAGAAAATGTTGTTTCAATTCTGTTTTAGAGATTTAACAAAGGTATTTTGCTTTTGTTATCGACCCAACAACCATGTAGCGTGGCTGTGAAATAATTCTACGATCTGTAGTGGTACTGCAGTGCATTTTGCTTGTCTGCGATGTTGAGAAAAGTGCTGTTGATACTATTTCGTGACAAATAATAGCCGACTGAGACACCAGAATTTGCTGGAAGTGGTATGAAGTAATGCTACTATATAACATAAGAGTGCTTTCAAAAACAATATCTCGGGACACTGCGCATGTTACAAGCTTCCATAAACAATGTCAAAATTTTGCAGAGAAGTGCCACACTACATCGCATCGTACATTAACAGATTAACAAAATCACGGTAACGAGGGAAAACGGGCAAAGAAAAACAGACGTCGTGGCTGGACCTGGTCAAGAAAAGTGTTGATGTTTTGAAATTGAAATAGTATATATGACATAAATGTTATAGCAAATAAGGTAGCACGTACTTTAGTGAGAGCCAAATATTTTTCTCAAAATTTCAGTCCCCTCTTAAAAAATTCCTGCGTTCGCCCCTGCCGGCTTGTGACTATCTTGTCATAAGCGAAGCACGCACTACCGCAAATAAACCAAACGAAACAAATAGACAATGAGCAATATGATTCTCACACAAATCCCAGCATTGTCTACGTCAGAATTTCATATCAACATCAACACAGTGTAACTTGTCATTATCATGTCGACTGTCAAGTTCATCAACGAACCCATCTAAATCTATTTTTCATCTCGTTCCCTTTCAACTGAAAGTAGAACATTGCTACTCAATATTTTACTGGTCATGTAATTTCTGAGAAATGTTTTCACTAATTTCATTTTTGAAAATTTTTTCTCGCATGAAGCGCTGGTGACCAGAAGACAGCTGTTAGTAACAACCTGTATAAACAATCAAACGCAGGTTTGCAAGGAGCTAAGACGTTGTTCGAGCGATGTAGGTAGTTGCGACGCTTTCCAAAGCACATTCTGTGCTAGAAGTATTTCATGTTTTAAATCATCTTCACTAATTGAATATGCATTTGTGAATTCTTTCAAGTGTTCTTCTGATAGGAATGTTTGACCTCCGGGTCAAAGAGTTGAAATGCCGGAAAGAATTGCCCCTGAAATTTTACAAAAGGTCATTACAAAGTTCTATGAGGTTGCAGAACATGTGCGGGTAAACTTGAAACTGAAGTCACACACCAGTTGCGCAAGATGCTTCGAAATCATGTACACAAGGCAGCAGAACACACGCCTACAGTCAGGATAAATTCGGATAAATTAACTGAAACCAATTCTTCATGCTTTCACAAACCTTTTGCTACTGGGACAGGCAAGAATCTGCTGACAGTAATATGATCCCGTTCTTCCTCACACTGACATGCACGACGGACCAATTTTCCCATTTCTACGACTGTTTCTAAGCTTCGAACTGAAACTTTCGCCACCCGATCGGGCTCTGACTAAATTTCACGCACGATCCCAGCAATCACTGTGTCGTCATCAACATTTCCAATTACCCGGACGTCAAAACCAACAACCCAGCTCATCATGCAATTGAGAAATATTGAATGCAGGCAAGAGGGCTTCTAAATTATCGTTTGCTGGCTGAAAGTTATCTGCTGTATGGTATGTCAATTTTTCTCACAAATCAATAAATGCTTTGAACTACAGCTTTGTCTCACAAATCAATAAATGCTTTGAACTACTGCCACATCAATACGCTAGAGTAGCAACGGTAGAGTACTTTGCGCAAAAACTTCACACATTCATGCTGTTACAAGTGTATTTGAATAATGCATGAAGTAAATGTGAAGTAAATGTGCTAATTCCACCACCATTTCTGTCTGAATCTTTGCAGTGAAAGTCATGTAGCTGTGGGAAAAGGAAAATATTACCGGTTGTGGTTCAAGAACGTAAGGAAACCTTACCCAAAAACATTTATACATTCAGTTCTGACTCAAAAAGAAACTGAGAGTGACTGATGTAACATTGCCTTAGCAGCTACTGGTGTATACAGCAGACAATGCAAGTATACACGTGCACTCTGGTGTTTACATTATAATTCTCTCCAGTAAAACCAGTTACTCAAATAACTGTTTGAACAATGGATTTACCCTAAGGCCATGGGCGCAATTTGGTGGGAGACAGGGGAGACGTGTCCCCCCACTTTTTCAGACGGGGGGGGACATAATATGCCATGTCCCCCCCACTTTTTTGTCTTTAGATTTTGTATTCGGAGAAGTTTAAAAAATAAAAGTGATGTTTGTCACGTTTTTATGTGAAGAGCTTTCAAATGTTAGACGGTAGGCCACACATAGCCAAGTTGACGTTGAAACAGAGTTTGGTGTGGTATCACTGATTCTGTTAGTTTATAGAGTTTAGCTTCGATAAAATAATGTTCATAATTTTTCAAGTTTCTAGAGACCGTGGAGAACGTTAACTGCTGCTCTCCGACATTTTACCCTGTGGTATACTGTTGGAAAGGTTATTTTCTTGTAACAGTGAGAGTATCACAGCTGCACATGTGAGAGACCACAGTACAGCCATGATTTGTTCCGGGTCGAAATGTAACTGGCTTTGCTGTAACGTTGGTTGCCACGTATTCAGAAACAGACAGCGTATAATTAATGATGCTAGTGCAGCTGGGGTCACCAACCTTTTTGACACTGAAAGCTACTTCTTGGTGCCAATTCAAGCGAAGGGCTTCCAGTTTGATACACACACTTCTGAAATAAAAATTTGCTAAACTTGTCTTCAATTGTGTTATCATGAATAAAAAATTAGTGATATTCATCAATGTTAAGACACTGATCATTATTGCAACCAATTTTTTGACCTAAAATTTTTAATTTTGAGTTTGTAATTTACAAATTTTGACTTGATTTTGACCTATAAATTTTCTGCGTTTGTAACTGCAAAATACTTCAGCCTTAGTGTTGAGGTTAACTGAAAAACATATTCATGCACTTTATAATTCAAAAAAAAAAAAAAATTGGTTGTTTAACTTTGGGGATGATATATTGCTAAGTACATTAAATAACTAAAGTAGAGTCAAACCTGAGAGCATCATGAAGTTGAAACACTATATGCATAATGCATTGAACGTTTGCCAAACCAAGTACTGTAAGACCACATTTTCTACCTTACCACGCCAATCCTACATAATATTCAATCGTCCGGTAGTGGGCAAAACAACATTATTCCGTCCGAAATCGCAACAAGCCCATTATTATTACAGAACTGCAACTAAATTGGCAAAAGCATATCAATATCTGCTGTTGTAGTTTCAATAAAATATCAATAAAGAGAAAAACACGTGCTGCAAGAAAAGTTTGACTCAACCATAGATGTTGACCTTATGATTAATTTTACATTTTTTTTGAACTAATAACTTGGGATTCCCTCATGGTATGAGCGTGAAATATGGTTTGTGGACGTTTCATGAACTTTAAAAACGGCAGAAAAAATTTGAGTTCATGACTTTTGGTTGCCCTATTGATCATGTTTATACGATTGTCAGAACAAGCCCGCGGGCGACCAACGTGGTCCATGCGGGCGACCTGGTGCCCGAGAGCACCAGGTTGGTGACCCCTGTGCTAGTGTATATAATGTTAGAAAGTTAGATTTTCAGGCAAATCTCTGCGAAGCTTTTGCCAAAGACAAAAAGCAGCACTATTGTGGAGGCGTAGTTTTGGGATGGGGAGTTTCGCAAAAGACCGTTTTCAACAATTACTGAACAGGATTTCAACCAAAACGTTGAAGTAGCCTACAGTATTTACCCAGCTGTATATTGACCTATAGCTCAAAACGTAGGGTCTTGACTCGGAAATAAGGATAAAATACACATTTATCCTCACTTCTGGTAATGTCGCGACAATGGTGACTAACAAATCCAAAAGATTTTTCCTTCACTCTTACACGTTGTGCTTGTGCCGAATGCATTAGTTCGTAAGTCATCTTATTTACTTGACTTTAACCAAAACCACAATGCAGCAATGTTTTCATCCAAGTGCGAAACATTCGCTTTACAGATACATCACACCTAGTTTTGTTAGACATTCTTTTCGTGTTAAAGGTGAAACTTGGTACTTTTTTGCCAATTCACTGTTGTGCATTTTGATTTAAATCTCAAATATATTTTTGCGTCGTTATGCACGTAGAACTCTTAAAATAAAAATTTTGACATGGTGCAGAGTTATAAGTCGGGCCGGGCTCGGGCTTAAGTTTGTCCCAATATGTCGGGCCAATTTCGGGCCTGCATATAAAACTTTTTTATAGCATTAAGAGCAACGTTTGTTTTCTTTCGTGACGTAGATTTGTTGTGCTCACCACAGTACAGAAACTTCTGTGAGTGAAGTGATTGTGATTTTTCTTCATCTAGTTCTGTTTGCAAACACAGCTGAGTTCTTTTAATCTCTGCTGGGATTAGTCTCACACTCTTTTTGAGAAGGCGACAGCGGTGAGGAAATTAGCACGCAATGGCTTTGCCTCAAAGAGGTCAATCACTCACGCGATTCTTGACTTGTTTTAAGAAGCCTTCAAGTACAGTCCGGCTTTTCGTATCTATAGAACTACCCTAGCAAGCTTTTTTTTATGCCTATAGACCTATCGTAGATAGTTTCGTGACAGTTTCTTTTTTTTGAGAAACATTACATTCCCCAGTATTATCATTGACTAACATGCTACGTTTGTGCCAGATTATGCCAATGTTTTGGCCAAGGTGGCTGCTATTTTCGGTGTGATAAACCGTGTACCTGCACCCACAGTTGCGCATATCTTAACTCCTTAGGAAAATTTGGCTTTCGGGCCTAAATCGGGCTTCAAAAATAAATGTCGGGCTCGAGCCGGGTTTGGGCTTCAAAGCGAGGCCCTTTTACAACTCAGTGTGGGTATGTATGCAGGGGGCAACAAAGGGAGATTGAAAAGACACATCCTCCACCCACCAAGAGTAAAATAGAATGAAATCATTTTGTGAAGTAGGCTACGCTAATTTTAGGCCAAATGCTTTTGCTGCTGGTAAGAGGATATCAATAGAGATTTTGGTAGTGGTGGGCCTGCATGAATGATGCCCAATATCAGTAAAAAGATTTGTAGCTTTTTCAAAACACGGTAATGTGCAAGAAAAATATTTATCGTCTTTGTAACGTTAAGCAACTTGAACAAAACATCAAATCGCACTGTAACCTAACCCACACTTCTTATAAAATGCATGAAAACTGAAGTGTTCTATACTATAAGCAGGTTTTTTTAAGGAAAATGTTAGGTACCTGATATGGACCTGCAGGGACCTAATTTCTCTGATTCTAGGGACCCGATTTTCAATTCAAGGAACTCGAATTGGGTCCCTAAAACGCCTTAAAAAACCCTGCTGCAAGAGTGATATGCACGTGCGACCAATGCGATTCAGCATTTTGCGCACTCCAACTGACAGCTCTGATAAAACCCCATTGATGTGTTCTACTATACTGCTGTGCTTGTTTGCATCCATTTACGATATTAATGGAAGCAGGCTGAATTACAGTACCGTGTCCAGCAACAAATTTAAGTATAATGATATGTAAATCATCTGCAATGACAAAGCGTGATTAGTGTTGTTTTGAAAACACCTCTAGAAATAAGATTGGGAATCAGTATATAAAACGTCACTTCTGCATCGACCCGATGACTATATTGGTTTCACGGTGTGTCCCCCACATTTTACAACAAAATTGCGTCCCCCCCACAGGGTGTCCCCCCCACATTTTACAACAAAATTGCGCCCATGCCTAAGGCCAAGTGAAGCTGTGCAAGAACTTGAAATATGCAGTATTGACTCACACATTTCAATCAAATTTCAGTGTTGGCTTGACCTTAACAGGTTACAACCTCTACGCTTATGGCAGTAAAAACAAATTAATATCACAAAAAGATACAAATCTTTGGTATGTGCTGAATCAGTTGGTTTACTGTAATGGCTTTATCTGCATTGCATTTTGCTTGAGGATATGCAAACTGGGTAATCGGTGGATTTATAAGAATGAATGGTAGGCTACCAGGTAAATCTTGCAACAAATAGCAAAATGATTCATACAAGTAAGGTCATTATATTCTTAATTTGAAACCTCTTAAATTTTGATTGGGGGCCCGATATCTTTTTATTGAAGAAATTTGAGTCCCCTTATCGATGACAAAAGAATAAAGGGCCTGCTAGTGCTTGTCTTTTGATTATGGGCCCTCAACATCTTGATTGGGAACCTCCAACATTTTGACTGGGGTTCCTTATACTTTGATCACGCAGTATAGGCTAATTATGTTTAATCATTTTAGTGTGACTTCTTATCTTCAGATTTACAAACCAAATGTGTTAAACATATCAGTAATCACAATCTCATAGAGCAAACCAATCAAAGTTTTTTACTAAATAATGTGTAATCATTATAATAAAAATACAATCATAAACAAAAGTTCATAAATCTTTGAAAGCGCGTAAACTAATGGGGGACACCTCAAAACGCGTAAATTTGAAACGGGGGCCCTATTTGGCACACTGAACTGCTGATAAGCTCCCACAGATTTACAAATTACTCAAAGTTCTTCGGCCCACTCCGACTTTACGAAATTTCTTCGACGGCCACGAGTGTCCGATAAATAGGCTAAACACAATGCCCTAGTCCAGTGATTTTCAACCGGTGTTCCGTGGAAAACTAGTGTTCCGTGAAAGATCGTCAGGTGTTCCGCAGGAAATTTGATAAGTTTGACTAGTGTTCCATCGAACACCTGTCGAAAATCACTAGTTTAATGCAATGAGCGTAAATATGTTTTCTTTCGTGAAAGTAATTAGTTTTAGGAGCAAACGAATAGGACTTTCTTGTTAATTTTAATAAATTAAAAGAGCCAAAACAGAACTAAACATCATAATTGTGATTA
>Ga0210059_1014937_pt1 | contig 11403 bp, 5 predicted proteins | sample Ectturendosymbi2_FD_188042 | JGI IMG/M metagenome (GOLD analysis project Ga0210059, IMG submission 188042) | Ecteinascidia turbinata endosymbiont from Florida, USA - Sample 2 (SPAdes) (version 2) | ecosystem: Host-associated > Tunicates > Ascidians > Unclassified | place: Key West, Florida... | reverse complement strand
ACACTTACTGCGCAATGAATAGGTAACTTAACTATAAAGTGGAAATTCCTCCCCTGAACTCGTGAAATTCCTCCCTGGGGAGGAATTCCTCCCCGGTTGGGAACCACTGCTGTAAGGTATGACGGACCGTACGAATTTGCCATCAACAATTCCATTCCTTTTGCTGTTGTTAAATCTTGGGAATTTATGGAATTTTGATCAGATTAACTTCTGCGCAGTGCGATTTTTCATAAGTCGTTCCTCGTCAAGTATTCAATTCAAGAAGTTGCAAGGAGGGCAAATTCATAAAATACAACGCCACTAGGCGGGCCATACAGTTACTACAATTTGGTAAAGGGACTGCGGGTCAGGGTTGTGTAGTCGGTGTCCGAGTCACGAGTCGGATTCCTAACAATACTAGGAGTCGGATTTTTTGTCCGACTCCGTCAGTCCAATTGGATTTTTTTTACATCACACTCCTACGTTGGGTATCCCTGTTGAAATAGCACAATTTCTTTTGAAATTTTCATCAAACAGAGAACTCTTGCTGTGAACCACGATTTCCACTGAGTGCTAGTTACTACAAAATTGTTGACAGCCAAACTTCATTCACTTTACGTAAAGGAGTTGGAGTCGAAAGTGAGAGTCAGAAATTGTGGAAAGGTCGGAGTTGGAATTGGACATTTTACCTCCGACTCCGCAACCCTGCTGCGGGCCGTAAGTTGCCGACCCCTGATCTAAACTCTCAGAAGAGGCAAAACAATGCTTGAGATTGCTATCAAACAAACAGATTGATCGGTTTTTCACACCAACTGGAAGTAAAACAATGTACTGCAGCTTGTATGCGTACTGCGTTTTATCGAAATTTGCAGTTTTCAAAACATCTTGTGGTACCACGAGAACACGGTAATGCGAAAGGTCCAAGGAAAGAGAATGGAGTTTGTTTTATTACAAAATCTGCAGTGCTGACATCTTTCACAGCCTAATAGATAGAATAATTTGCTCGGAATCACTCACAATGTCAAACTAAGAGATTGCATCAAACATGCTGACTTGTGACTTCCACGTATAGTTTCATGTTCGAAAATAATAAGTTCGTTTGCCACAAATGCTGTTTCATTTTTTTCAAAATCTAACTAAACCAGCGGAGATTTGCGGTCGTGTGTCATGCAACGACGACAAGAAGTTGTAAGTATTCTCACCACAATTGAGAGACTTGCTTCGCATGTGGCTGTTGATGTTCCTACAGCCACACCCGCGCTCAGCAGCAAGCGTTTATCAGTAAAAGCTGCTTTGCAGTTTCAAAACCATTTCAAAAGCTGGTCCGATTAACGTTGGTATTTTATTCAAAAACGCATCGGGACGTAAGTGTACGGCAGTGCTTTTCACAATGCACTTTCAGCATTGAGCATTACAGATGGTGTTGATGGTTGTGCTAAATTAAAGAACAAAGGTTTCAATTGACCTTTGTCAAGAAAGGATTTTGGACAATTTGACCATCACTGCGCTAGTCAGAACTATAGCTTGCGCAGCGCACATGCTCAAGCATCTCTCACGTCAGACACAGCAGATATGTTTTTCTTCCTGCGTGTAGGTGCTGAGGTGTGGTTCGTGCTTCTCAGAGCAGACTGTGAAAAAGGTTTTATGATTATGCAACCTAGTAACTTGACCAATTTTTTCGAGTGAACTAGTACACTGATAGCATGTGAAATCGTTGAACACCCTCCTTTGGCACTCACCTCGTGTAAATGTACGTTTAGGGTTTGTTGCTTTGACGACCATCAACTGAAAAGCTTCTTTGAGACCACCGAAGTGCATCATAAATAGAAAAGGCGACACAATGGTGTACAAAGATGAGACGGATATGAGACCACTGGATAACGGAATGCTTAAAACCTCTTGCCGGAAGATATCGGTTATTATGGCCACCTGGAACACACGAACACCTTAAAACCTTTGCGACGTTACTCACAACCGTTTCGCAAAAGGTCCTTCTGAAAACAGTGTCTGTCAGGCAAGTCGGAAGCCGTTGACCTCAAAAGCAGCAATGTTTTTGTTACCCCGTAAAATCAAGACCAACCGTTGTCACGCAGTTTCAACTTGCTTCTCTCACTCATCTCACCCAAGGTCTTGCAGGATTGCGAGAAAATGAATATTAACCAATCAACAATCGCACTATAGTGGATGCAACCATTCTTTTTGCGAATTGGCGTTTCCTAACTCGCGATTGTTTTCTGTACGTGAAGCGTCCATGGACCATCGTTTTAAAAAACTATGCGATGGAACACTTTGCTATCCTGACCCGTGATAGACAACCAGTTAAACACAAGAACCTAAAAATGGTCTTTCATGATTTATTGCACAGTAAAGGTTATACTTATCAGGAACGTTTTTTCAAGGATTAATGCAACTCTCCTTGGACCGCACTATACAAATTCTAGGTGGTGGTCAACCTGGACCACGTTGAGAATCACTGCACTAAAAATTTATATAGCTTACACTTACCACCGTTGGTAACACGCAAACAAAGAACACAATGGTGATGATCAGCAGCTCTCTTGCTGCAGAACGCGACCAAGCGAAGTTTGATTTCAGCAGTCTTTGCTGGAAAGCTGTTGAATCGTTCAGGTCTTCTTCTGTATCACCAAGATCTCAGCAAAAACAAAATTGTTTATTAATTTCTTTTCAGACCGTCAAATTTTTTCGTGATGCTCGCAAAAGCCTCCAAACATGAACACAACATTTGGCAAACTTTAAATTAAAAATGTGGAGTAACTTCATTAATGCTAAATGAATTTCTCATGTGATGTCCCATTTTGAACACATTAATATTTTATTGACTTGGTGTGCCTCAAGTTGAATTGAAAAGTTGAATTAAATCAAGTGCACAAAACTAAGAGAATACACCAAACTTTTTTGAGTAATTTAATCTGGTAGTGTTTTACAAGCAGCGCTGCTACCTAGAAGAAATCAGCAAAAAAACAACAATCACAGATTCAGACGATTGAGAGAACAGTCATTAGCAGAAACGTTAACTCAAGATAACGGTAAACCATTTCTGTAAAGGCAATCGCTGGTTTTGCCGTCAGTGCCTAACGATCGTTTGTCATTTCTTACAACCAGCATCAAGAAAATTGTGGTTTGGAAAACTACATTTGTGTCAGAGCATTTAAAAGCAGACCAGTCCCAATTGACCAGGTGTTTTGCCCTCGTTGCATGCTTTGCCTGTTGCAGCCTTGGCGATTCCAGCTAACAGCGCTGCCCAGGAAAGCCATGCAAAGAGCGCAAAATACATAGCCGACTCTCATGTGCCCTTTCAAACACGTACACATTTGCATTAACACAAATGCGAAGGTGTGTTTATAAGCCTTTTGTTCAAAGAAATATTATGAGAAGACGCAAAATAAAACACAATTTAACACGCAAAGCTTAGGAGAAAATAAGACTGATGGTTACCGTGCTGAAAACAGATTTTTTCCACAGATGAAAACTTCAAGAAAAGTCCACATTTGTTTACAATGATTTTTATACCCTCCTGATAATGTACTGCTATGCAAAGCATTGCTAGTTTGCTACCAATTATTTATAACTTTCATGTTAGGCTACTGCTTGTTAACGTAATGTTTCCCAGTAAGCTTTGCCAATTAACTGGGAAACCTTGCTAGTAGCCTAAGCCTAATGATTTTTAGGAAAAATTCCTACTTCACAATGGCTTGCGCCGTGCATTTTACGCTCAAATCTGAAATGGTATCATATCTTATCATATGCCCTGCTAACAGCATGACTACACAGCTACAAAAGCAGTGGACATTTTATTATATACCTATATTCACTATAGCTCAGTTCTTTTTAGATTGCTACACTACTACAGACTCGATTTGATTATTCTGACCAGAAAGTAAAATGCTGTGGTAGTTATGTTTTTTTTACTTCTACAACAGTGGTTCACAACCATTTCGCTGAAGGGAGCCAAATCCAAACCTAAGATTTTGTTAGAGGGCCGCACTAAATTTTTTTTCCACATGTCAATTGACGCGTTTTGTTTTATTGCACTAACGAAGCCTTTTACACAAAATATTAAAGGTGTTACTGAAAGACACTGCCTAACGAAAGGAATCCTTTCCCAGCAACGAATCAGACACTGAGCTCTTACAGAGTGCATATTTTTCGTCTACAAAGTAGGGATCATCAGCTGTTATTCAAATAGAATCTGTTACAGAAAGACTGCTAAAAGCTGCACAAAGGATGCTTGGAGCTGCATGCGTCTCTTAGAACAGTGTTTGAGAACCATTGTTCAACCAACAACACAAAGCCTACCAGCTACGATGTCACAGCCTTAGCGATTATTTAAACCAAAGAAACATCAAAGGCTTGGAGATCAATTGTTGCAGTCTGGTGTCGTAACTCGTAACAATCGCGTTTAGTGTGCTGTAAAGAGCACTGTTGTAGGTAAAGTAAGTCTAATTTTCAGTCAATTTGGTAAAACCGTTAGTATCTTAGAAGGGACCCAGAGCTCTCACATGGCCATAGCTCCAGCTCCGTCACCTGATTTTTATTTTGAACTCCGGCTCCGGGCAAAATGCCCAGCTCCGGCTCCGTAGCCCTGGATTACGAGGTATTTTCACAAGAACTCTGAACGTAATATTAGCGTCGTAATACAATTGCTTAGTTCAGCCATTTAATGGCTTGGTTTAGCTATTTAATACGTTCTTCTTTAAATAAAATTATTTAAATTTACAACCTTGTGTTTCCTTTATCAGGCTTGGGGGGCGAAAACGACGTGTCGAGAGTGAAAAGGGGGCGATGGAATAAAAAAGTTTGAGAAACCCTGCACCAAACGATAGCTCAGCGAAGTACCAAATTCAATTAGATTTTCTGTTACAAAAGCAAACTGCATTAGCAATTTAAAAAATTTTTTAAGTTCAGAAACTTTGCAGATACCAGCATGCTTGGCTTCATGTTTGTTTATTCCCGCATCAGGGGGTGAACTTGCAATTATCGCCATGTCGATACCTTCGTTGTCACGAAGATGATGATCCATCGTTCCATTTACAGCCTAAAAAACAGACGATTATTGCTAGTTTCTACAAAAAAACATAGATGTGCTTTTCTTGTAGCCTTATTTATGGCTAAATAAACTCTCGTTTTTCGTTTGTTTCTCGATTGCAAGAGTATTCTAACAGCGTTCACGGTTTTTCAAAACTATATCCGTTGGAAAAAAGTTCAAGTGGACGTCGAAACGGTAAAAAAATTACACTTAAAAATCTAATGTTTTCTGTGAACTACTAGACCAAAAACACAAAAAGCAGATTTGTTAAAACATGCGATTTAAAACTAAGGAACGTCAGGGTTTTCTGTAAATCAGCAGGCAGACGTGAAACTTGTCCTGCTCAGGTAACCTCTCCCCAATTTGGGCAAACGGTTCTTCCACTTAAGTTAAAAATTAGTTAACGTTCATGTAGAAAGCTGGTTCTTTCAGTAGATGCATTTTTAGACGCTCTTTCGGGCAGTCCAATCGAAATCTGCACAAGTGTTGTAGTTTTCGATGAGGAACAAAAATTTGCCCAAGTTGACCCACACGGTTACCTGTGGTGTAACAAAATTTCTACACAAAGTTCCTTCTAAGGTCACCTTGACCAATGTGGACAAAAGGAGTTGGTGCATGTAGGTTCATTAGTAAGCCACCTTTGACCGAAGCCAGCACGGGAGTAGATCAAACGAGTGCAAGCACTGACGACGCAGATCAATTTGGCGCGAATGGCTCCTGCTCAGCTTGTCGCTTTCATTGCGAAACAGGTAGGAGAATGTATGACGCCTTCTCCGTCAGACGAAAAAAATTGGAGCCATAAAGGGCCTGCACCCTGTGTGTGTGCACTTGTGGTGAAAGGTCAAACATTTTATTGAGGACATGATGAACCTTGTGCTTATCTTTACCTACGGGAAGTTTCTAGAACTTTGGCTTAGCCAAAAAAGGCTTGCTCCTTGTTGTGCGTGCACTTGTGGTAAAAGGCCAAAGCATTTTATTGAGGACATGACCTCTGAAACCAGACAACGCTGGGGAACCTGTCCACCAACAAAACAACAACACGAGGTTCACGTGCCACCAGCCAACGATGGGGAGCACTTGTCTGCATTGATCACTTTCAAGTTTTCTGCAAAGATTACCAACACCCCTGGAACACTAACCCCGGGTAATTTCCACCTGGACAGGAGTGGTGGCCTCGTGGTCCCTAAGTGAAAATAACTCGATGTTATGGTTGATTGTGAGTTCGGGTGAAAATCTTCCGGCGTTATGATTAGTGAGAGTTTGGGTGAAAATTTTGTAAACGTTATGGTTAGTGTGAGTTCGGGTGAAAATCACTTGGTGGTATGGTTAAAGTGAGTTTTTTGTTTCCCTCTTGATGCCTTGACATGTAAAAATTGACAAAACTCCACTAATTTATACTTTTCATATTTCAATTTGGGGGAGGCTTGGTGCATTGTTTTGGGGGACTTAGCCCACCAACTCCCAGGGGTGTAGTGGCGTGGGACCGCGTTCCCACACCTTTTTGCTCTAGATTACATTAAAACATGGCTGCGATCTCATAGACGTGCTAGTGATACGGAGATTCGCACTGCTAGTCAAAAGTTTTCAGTGAAACAGGAAGATCAAGCGTGGAAATTTTTGAAGGCGAATGTTCACTTTATTCGAATTATTTGGTGCAGTCTTCCTTTTCATTTGTTGAGGGAACGTCTTTCCCACACCTCTTTCTTTAGCACTACACTCCTGCCCAACCCCCTGTGGCGACGGGATTGGCCGTATGTGAGACATGAAAGTCAATAGCAGTGCCGATCAATTTGATTGTCCAACAATTGTTGTAAAGCATTTGCCCATTTTGGGCAAGTTTACCTTATGTGCCTGATTGTCGTAAAAAAGTTGCCTATTTTGGGCAAGGTTGATTATTTTGGCTGAAAATTGCAATGAAAAAGAAAGAATTTCATGTCTCAATCTAATTTACTTTTATTGCAGATAGAACCACAAGCTTGAAATGAGGTTCTGTTTAAACCTTAAACAGACCACCAATGACGTTTACAGGTGGAATTTTTGGATTTTTCTTTACTTTTTCGTTCATTTGTTAAGAGCACTTGCCACATTTTTGCTTGGAAAATTGGTTTTATTCTTTTTCATATAAAAAAATTTCCAAAATCAACATGTTTCTTCTGATGTGATGAGCTTGAGAAGACTTGCTAAGTTGTACAAAAACCCGCGCGCGCGTCTAAACCTGTCAGTTAGTCCAGTACAAGCGAATAAACTAAATCTGCCCATTTTGGGCAAGGACAACAACACTGCGTGTGTTTAGAGGTTACCTGAGCTGGGTGAAACTTCTGTGAAGTTATTTTAAGCGTCTCTGAATGCATGCTACAATTTGAAATGTTCCCTAAACTTATTACTGAAAAAGTTTTAAGGCTCTTCACTTGTCAGATTTGACTGCATCAGCGTTATATGTGTTCCTTTAACTTGTTCTCAAATTAAACATTTGGAAAAGTTAAACTTCTGCATATCTGGAGTGTACTAACGTCTAGTACCAACTGTGAAATACTTTGAACAGACACATTCAACACAACACCCTCGTGCATGCGCAATAACTTAAACCCTTTCAACACGCAAATTGCCTTAGGAACCGTGTAAACCAAAATGGAATAAAAAATAATTTAAGAATTTTTCTTGCAATATGTGCTTCGTTTTAGGTTCAATACATGTCCTATATGATTTTGTCGCCAGCTATAACAAAACGATAACAGCAAATGTATCCGCAGGTTGTTGATCATGTGGGGGTGGTTCAAGACCTGTCTGTAACAACTTGCGTCACAAGCTATTACCCTTGTTTCCCTTTCGAAAATAATGGAATACCAGAGTTCATAAAGGCGTTTTATTTTTTACCTTTCTTAAACATTTACTAAAACTCTTATATACTTTAAAGTTCTTAAGTTGAAGACCAGAAGAAATTCGTAAAAGTTCAGTTCATTTAAATCCTTGTAAAGTTTCACAAATTTGAAAAGTTGGTCTCTGATCTCACTGTGGATCTATGCTTCTTAAAACTGCAACTATCTCACAGCAAAGGTGAAACTTTTTTGCGTTTGACCCCGCGTGACTTTTACCATTGAGCTGCCAGTCGATTTTGATGTGTACAGCAAACAAAATTTTAAGCACAAACACAAGCACTATTTCGACGAAAGGTTTAACTACATTCAAAAAATAGCAACAACATTCTCTACCACTTCACGATCAAAGTCGTTAAGAATAAAACATAATCGAAATTTTCGAAAGTTCATCAAGTAAATGTTTGTTTAAAATACTTGCGTCAGACACTTCTTAAGCAAAAGTAGACTTTCCTGAAGGCCTGCAACCTTACGAAAATATTAAAAGTCAGCAAACTTGCCAACTTTCCTGCTGACTAGGCATGTATTTACACGCTTTACACGTTTCCTAGTTAGAAACAAGTGAAACAGGTCTCAATGTTGAAGCATTATTGTACTATGCGAAAGACACTGCAGCAGGTATACCGACGTGTACCTATGACGGCAAAACATTTCGGGGAAGTTATCCTCACTGCTCGTATGCAGGTAAATTACTTGCATTTTCAGATGGGGCGTTGTTTCACCTACTGGCTAATGCAAAAAATATTTTCCGTACACCAATTAGTACAAAAGGAGTCATTAGGATATTTATGCATTGATGGACAACCTTGATGAATATTAATTGACGTTGGATAATTGGAAAATGTCGAATGCAAGTATGTCATTCTAACAGTCACCAGGCTACGACGCATTTTCTTGGCAGCTGTGGTTTACGAAACAGAAATAAAGCGTTGAGAGTTCGACCTTTGTGCGGGACGGTCCAAGCACTGTTATAACATTGTGACTTACTATTAGTCGTGAGCTAAGATATGCGTTTGATACAGTAAAGCGGTCCCCTGCTTTCTGACGCAACGACGCAACCAACAGGAAATTACGGCACAATGAAAGAAAGACCAAGGTCCACTTTGCGCGATGAAATTTTCCGAGAAGCATTTGCGGTTTCTGTCCTTAAGCAACGCGAGAGTTGCCGTTCGGTTGGTCGAATTAATAGGTTTGTTTGGTGAATGCTACAACAAAACAAACCTACGAGCTGTGACACTCACAGCTGAATGTTATGAACCAAAGCAAAACTAATGCTGTTGGTTAGATAAGATACAGCTTTAGCTTTTCTTACATTTAGCTCACCAGTTGTTTCTGCCAACAGCTTCTTTATGAACTTGCTTTATCTTATTTCTTTTGGAAACATACGACGTAATGTGTTGTATTTTAAAGCGGGTTTTAGCCCAGTGGGAATGTTCCCAAACCTGGGGTGGGTGAGCTTTAGCCTCCTTCTACATGATAGCACAGGTCGAATTGCATTTTGGTGCAGGCGGATAATATTGCACTGCTGTGATGATTTTAATTCCCTGATCCGACTCTGAAATCAGAACTTCCTCATCAGTTCATCCTTCATATTTGTAACGTGAGCTTAGCAATATGGGGCCTGGGTGCCAACGAGAATTAAAATAATAGGCTCGGGGTTCCCCAAAGGTAACGTTCAGGAGCCACAACGGCTTGGGATATTGTAAGCAACAGCGTAGCTTAGCTGAGTGTATAAAGCTACAGCGTAGCCAGATTTTACATCATTTGACATACTGTACAATGACACCAAAAATTTCAGAGATTTTTTTCAGCAGTTGATTTCAGACATAAAACAAACTAATCTTTTGCAACAAAATTCATAAAAAGTGTAAATCTATTGGGTGTTGTTGTTGCTCTATTGGGTGTTATGTAACGCGTATATATTTAAGACTTTAGTTAGCAAACAGATGTTTCAAAACGACAATATTCTTACGTCATTGCTTTGATTTTCATTGTTTCCACTTCTGATGACGTTGACATTCATTCCATTTTTGATCGACTGTTTTCTTTCGCTTCTCACGGCGAAACCGCGGAAGGGTTCTCTGTAAGCGCAATAGTGTGAATGCAATGTGCAAGCGCTGCAAGAGAATGCTTTTTAATTACCCGTGTTCTTACCCTGACAGCAACTTTATGTGTCTGAGACCAGACCAGGTGGGGCATGCGTCTCGACTGAAGTGAGGGCAGGGGTGCAGCGGGGCGGGAACGATGGGAATGGCGTTTCCAGACTTTTTTCATAGTAACCTCACTTGAAGATGTGTCTTTTTACTCAGACTTTCTGTGTGTAGCTCCAGACGTCGCATAAATGAATAAACGACAAGCTATCTCTCTAAGAAATCTGTAAATGTTTTCGTTTGTAGTGTAATGAAAGTAAATAGCCTGCTTCATTTAAATACTGATATAAAAAGAAGTTTGAAGTGCTGTTGAAAACGGTTAGTTTTTTGGTGCGTTCCACACTTCTTTGTTCGGCGCACCGCACCCATAAGCGAGGGCATGCGGAAACAAGAGGATGACCGAGTCAGACTGAGGAGAGAAACAACCGAAGATGATGTCGACAATATGTTAGAAATTTTGAGTTGTTGCTCTTGGGATGTGTTACCGAGGTTTTGCCGAAGCACACTTGGAAGGCCACGTCTCAAGTGCTACACCTGATTTTTTGTTTTGGATAATGCTTGTTTAGTCGATTATGTAGCGCAGTGCAGAATTCTCCAATGTACAGTATTTAGGTTACTAAATTGACAGATCTAAGGCCAAATGTTTCTGAGGCTGTCATTCTTTGTCATTTGTGTTCTTAATAGATTCGGGTGTTCATCGCGCATTGTTTGTAGTAAATTTTCATTATAAGAAATTATATGGTCGTCGTTGTCAGTAACTGACTATACAGTAGACAAAATTTGTTCAAAAATACTAAAAATATCTTGTACTAATAACTAGCCTTAAATTTTGTGAGGTATTTGAATTACTGTACTTTTTGTTGTTTTTCCAACTTTTGGACATTTTAGCAGCAGTCACGTTTGTGTAAAGGCTGCTGCAAGTTTTAAGAAAAACATGCTTTAAGACAGTGTTTCTTAACCGGGTGAACGTTTTACCCCAGGGTGAATGAAATTTTTGCAATGATGAATGATATAAAATGGATGAACAAGGGGTGAATGACATTTCTGTTCCTAAGTTTTTGTATCCTCTGGCAACGTGCAAATTTGTTTTGTTAATAGTTTCATTAACCCTAAAAAAGCCTTCAAAAAACTATACATTTTTATTCTGAGACGTTTCGGATTAATCTTAATCCATCTTCAGTCAAAAAAATAATAAAGCAACTCTTGGCAGTGCCAGCAATTCAAAAGCAAAAGACTCTGTGACGCAAGAAATAACAGTGTGACGCAAAAGACGTCAAAAGCAAAACCAAGACCGTCAACCCTGTCAAATTCGCTAACAGTGAAAGCAGGACCAACAGGTATGCAGAAAGTGCTA
>Ga0210059_1014936_pt1 | contig 11404 bp, 8 predicted proteins | sample Ectturendosymbi2_FD_188042 | JGI IMG/M metagenome (GOLD analysis project Ga0210059, IMG submission 188042) | Ecteinascidia turbinata endosymbiont from Florida, USA - Sample 2 (SPAdes) (version 2) | ecosystem: Host-associated > Tunicates > Ascidians > Unclassified | place: Key West, Florida... | reverse complement strand
TCTTGAACTCTCCATTGGTTGACCGGTCCAACGTTTCGACGAGGTCCAAATTACATCTTCAACCAATGACAACTCGCCTTTCTTATCTCCTAAACCCTTTCTTATTGGCCACTGCTTTAACCAATGAGATCTCTTCTTCTCTGTATATAAACCAGTTCGGTAGTATCTCCACTTCATTCTGACGATATCCCCTGAAGAGTGTCAGACGAAAAGCTTTGGGATGAATCTCCTACTTCACGCCATCTTGCTGATGTCTTGAAGATTCATGACATCAAATGAAAGTGTGAGAGTTTTTAAAGTAGGAGCATGGTATTGAACACTTCTTATCAAATATGGTTGCAAAATGTTGAAACTGATTATTTAGAAATATTTGCACAATGCTGAAAACCTATACGCTTTCTGGTAAAATACAAGTCGGATGACAAATGAGCTTTAAACGACTGATTTCCAGCGAAAAAATTATTGTTTTGGTAAAATGCAACCGTTTCCAGAAGTTTGGCGAATTTTTGCTGAGTTTGGCTATTTTTTGAAGTGACTTTGGCGACAGTTTTTATTTTTATATGGCAACCCTGGTGTAACTGACAAATCAACAACAATTTCTCACATCTTGCAAGGGTTGGGATTCACTTCACTCATCGTGAGCACTTCGACAAACTGTATCGAGCTACAAACCTACAACCAACACCTAACCGGGTGCAGCAGCCGTTCAAGCACAGGCTACTTGTGAGCAAAAGCGATAACTTAGAACCCCCTTCAAATCCACTCATGCCACCACCACTCACTTCGCTTAGCTCTTCCTCCTTCGACGGTCCTTCACCAGGCCTCAGCCTCTCCACTTCTTCACTGAGACTTTTCAGTTCCGACTTGAGTCCATCCATCTCCTTGGCCTGCTCTTGCTTTGTGGCGCGGCTCTGGCGCTCTCTGTATTGTACACGTCATAATCAGCATTCAACTACAACAATATGTCATTGTGTGTCATGAAAACTTTTACTGCAGCGTAAAAAAAAGAAATCAGTGACTGTTTTCATAAATGTCAAGACAGGATCTTCGAAGCATTGCCGTTCAGTGGAAAACGACCTCATTGTCATAGATACACACTCGACACTAAATTCCGATCAAATTTGTTTTAATCATGTTTTTAATCACCAGATTTTGCCACAAACCTTTGCCACACATCGCCGATCTCATTCTTGGCTGATTCCAGCCTCTGTTCCAGATCTCTTATGATCTTCCTCCCTTCAACGATCTCCTCCTCCAACTTCCTCTTCTCCTCCTCAACCGCCTCCAACTTCCGCCGCACTTCGTTCAGCAGCCGATAGTTCTCGACGTTCTCCTGCGAACAATTCAGCACTACGTCACAAACAATTCAACATACGTCACAAAAAGAGTCAGCACTACGTCGCAAACATATCAACATTGCGTCACAAACAACTGAGCACTACGTCACAAACAATTCAGCACTACGTCATAAGCATATCAGCGCACGTCACAAAAGTATAAATCAGTTGGGCTGGATGTAAAACTAAGAAGTGGGTAAAACAGGTGAGGGACAGAAAGTTTGATGATATTCTTCAGACAGAAAGACCACTGTACGTAGTTTGGTGCGAACATAGAACAAGTTCGTGCCGTTTCTAAGCAATAAAAGAAATCGTACGAGATTTCGTGTCGGATTCTTGAAAAATACTAATTCTGCACTGACACGCCGGCAATGTTAACAGCCATCACCAACCCGGTTGTGAAGGTCTGGTATGTGGGGCACAGAGTTTTTCATAAATATGGCAATTGGTTAACTGTTGATGTTAGTATACCACAACCACTGCATATGCATTGTGCTTGAGAATGGCTACGATGGGGCAATTCAACCAAAATGAAATTAGGAATCGAATTCCTGATGCCGGTCAGCAATCCACCCCCCACCCAACTACCAGGGTCACTTACGTCAGCAGTCTTCTGCAAGTCTTGCACGGTCCTGCGGAGGTCGCCGATGTGTTCCTGCAGGTCCGCCACTGACGGCGACAGGGAGTCAGGGGTGTCGGCGTCCGGCTGAACCACATTTTGGGGGTTAATTTGACGCAAAGCATCGCACCCAGGCGTGTAACATAAATTGGAAACACAACCATCAAACGCTTTAGAAACCAAACAACAAAGAACTCATCGCCCCACCACTTTCCGCACTGTGGCTTCGCTGGTAATTTTCCCGAACACGATACCAGGCGATCGGCTGTGGTTCCTCCTCAAGTCCTCCCCGTCCTGGTTCGGAGAGCTGCGAAGGTACGATTGTTCGTTAGTGTGACGTAACAATGGTGCAGATACACGTTCGGGGCGTGGGAGGAGGAGTGATGTTAAACTTGTTTGAAAACTAACATGAGGAGTTGATGCATCGGCCTCAGTTGATCGATGGTTGATTGAAGTTTAAATATTCAGAGAAAATTATTATGTGACGTAACAACTTTTGCTGATGTCACCGGTTGGACCATACATCATGTAAAGCGCGTGTGGTTATCTGCCGGATGGGAAAGGCCAACATGTAACAGCATGCGTGTGTGTCAAAATCTATTAATATTGTATTGTTTTCCTAAACCAATGGTCACTGCGCAGCCGACCTCGGTGTTAAGCATCCAGTTTCCCAAACATCATATCGTTGTGGACTGCATTCGATGGATGTCAACAGCTACAACAAGTTTATCGCTGTTGCCTTCATGAAGTCTGCAAAGACTCAATAACTTCATGCAGTGCAACAAAAAGTTTCAAGTGCAACCTTCATGTCTGACAGAGAATGTACTGTATGTCTGTCGTGGGGGCAGTATCGGCAGGGTGGGTGGGTGGATACCCCAACAATTCCGTTTGCATCAAATTAATTTGAAATGTTATCGAAAGTTGTCTGTTAACAAATAAACAGCATCGCGGCCATCGTAGATTCATTGCTGCCGTAAATATCAGCTGTGTCCATTGAACACAACAGACCCTTGCTTTCTCCAACATGGCTGGCCAGACAAGTTATTCATCGGGTTTCAAGCATAGAAGCAATGGCTGAAAAGCGAGTGACAAGAAGCAGACTGCGCCGGGCGGGCCGTGAGTGGCCAATTGGCTCCAACAAGACACTTAAGTGGCCAGCGACAAGCTATCGACTGACGACGAGTGTCATCGGTTTCGACAATCTGTGAAAGTGAAAGCTGTCAGCTGCCCTTTGTGACGTCACACTGCGAATCGCCGCGAACCAGACATTGTTGGCCTGAACCGTGAAATGTTATCAAAAGAACTTCTTAATTCTTCACTATCTGGTGAAAAAGACATATTTATGGATAATTTCAATCATAGTCAGAAACGGGAAATAAAATCGCCGTGTTTGTGACGAAACAATGACTTGTTCAACCAACCATAACGTTCACACGAGAAAGAGAATGTAGCAAGCTAGTGCGAAAACAATCTTTGTTGACACTGATCTACGTAACAATGCGATGCGGTCGATTACCGAGCATTGTTGTGTAATGAATCGCCGACTGTTCAGTTTCCGAGACTCATTTTCATGAACTTATGAAAACAAACAAAACCCAACCAACCATCGACCACAACCGGCGGCGGTGAAAAGCAGCTGCAGCCAAATCAAGCAACACAAAAATTGGACAGCATTACAACTGGAAACATTAGGAAATATGTGTGATCACAAACTCTACAGAAACTTGCAACCGACACACAGGCCCGTAACTAGGGGGGGCAAGGTAGGCTTCGCACCCCTGGAAAAATGTGTTGGACATAGTTTAAAAAATTTGGGCCCCTCTTAGAACCCTTAGCCCCCTGGTGTCCCAAGCTGGTTACGGGCCTGCCGACACATAAATTTGACATACGTTCTTGGATAAGCTTCAGCAGGAAATGCGGACGCGTCTGTTTCCACGACAGCCTCCTGCAAGTAATGACTGGTTAACAAACATCCCCAGGAAGTTTGCAACTGACAAAAACCTGAACCTCACCTCGTCTGATACTCGCAGTTGAGCACCAAGTGAGTCGGCATCCGAGTATTCGGACTCGCTGTACTCGCTTCCACTCGGCGCGCCTGGGTAGAAAACAAGCTGCGCAATGCGGGAAGTCACTACTGGAAAGTTCAGATTCATTCAGAAATGGTTAATACTATTATTGTGAAGCTTCAGTTGGACGTTTCTGTTGATTGAAACAAGTTTTCAGGAAAAAAGGCGAAGACGAATTTTTATTTTAAAACGTATGACAGCAATTTCTGACGATCCTTTCCAACTGCTAGCGTAAAGTGCACTGCATGCACACCAGCTGTGGTCTTCTACGTCACACAATGGCTCTCACGTTTGCCTGATGACGTCAGACGCTGAGCATTCCTCCTCCTCTTAGTCTTCTTCAACAATTGATGACTTGGTCCGATTATCTTCTTCTCACTGACGACTCTCTTCGGTGAGGAGCGTTCTGCATCTTTGCCCGTCGCAGCTGGTGATAGATTGCAATGCGTGATTGTGTGACGCTGTGTCACAGAACGCACCACACGGCTGCTGTTGCATAAAATTTGATCTGAATTTATTGAAATCCTAGTGTCATTTATTGCCAGCCAAATTTTATTTTTTTAAAACAGAGACGCAATCATTTCTTAAACAATTTTGTTTTTCGAAGCAGAAGCTTTCATCGAAACCAGCATTTGACCAACTGCGTGTGCGTGAACAAGAGTTGCATTGTTACGTCATACACTCTTTTTGCACGAAAACAAGGCAAGCAGAGTCATTGATTGACATGTGTTCATGCACAACATCTCGAATCACGTGGTTTCATGCATCAACGGTTGCATGCACAGAAGCACACAGGCGTGTCCTGGACGTGTTGTGTGTGAGTTTATTGAAAAAGATTTGTGCAAAAAACAAGCAATTCCTGGCACAGCAAGACTTCACTCAAGGCAGGTTAATATTTGCACGACAGCACAGTGGTGACCCTGCCAGTGAGATATGTCATTCCCAACTGAGTTAGCCATCTGCTGCATTCACATTAAACAGCCAATCTGGTTTTCCAACGGCATTTTTCAGCACCATAGCTGCCCAAAAATCACCTGTAATGACTTCATTAGGGACGTTGCTCTTTTCAACAATGGTGGGAACAACCATTTCTTCAACCACCTGCTTCCACTTGGGCACTGTTCAACATTGCAAACACAAACAATTGCGTAGTGGCCATTCTCGCTATACTGACCATTCAAAGATCCTAAATGATTACCTGAATTTGCTGAAGTGTTATTGACAGGCGCGTGCTTAGCATCTGAAACACGTACATAATCATTTGTTACATCACAGTGCAGGTTCCTGAAGAACGAAACGGAGGCGGGAGACTTTAAAAGAACCGGCAGTTTTATCGGTGTTCGTCCCACCAATTAACCAAGTGCCACACAAGCAAAACAAGTTGGAAGAAGTTTATGGGTCGACAACTACAAGTGACATCGACCGTTGCCCTAATATTGTACAATAGATACTCTATTCCGAAGTTACAGGGTTATCTTTACTTTTCGCCATAATCTCTGCGGTGACGGAAGTTCAATCATTACAGTTGACTTCCGCTACTACACTAACGTTGGCGTCAGTCGCGAAGAGCCAGCCTCAATAAAACATCTTGGGGAGTTAGAAAGCTTTGTGTGAGAAGTCATTCTGAACAGTCGAGTGGAAACAAATCAATCCAAGCCATGAAACTACGTCACCTAAGCTCATGTAAGAGACGAGAGGAAGCTTATTTTCGTTTTTTCGTGAACTTCCTTGTCGCCACGAGCTGCTCGCTTGCTGGACAGTGTCAAAGAGCGACGACCGCTTCGCAGTGCTTCCTACAACATCACCATCGAAACCGGTCAACACAGCAGGGAGCTGGGGGCGTGGCTTCCGGCCCAACCCGCGCTGGGATTGGATGAGCGTGACGTTTACGTCAAGAGCAAAGCTACAGCGGCAAATGCTACGTGCTGTTCATGGAATAATTTCATTGAGATGAAAACAATAAATTAAGATGTAGGTGATCGACACCTCGTTATGACGTAACAACGACAGATCAGTAGAAGTGATAATCAAGATTTCTGATTTTCGCGCACGAACAATCAAGCGCTCAATCGCGTCGGGTTACTGTAGTGAAAAAGTTCTAGGTTATGACATCATGACACAGGAAATGACGAAACGTCACCAAAGTCATGCATCAGGACAGATCTTTGAACATACGTCATTAATCGAGAAAATCATGTAGTTTCGAAGCATTACCAACAACACCTGACAACGGGCTGGAGCCGAGTCTGGTCGTCTTTGCCGATTCAGGAACGACAACCTCTTCTGGTGTGGCTGGTGCTGTTTCTTCTGAGCAGCAAAGAATGACGTTATTGCAAATACGTCAGAAAGGAATGACGTCACAGTAAACAAGTCTGGGGCCCACACAAGGTTTGCGTGAAAGGGGGGGGGTAAAAGGGGGCGTGAATTTAGAACTTACCTGATTGCAAAGAGCTATTTAAACGTTACTTTCATTAGTTCGTGTAAACATTCTCCCGCAATCAAGAAGAACATCTACTTGGAGGCCCCCCATTCATAAACTACCACGATTATTTGTTCGCTAACTAAACATTTGCTTTCCAGCACGATGTTAAATACGAGCGAAGAGGTCACTCGGTGTGAACGCACCATCCAATGTTACTCACGTCTGGTGCAACAATATTGTGAGCTGGATGTTTACGAAAAGAGCTGAAATCAAACATTTTAAAGTCAGTGTGTGTCACTTCACACTTTGCGCGCTTTAAGAGCGGAATGTTGTTGTTTTTTCAGCCATGACTATATTGCATATGTCTTAATGCAATCAAGCAGTTTGGTCAGCATGACATACATGTCATTATGGGCATGATGTCATGCTTGGAATAATAGGATGACGTTGCCATGAAGAAACAAATAAGCAGAAGAGAATGTTGCAGCAATAAGCATTTAATCTTTAGTCAAAAGAAGTTAATGCGAGCACCTGGTCCTGCCACATCTACAGAGGACTTCCTCTCCGCCATTGTTGGTTCAATGAGCTCCTCATTGACCAGAAGCTCATGTTTCGCCAACGTCTGTTGTTCGTTGACGTTTCCGCTTTCGCACTCTTTCACGTTTTCATCAAAAAATCGGGTTATAGTGCGCCAGCGTTGCTTAGCAACCACAGAAAACACAACTTTTCTCATCGTTCGCCTTTTATCTTCGCGTGTGACGTGCATCGGAACAATGCGACGCTCGCGCACGGGCGATTTTGCGTTTTTGTCGGCGAAGTGGGGGTGAGTGGGGGCGGTCCCTGCCAAGATTCAAGCCAAGCATGACGTGTTAGTCTCAGAGCAAGCATGCAATCAATGTCACCCGTGACGTCACAGTCAGCATTATGACGCCGACAATGGCGACTCGACGAAACTGTGTGAAAAGAGCAAAGTAACTTGAATGACGAGTCGTTTGAGAATAAACCGTTGAAAACAGCAGTAACATGCACAGCACACCAAACTGTCGTGCAGGTGGGGGCTCATGCGTCACACTCGGTGATTAACTCAACGTCACATGGTGATTGTAAATAACAACCAATTAGTTTTTATCTTGCAGCGGATAGAAGGCTCTCAACACAAAAGAAATATCTTAGCAGATTGTAGGCAGACCAAACCCTCCAATAACTTGACCACTGTTCTATCTTGAATTACAATCCAAAGCATAAGCAGTTGTTCTATTTCAACGCAAACCGAACATATCTCACAGTATTAAAACATGGATTACAGTTCAACGGTTTCGGGCGTTGTTTGACATTGGCAGGGATTAAAAAACTAACGAGGCTTAATCTTCTTCACCTGGTTTTCTGGGAAGCTCCTCCCCCGGAGAAAACCCCCTTTGCACAGGAAGGACCCTTCCGGGCTGGGTGGGGGTGGTCGTTGTGGAAGGTCGTTTAAAACCTGAGCGGGTTAAACGGCATGTGGCAGTGGGTACGAGAAACTGTTAGCGAGAACTTAAACATGCATCACATTCAAATCAAATTCTGTTAATCGAAATGATGAAGTTAAACTCCCAAACAGAGCATTTGGTGTCACAGACCAGAGAAAAGTATCAATGGCAGCAAATGCAAGTACCTGCTTTGTGAGACTGCGACGCCATCTCGCTGGGCTTCCTCACTGGTTCTGAAGAAACTCCCCTTTTAGGTCCGGAGTTCGAATCCCGAGGTTGCCAAGGTCTTGGCGAGCTGAGTCTGGCGGTGTGGTTGGCATGGCGACCGGCGCTGGAGAGCGCGTCGTCGCTCGCGAGGTTAAGCGTCCCCTCGTCCGTGGACATTCCGGCGTCCGACGAGGACGTGGTCGATGGGGCCTCCTCCCCCATCAGGGGCGCATAACGAGGGGAGGTCAGTGTCCGCGGGTGGGTGCCTGTGGCGGCAGGGCACGTGATGGCGAAGAACCTGTCAAATGTTTGGCAAAGATGAGATTATGCGACGACACAACAGAGTCTGGAGGGGACACCAACATCAACACTGCTTGTTTGAATGTCAACAAACCACATTTCGCGGCTGCTTCAAAACTGCAAAGTTTGGTTTCAAATAGAAGAGTTCGTAAAAACAGTAACTTTTGATTTTTGAACGCGCAACACTGACTTTCTTAAGAATAAATAATTAAAATTAAGCAGGAAATCCATTTAGTTTCTGACAAAATGTAACTGGTAATAAGCAGAGAAATGCTGCAAAACCGGGATGAGGCTGATGCAGGAAAGACAGGAGTTATAAGGCATTCGCCAACACATAGCAGACGACATTGCACAATTTCCCCCCCCAGTATGAATAAAACCAAGCACCTTCCTTCAGGGGCTGTTCCAGGCTTAGAAGGGGCGGTTGCTGTGGTAACAGTCAAGTTGGGTTTCTTCAACCCCAGGGTGACATCCACTTCTCTGCTCCCGATGCGGGGTCGGCGAGGAAATGTGTTTGAGGAGGAGGAACTGAACAATGAAAAGGTTGACGTCATAATGACTTGTTTTTTTCAGAGCAACGGCAAAAAAGTAACGAACAAACTGAACTTGCAGAACAACTCTTTTGAAATAGGACACAGCGGCGTCAGGTTGTGAACTGCGCTTAACTCGAAACTATGCCCCGTGACCAGGTTCGGCCACAAACGACCTCAATTCTCGCTGTGGTTTCAAACCAACAACGCAATGTTAATCTTCGTTTCTACTTGCAGTAGGATCGTCCTTGTGAATCGGTGTGACAAAGCGAAATCGAATAATATCGTCACAGCAACATTTATGACATCATAAACGCAACAGGAACGCTACCGCAGAAAAAAACGTTAAGTCACAGTTGCAAACGCTGAGTCACCGAGTGAGCTTCCGCAATACTTACTCATGACCAAAGCTCCTTGTTATGGGTTTGCCAAGCGGGACCGTTTTCTTCGGGGATTTCTGGTTAGTCTGTGGGAAAAAATCAGATGAGTATCAAATCACCATTCGGCCATCGCATCAAGCACCTCTCAGAGCACTCATCCATCACTGTTGACAGGTCGTCATGAATGTTGTTGGATTTAACGGCTGGCAAACCTATTGCCTCTAGAACTGACCAGGAATTGTTTGTGTTTTATACGCACAACAGCTGAGCTCTGTAACGAAGTAGGCAGTCAAGTATTGCAGCTAGCTGCGGCTTCTTGTACCGGAAACAAAGGCGCTGAAGCATTACGTGAGATTATTTTTGGTCGCTGTATTGTAAGCCAGGAACAAACTTCGATTGTTTCGTAACAGTTGAAGCAAAACGTTGATGGAATTCGATCATTGTCTCTCGCATCAACAGCGCTGTTTTATTTGACCGGGTTTGTCAATGAGCAAGGCACATGTACTCACGGGTGGTTCAGTGTTGCCAGCTTCAAAAAACCCAATAAGGTTCGACACAGGCTGCACACTGTTCTTGTCGACTTTGCGCACGCGCTCTTTTCTCGGTGGGGAAACGCTTCGAGACCTGTGCAAACGAAACAGGGACACATGAAACAAGTTCAGCCGAACCTGCGGCGAAACCTGTCGATCACTTCAGCAACGGTCACTCCCCAGCTCGCATTGACATCAGCTGGCTTCAAATTGAACCAAGACTTGGACATCTGAACATGTATTATTGCAGAAGAAGCGTTTCAGGGACAATTTTTAACATTTGTATTTAACTCTTTCGTGCGCTCAGAGTTTCAATACATTTTGGATGAGGTCTGAACAGAGATGTTAAAAATTACTGCTACGAGCGATGAAACAATGTTTCTAGGAACGATCACCACAGATAGATTCATTTTGAGGCAACGCATTCCCCCAATGACCATTAACTCAAGCTTGGCGCCCATTATTTGAAAATCGAAATACGACATTAAAAGAAACTTGAGTCTTCGTTGTTCAATACAATCTACGCAGGTTTTGGGGGAATACGCAGTTTTCTCACAGAACGTGCCATCCAGCACTTGATACATTCCGTGCAGCCGCGACCGACGAGTAATTTAACTGAGTTTCAAAACACGTCACGCACTAATAACAAAAACATGCTCTACGTTTTTTTTCCGTCTGACTCTGGGAATCTTGGCAATAGCACTATTACGTACGTGTGTTACGATGCAGTATGGTCCAAATGCCTACAACAGAAAAGCCATATTCACTACCTTAACAGATTTCTATTTATTAGGTTTACAATTCGCGACAAAAATGGGTTTATTGAGCTGATGAGAGGCATTTCCTCTGTGCCATATGCCAAGATATTACGAAGGATCACAGACTATGCAGTATTTGAATGCGCAAGACCGATATAGTCCACCACAGATTAAGAAAACTGTAGAACAAAATAAAACCAAAAAACAACGGAAGCATTTTCTCTCCATGCCAACAAACTCCCTTCCGCGAAATTTCTCTCAAATTCCGAACCTGTTCGCTTTGTTCGTTGCCAGGGCTTTGTTCGGTGAAAGGCTTCGCGATCTGGGCGTGTTCCCCCCTCGCTCGAGAGCTGACCGGGCTCTAGGGGATCGCATGTGCAACGCTGAGGGGGACTTGGGTTTCTGAGCAGCTCTGATTTCTGAAGGCTGAAAAACATACAACAGGGTTTGAAAGTTTTAACACACGCGGGATTGTACTGTGGCCAGGGGCGCAACGAGGGGACACATTTCCCCGGCGTTGAATCACTATGTGGGCGCCGAAAAGTCCCAACAATGTCACAAGTACTTTCTTCAACACAGTACATTTGCTTCTGAAAGACCTCAGGTTCGAACATGTGGGCGCCAAACTTGCTTCTTGCCCTGGGCGCCATCTAACCTCGGTACGACCCTGACTGTGGCAGTAACGGCGTGAATCGGAAATGAATATTTCGAACCAGCAGTTGTTCAGTCTTTCAAAACTTCAGCGTTTCACCTGATAGTTGATCACATTGATTACACCAGCGTCAACTT